>FRDC01003651.1_pt1 | contig 21019 bp, 28 predicted proteins | sample 1106171 | NCBI WGS metagenome assembly FRDC01 (sample SAMEA3930566, study PRJEB13176) | freshwater metagenome | biome: Drinking water system; feature: drinking water; material: water | place: Singapore | collected 2014-12-20 | reverse complement strand
AGGTCGCCCTCGGTCCTCTTGCTCCACCGGATCATGCTCCCGTCGTCCGCCATGGTCTCGACGTACTGGTCGGGGTCGACGGAGTTGGCGACACAGAATTCGCTGACGAGATCATTGGTGAGCCGGTAGAAATAGAAACACCTGCGGGCGCCGGGGCCCGCAGGCTTGAAGCCAACCTCGAATTCGTGAGCCATCTCACTCCTCGAACGTGATATGCCCCGAGGCGTTGACGTTGTTCGGGCTATTCGCGCGGATCACGAAGCCGGCGGCGCCAGCCACAATCATCGGCGACGAGAACGGCATGATGTAGTGGTAGAGCCCGTTGAACTGTCCGACGTACTTCGTGCCCTGGGCCGTGACAACCGTCGGCTCGGTCGTCCAGGTGTGAGCAGCGGTCGCCTGCACGGTTTCCGCCCGGCCCGGCTCCCGCTTCACTGGGGTGTAGCTGGTGCTGTTCGTGCCCGGCGAGTTGGTCGCAAAGGTGCACCGGGCGAAGTCGACCAGCGCCGGAGCGTTGCTCGACGTCGCGCCGTCAAAGGAGGCCGCCGCTTCGAGGATCTTGAGGGCCACGTTGGTCGCGGCCTTGACGCCGGCCACCGTCCTGGCCGTCGAGGCGGTGAGCGCCACGGCGCTGAAGTTCACATCGCAGGGGTTCGCAGCCATCGTAGACCTCTCATTCGTAAATTTGGGCCGGGTGAATCATCGTTTGTGCCACTCGCGTCTGGCTCATCGGCGTGCCACCGGCCGCCGCGGTGTAGTGGATCGTGACACGGCATGCGTCGATCTGGGCCGTTCCCGACGCCAAGAATCCGTTGTTGATTGCACTGATAGCCGCCCCGAACGTGATGGCGTTGACGTCGCTATCCGTCCAAGTCTCGCCCCATTTGTCCGACGCGCCGCCAAAACTCGCCCAGGTATCGGCCGTCGGCCACGATCCGCCCATCGACTGTTCTGTTGACCCGATGGTGCCGCCCTTGATGATCCGCACCTTCGAGTCGCAGATATTAGCACCGGCCACCATCGTCTGGCTCTGTTCCCACTCAACCACAATCCCGTCGATTGTGGCGCCGGACGGGATCGAGAACCCGAACGACGTGGCCTTCAGGTAGTGCGATTCTTCCCCGATCCCGAGCGTGGCGGTCGCATAGCTGTTGTCGCTCGTCGATACCGCGGCGGTGCCGCTCCAAGCCACCGTCCCGGTCCCAGCGTCATCAGCGCCAGAGGCAGGCGAATTCGGCCCCTCGCTCGGCATTAGAGCATCTGCTTCTGCTCACCGATGATCACTGCCATCGTGAACGACGGCGTGGTACCGGCGATCGTTCCCACGTACCGCAGGTATCGTTTCGTCCGAAGGAACGAGATGATTTGCAAGCTGGTCGAGGCGGTCACCTCGGTGAAGGCCGCGCCGCTAATGTCGGACCAGGTGCTATTGTCGCTCGATTCCTGAATCTTACCGTTCAGGGTGGGCGTCGTGCCTGAGACGGCGCCCACATGCTGGACGGCGAAGCACTGCCCGTTCCCGAGCAGCATGTCGACGCCGGTAGCGGTAACGGTCGACGTTTGGGCCGCCGGCGACGAGCCGTTTTTCAGCAGAGCCGCATTGGCGACGTCGTGAAGGTGCGTACTCATGTCACTCCTCGGAGATTACCGGCGTCAATTCGCCGCTCAGTCGTTCCTCGATCTCGCGTCGATTCGGCGTCGCAGCCCTTCCACGTCCGCCGCATCGGTCATGCCTCATCAGGAGATATCGATCGCGTCCGCGAACACGAAGCTGGCCGGATGCCGGGCTCCCGCGTCCACATGCTGGATGCCACGCAGCCACGTTTGATCGTTCTGGAAGGGCGTATCGCCCAGCCCGCTCGTCAGAAACTCCATGACGCCGAACCGGCCGATGAGCCAGTCCCGGAAGTTGCCCAGCACAACGTAGGTCTGGGCACCGCTGCCGCGGGTGTTGCTGACCTGCGAGGTGCGGACCACCGGCGTGCCTTCGAGTTGCAGCGGAATCCCGTCTTTGGCTTCCCGAAGGATGTTGAAGACGAACTGCCCCTTGCCGTCCGCGGCGCTGACCGCGTCGGCCCGGCGGTTACGGATGACGGCCCACATATTCCGCCGCATGATCCACGCCGTCGGGGCGCCGCTCGTGTCGGGCAGCTTCGCCTCCATGTCGGCCGGGTCGTTCGCCTGGAACTTGTTCGAGGTGACCGTGTGCGTGAGCAGTTTGTCGGTTCCTTCGGACCAGGTCGCCGTACTGTCGTAGGTGATGAGCCCCTTAATCTGGGTGCCACCGGTCCCTTCGAGCATCGCGAGATCGGTCTTGAGGGCAGCCTTTGCCGCCATGTCGGTGCGGACCAGCGCCTCCGTCGTCGGACTGGTGAATCGCAACAGTTCGTTGTTGAGCTTGACAAAGATGCCGAGCTTCTTGGCCTGAAGGTCCAGGTAGCCGGTGCCAGGGTCGGAGGAGGTGATCTGCGACGCCTCACCCAGCCAGTAGGCCGTCGTACCGCTCGTGAGCTTCGGGTACTGGATACGGCCGTTCGGCGGAAGGACGACTTCGGTGGCGCCGGCTTGTGGGAAGGCTTCGGCCGTTCGCTGGAGGTCGATCAGTTCGCCGAGCGTGGGAAACCCGACCAACACGCCGCCCGCAGCGTCACTGGTCGTCCCGAATGCCTTCGTGATGCCCGCAAAATGGCCCTTGTTCATCAGCCAACGGGCTTCGTCCGGGTCGTACTCGTGTTGCCCCCAGCCTTTGATTCGGCCGGCCAATTCCTTGACGAGCGACTCCTGCTCGCTCGTTTCGGCCACCGGCATGTGCTGGGACGAGAAGGGGACCAGGATCGAGCCTGCGGGATGGTACGGGGCGAAGCCGAGTGACTTCATCCATTTCATCAACCGGTCGGCGATCGCCACTTCGGCCTTGGCCTGGTCAGGCATGATCCAGCGTTGGGCAACGGCCGCCATCTTCAAAAAGCTGAAGGGTCGGCTATCCTCACCGACCGGCCCGGTGGTGGCGTGGAAAAGGTGAGCGGGGTTGAACCCGTTCGGGTACACCGGCTTGGCGGCGGCTTTCTTGAGCTCCGCAACCTCGGTCGTCAGGCTCTTGATTTGATCAAGCACGGTCTGGGTTGCGCTCGGCGTACTCATTGGAAGTCCTCTACTTTGTCTTGAACTCACCACAAAATCCTGAGCTTCTAGTCAGCACTGAGAGCATCAGCGGGCCAAAAGCGGTCGGTCGTTCGATCCCGCCGGCAGGCGGATAACGGCGGCATTCTCCGATCGTCGCGCCGAGGTCTTCGCCGCGGCGAAACCAGAACCGGCACGTCTCGCAAGACGCCGTGTCTGGCTTGGGCGCCGGTTCGGCTTTTTGGGGCGCGGTCTGCTTCGCCACCGGGGCTCCTACTTGCCGGCAATCGTCGCAAGATCCTGCTGGACCTTGGCAAGTGCGTCACCGATCGCCGCCATGTCGAGGTCGCCGTCTTTCGGCTGCAAGGCCACCCGAAGGGCGCTCGCTCGCGATTGATGCTTGGTCGACCACACGCCTTTGAACGTGGCCAACTCGCCGAGGAACTTCACGACGTCGGCCATGCTCTTGCTGGCATTCGGGCGGGCGGCCCGCCACCGAGTCAGCGACTTGGCCAACGCCTTACGCCAGCGGAGCGACTTGCCCTTGTCGTCTGGGTTGTCGCCGTCGTCTGGCTTCGGGTCGTCGTCTTTTGGCTTCGGGTCGTCATCCTTGGCCAGCTTGGGCAGGTCCGGGTAGCGGGCGGTGAATGTCTCGGAGACAGAGTCGGACAACGAGGCCAGCATGGTGACAAGTTCACCGAACGATTCGGCAACCTCCGGCTCGAGGGCCGGCAGATTGCGTTCACAGAACTCCATCGCCTCGGCGCTCATCGCGTGTAAGGCGGCCAGGAACTGGGCGCCACCTGGCACTAGTGGCGTCTCGTCCGGCTCGCTGTCTTTGGGAGTTGGCGACGGTTCGGGTGGTTGATCGGCGTTCTTGGTGCGGGACACGTCCCATCCTCCGGTAACAGATTTGGTCCCCAGCAATGGAGCCACCATGGGTTCGAGCGACTGACGCAGGTAGGGGGCCATTTGCCGCCCGCCAATTCCTTTTTGAATCGCCACGACCAGGGTTTCCGGGTTGTCCGGAAAGTACACATGCGAGTATTCGAGGAGTTCGCACTCCTCGATCACGAAATACTGGCCGTCCTGGTCCGACAAAACCTTGGTTTTGTTCGGTTTGGGGCGGAATCCGATTGATCCGCCGTTCAGGGCTCGCATTTCGATCAAGCGAAAGACCTGCTCGCAGGCCATCGCGTGCTCGTAGTTTTTCCCACCCTGGAAGAAGTAGGTCGTGCTCGTGGTCTCAGCGTCGCCGACTTTGACCTGGTAGTTCCCGCTCGGATCGACCGCGAGGCCGACCGGCATCCAGCGGTCATGGTTGAACAGCGCCAGCGGGTTCAACTGGTGGTTGCTGGTGTCGATGCCTTTCCCGACCACCATATCACGCGACCGGTCGAGGCGTGGGGTCGAGATGCGGATCGTGACGGCCATCTTCCCAGCGTCAACCTCGGTCGACTGCTCGGGCAGCGGCGCGTCGTAGGCGAGGGCGCCACCAGCGAGCTTGATGTGCCAGCGGTCCTGTGGTGGGCGCACAATCCGCCCAGAGAGTGCCATTTCGAGTTCGGGCAAAGCGATTGCCGTATCCATGCCCGCCATCTTGCGGGCGGGCGTGTCCGTTAGTGAGACGATTTTTTTAGACGTGCCCGTTCACGCCGTTCAGCGACGCCCGCTTAATCGCTCCGATGTCTCGCCGTGATGCCGCGGCATCCGGCTCGCTGGCGACCGGCGAGCCCACGGCGGGCGGGTCGGTCTGGTAGCCAGGTTGCGACGGATCTTTGTCATCGAGGCGGACCGTCTGTCGCACGCCGGCCGTCATCGCTCCGATTTCGGGATCGGGGTGTGGGCCGTCGCCGAACGCAGCGCGAATCTCGTCGTTCGTGTACGACCCGGAACTGAGCTTGGTCATGATCCGCTGATTCAGCATCGCCGGATCGTCAAACCCGCGAGCGGTGATGCTGATGCCGATGTCGTCGCCGTAATGGCGAGCCAAAGCCTTGGTCAACGTGGCTGCGAGCAGCGTAAAATTGGGCTGGTCGCTCAGGTCGGTTGTCTGCTTCATCGAGGCGACGTAACTGGCGTAGGAGCCAGCCTCGTTGATACCGCACGAGATCGGCGACGTTTGGAAGATGGCGAGCGTCACGTCGCGGGCTTGGGAACGCCCTTGAACGTAGTCCAGTTCGGCGGGCGACCGGCTCATCTGGTGCGGGGTCACACCCCTCAGCATCATCGCGCCGCCGGTTCGGTCGGAGCCAGCGTACCGCTCGCGGATCTTGTGCTCGAAGCGGTCGAGTTCCTTGTCCGTCACCGCCATGCCCGGGTCGAGACTCAGCACCAGGTCAGGCCGCACGCCCTGCCGGAGCCCGCTCAATGTGGCGCGGTCGAGCTCCTCGGCGAGGTCGATCTGGAGACGACCCGCGTTAACCGGGGACATACCGTCACCGGGATAAATTGAGTCCGGCCAACGAGCCGAGTACACATGCCTGGCATCGAGCCAGAAGCCGCTCATGTGCCCGATGCCGGCGGTCAGGCCCCACTGGCCGGCGATCGAGATCCAGAAGCCGCCCTCGGGATATTCGATCGACGGGGCCATCGGCCGGGCAATCGCGGTCGGAATGACCCAGCATTCGACTGGCTTGCCGAGTTGATTCAACACCGGCATGAAATGGCAGGAGCCAGTGAGGCTCAATTGTTGCCCCGCCTGATAGATAAATTCCTCCCACGTTTGTTTGGGATTCGGTTGGCGGAGCAGCGCGACCAGCGGGTGGTCGTGGGGGAGTGGCAACTCGTGCCAGCCCGGGGTGGCGTCGGGGTTGCCGGCGCTCTTCGTTCGCTCCAACTCCTCGGGGGCTTCAATCCGGCGGAAGGCCTTGACGGTCGCCATCGTGGCGCGTTTTGCGCCAGAGTGGACTGCACAATAGGTCCAGCCGGTGAAGTGGCTGGCCTCCTCGACGTGGTCGGACACCCATAAGCCTGGCCCTTGGGTCGCGAGCCGGGCGGCGATGGTTTGCGGGTTGTCGGATCGCCGGACGTTGACGCCAAACATCTTGGCGACCCGCTCGGCCGCCCAAAGACCAAACCGCTGAAACCGGCTCATATAATCCTCCCTTCTAATCCACGCGGCCGCAGGGTGAGGCCGACAAGCGCCAGGCCAAAAGAGTCGGCACGGTCGTCATGCTCTCTCTCGGGCGCCCGGAGCGTTGAGCCCTCGATCGATCCGAGTTGGTAAAACGTGGCCGCCGAGTGAACGATTGTATCACGAGTGCGGAATGACTCGGCGACCGCGTCGTACAAGATCGCCTTCCCCTTTGACGACGACATCCAACCGACGCCACCATCGTGGCCGTCCAGCATCTGCACCGGCGAATTGTCACGCAGCCATGCGATGACCGTGTGCCCGTGGTTGTTTCGCTCGCACATCACGTCCGCGTCGTTGTACCACGCGGAGACCTGGGAAATATAGCGGGCAAAGACCGTCATCTCGAGCTTCGCCGACAGCGACGCGCACTCCTCGCCGGTCTCACGATCGAGGACAGTGAGCGACGAGTCATCCGACGTTGGGTTGCCCTCTGCTGAGTCGGCACCGATGACAAACCGCCGATATCGCGTCTTCGTCGGTGGCCCGGGCGTTGGAGCACGAAACACCGTCAGCCCCGGGATGGCCGGCCCAACTGTACCGATCTGGCGATCGAACTCCGACACGTCGACCGCGAAGGCGAGCGGTTCACGCTCGCCACGCAGGCCAGTTTCGGGCTGATAGCAGGCACTGAGCCACTCGGGCGGAATCCGCTTGTCCAACACATTGGCGGCCAGTGCTTCGACATCGGTGGCTGGATACTGCTCGTAGAGCGAGTCGAGCGACCCAGTTTGAGCCAGCGAGTTGCGCCGCTCCTCTTCATACCACGCCGGCGTTCGCGTCGGCCGGGCGTGCCACGGCAAAAACGCCGCTCGGTACGAGTTTTCACCGGCCACCGCCGCGCGGTAGATCCGCTTGAACGTGGAGTTGACGAGTTGCTTATTTGATCTGCTCAACAGAATCATGCGGCCCCCAGCATCAATCGTCGGCTTCACCGATCCCAGCAGTCCATCCAGGTTGTGAATCAGGTCGGCCTCATCAATGATCGCCAGCGTCGCCGTGTAGGAGTCGCCGCGATTTGCCGGAAACGCCTTGGCTCGAGCCCCGTTTGCCAACACGAGCAGATGCCCGGTATCTCGGCTCGGACGACTGAGCGTCCCGGGACACATCCGGGCGGACAGGTGCGGCGGGAGTCTCTGCGCCATGCCCCGCAATTTCTCGATCAATTCACAGGCCTCTGCTTCACGCAGGCTGAACAGCAGGACCGTGATGCCAGGGCGGAACACCATCTCTCGTAACGCCAGCCCAAGGGCAATCCACGTTAACCCCAGCTGCCTGGCTTTCAGCCAGACGTGGAGCTTAGCAGCGTCATACCCAGCTACCAGTTCACGTTGGGCCGGCCACGGATCGAACGGGATCCAAGTGCCATCTTCAGTCTGAATCTGACACTTGGCGATGAATTCCGACGGGTTGCGTCGGCATCGCTCTCGCTCGACCTCAGGAAGATCCGCTGGCTGGTCAGCCAACTCGCTGTCCGTGAGCGTGGCCAAACTTGACGCTAGAACCGTGGGCTGGGGCTTGGCGGTCGGCCACTGTCGTCGAAGGGCGGCGGCTCGCCGATGCAGGATACGAGCAGCAATCATCCTGCACCCCCTTGCGACTCTTGAATGATCTGGGCAATTCGCTTCAGTTCAGCCCGCACCTGCTTCAGTTCGGCGCGGTCGGCGGCGTCCAGGGCTGCGATCCGACGGCGTTGCTCAATACACCGCTCGATGCCTTGTAGGTATCGCGGATCACCGAAGCTCGTCGTGGTTTCGACGCTCGCATCAATCACGCCAGGATTTTCCCCACCGTCATCATCCCCTGCAATGCCAGCAACGGCACCGCGTCGGCTCGTGCGTTTGGTCTCGATCAGGCCCTTACTGGCCTCCCAGGCCTCCCAATACGATCGCTCCAGCATCCGCAGGCGATGAAATTCCTCCTGGACCATCTGCTGGTGGTAACGCACACTCTCTTTCGCCCACCGGCGACGAATCATTTTTATGTCACGACTGATTGTCTGCTGGCTGACCCCGATTTGCTGGGCAATCTGAAACTGCGTGCGCCCTTGGAGATATAGTTCAGCGACTTCCGCCTGCCGCGCCTCTAACGCGGCTCCATCCAATCGCGATGGGCGTCCTGACCGGCTCATTGGACCCTACACAATTGCATGAATACCAACTCCCCCGACGTCATCGATCTGTATTCGCCGCCGGCGGCTTCTTCCCCCCGCCACCCTGACGAGTGCCGCCTTTGTCCCTCCGCACAGTGGCGGATCCGCCGCGGAAAATGATGTTTCGCTTTTTTGCCATGACTCCACCCCCAGACGATCACGATCACGATCACGATCACCCTACCCGTCCTCGTGTCCGTTTGCAGCGTCGAGGCGGTCGAGTACACGGCCATCGGCAAACTCCGTCCAGGGTTTGAGGCCAAGCTTCCGCCCAGCTGCCTCGCGAGCATCGGAATTCTTGAACACGAGCACCAAGTAGAAATTCGGGTCTTGCTGTTCCCGGTACATCTGCTGAAACCGTTCCCGGCGCTGCTTGCGATCCCGAAATTCGTCCGCCATCGCTTCAAGAATATCCGCTTTGAGGGCAGCCGCTTGAGCGGTGCGGCCGAACATTTCGTACACCTGCTGATGATCGAAACCGGCGGACACCGCGTCCACCTCGGCGAGAAGCACGTTCAGTTTTTCCATATCCCAGTCGCCCTGGGCTTCGCGGTTGTTCAGGAAAATGTTCTGCTCGCGCTCTGTTTTTTCGTCGAGGTCCACCACTGCCACTGGCAGCGAGTACGGTTTCCCGCGGTGGATTATGTCGAGTGCTTCAAGCCGACGGTGCCCTCCGACAAGGAAGCCTGTCCGGCGGTTCCAGATTGGGGGAGTAAGCAGGCCTACCCGCTCGATGTTTTCACGCAGCCGTTTGGCGGCCCGCTCGGAAATGATCCGTGGGTTATACGGCGCATTCTTGACCTCAGCGCGATTGATCGTGACCACTTCAAACTTCACGTGCGGGGATAGAGTCTCCAATGGCAGCCGCGGTGAATCCGTGGTGGAGGCTGGCGCGGAGGACGATGGCGGGGATGAACGGGAAGTACGACCGGATTTTTTCGTAGTCATCGCGGTAGTGCTCGTAAAGGTACAGGATCGATGGAGTCGACAGATTGATTCCGAAGGACTCTCGCCGTGGCGGCGGCGGAGAGATGCCATTCGCCTTCAGATAGGACATCACGTCAAAGGTGTGCCAGTCGGCCAGCGGGTGGACCAAGTTCGGCGGACTGCGGGCAATCAGTGTGCGTCGGTTCAGGAAATCACTTTTCTTCATACCGGTCAGAATGATCTCCGCACCGGTGTCCTGCCGGACCCACGAGTCCACATCGTCGGTCGAGACACCCTGCATGTCCGCTCGCTCTGGAGGCGGCACACAGTATTGCCCCTGGATTGCCATGTTAATGAACGTCGGATGTGGATAGGTCAATAGTTCGATGTGCGGCCAGTGTTCGGCCATCGCTGCCATCGCGGCTTGGTGATCATGCAGGTCTGGGATGAAGTGCATGAAGTACGGGTGCACGCGTGCAAAAATCCTGGCTGCGAGCGACATCACAGCCAAACTATCCTTGCCGCCACTAAACGCAACAATCACCGCCGGATGAGATGCCGCCATCAACTTCAGCCGATCGATCGTGTCAGTGATCAGGCTCATTTTTCATTTCCCAGCGACAAGATCATGTGGGTTTCAAAAACGCGTGGCCGAACGCTCGGAAGAGCCAGCCGAACGCGACCCTGGACCGGACCTGGGAGGGGGTCGCACGAATCACGAGCCAGTCACGCAAGCATGCCTCGTTGTACTTTTCGATGTCGCCGATGAAGCCGACGCCACGGGTGTGGCGGCCACGAGTCCAGGCGCCGCCCTCGATCTCGAAGGCGATCTTGAAGGTGGGCCAGGCAAAGTCAAAGGCCCATTCCCGCACCGGCGCAGCGAACTGGAATTCTTGCGCCGGCGCGGGGATGCCCAGCCCGCAGGTCTTTGCCCAATCGAGCACTAGCGCGGTCGGATTGGGCAAACGCCGTTTCTTCTTGCGTGCCGTCACGCTGACTCCTTGCCACGCGTTGACCAGAACTGGTCGAGTGCGGCCTCGATCTGCTCGGCCTTCTTTTCACCGACGCCGGCGATGTCGGTGAGCCGCTTGCAGAATCCACTGTCGTTAGGCGTGAGGTAGTCGCTCAGCGTACCCACGGTGTCGATCCCGGCCGCGGCGAGCTTCTCGACGATCGCCGGCGCCAACGAGATCGCCGCGAGCTTCACGCTTCGCCACTCCTCACCAGCCAAGGCTCCACTTGGTGCGGGTTCCTCCTCGACCTCTTCGTCGCTGTCCTCTTCGCTGTCCTCCTCCTCGTCGTCATCATCGGTGCTATTGAAGAGGTTTGGCTCGGGGTCGATCTCGTCGCGAATGACCCGCTGCAACTCGCCACACGCATTCTCCCATTCCGCTTTGGCGGCCTTCGCTCGGAGCTTCGCCAACTCCAGTTTGCGGCCCCAATATCTGACCCGCTTTTCGGCCGCGCCGATGCGTTTGAGTTTAAGCTCGTCGTCGGTGTCCTCGGCCTGGCTCTCCTCGGCCGGGCTCTCGTAGTCGTCCGCACCATCGTCGGCGGCAGGGCCAGGCTCCAACTCGGTCTCACTCGTCGACTCGTGGGTTTCCACCTCGTCGATCGCCGGTTCAATCAATTCAGTCGCCATCGAACAAACCTCCTTGGGAATCAGACACTGCGTGGTTCACGATCAGGACCTCGGGGGCGTCGACCCGGCCTCCACTGTCTCGCCGGCCGCCGTTGACCATCGACTTCGCGACGGAGCACCGCACCCAGGTCCAGCGTGGCGCGGCGTACATTGGCTCGAGCGATGGGTGGTCGTAGTAGCTCACCACGACTCGGGCCTGGTGGAATCGGTCCAGGAGATCCGCGAGCCGCTGATGGTCGGCCGCACGGAAGTCGTGCACATACTTAGCCCCTTTTGTCACGTAGGGCGGGTCGATGTAGATCGCTGTCCCGGCCGCGTCGTCGATCTGCTCCAGGATCGCGAATGCGTCTCGATGCAGAATCTGCACGCCGACCAAGCGTTCGTGCCACCACGGCATGCTGGCCACCGTGCTGCGCCATCGGATCGCGCCGTTCCCGCCATTTGCCGAGTATCGCACCGCAAATGTGCCGGTGTGATTGAGCGGCGTTCCGCTGACCCCGTTCAGACTCATCCACGAAAACACGAGATACCAGTACGCCCGATCGGTATTTGGGACCGCCGGATCGATCTCGCACTCGAGCAGATGCTGTTTGGCCAGCGGCAACAGGTCCTCGTGGAAGAGCGTTCGCGAGGCCCGGGCGTACAACTCTTGCCCGGTCCGCTCGTTTTGAAGCACCCGCGCCAGGTTGATCAAGTCCGCGTGCAGGTCGTTGACGCTCTCGTAGGTGGCCGGCGGTTTGGCCAACAACACCGCCATCGAGCCGCAGAACGGCTCCCAATAAACTCGGTGCCGGCCCAGCAACTCTATGACACGTGGGGCCAGTGTTCGCTTCGAGCCAAACCAGGGAGCTATCGCCTTGATCTGCATCACGTCCTCACCACTTTTTCGAGCCGCACGAAGGCTCGGCCAACCTCGAAGATCTCTCTCGCCGTCCGCCAATCAGGCGAGCCATCTTGCTTTGCGGGTCGTACCCAGACGAACGTTTTGCACCCGGAAATTCCGGTTACCGTGAGCATGGTCTCGGACGTCCACCGATCATGCGGCCGCGGGCAAGGGTTGGTGAAGACATCGCCGACCCGCAGCGGTTCAGGATTGGACGTTGGCACCCACTCGTATTTCACGCTGACACCTCCTTCAACGCTGCTCCAAGCGTCGACACCGCACGAAGCGGGCCGCGAAGTGCATCCAGCCGTCGAGTCGCATCCTCCGCACGGCGACGCGTAATCGTGGCCTGCCAATGGGCGTGGATCTGGTCTCGCCAATACGGGTTGGCCAACTCATACTCGCGTAGCGTGTAGCACGCTCGCTCCCGCAGGTCCTCGCTCCCCCATTCCCGAGCGTGTCGCGATTCGAGCATCCGCTGCCCTCGGTGGCAGACGCACAACACCGCGCAGGTTTTTGCCCCGCGCCATTGGCCGTCCCGCACCTCGGACAGTTGCGGCAGGCCAGCGACCTGGCCGGTATCGTCGCAAACGGTGCACGCTGATTTCGCGTGCTCGTCGACATAGCGGCGATCCGCCGCGGCCTGCCGCTCGGCCCGCTGGCGCTGCACGCATTCGACGATCCGACGCAGGTGTTGGTCTCGCCACGTCGGCCAGCCCGCAGGCGAAGAGACGATCATGTCCGTGGCCTTATTGAGCTCGCACGCGGAAAACCCCATCGCCACGAACGACCGAAACCACTCCGCCAAAAGCTCGGAGATGTCGTCGTAGTTCAGGCCAAACAGCGTGCGATGCCGGGCGGCCCACGCGGCGAACTCGTTTCGATCGATCGTCATATCAGCCCCTCCGCCTGCATCTTGTCCACTCGCTCGTTGAACGCTCGCGTCACATCGTCCTGCGACCGACCTCGCTTGCCTGGCGCCTTCTGCGCCGGCTTATGTTGCTCCATGAGCCGCCGCTGGAACTGCGACGGCCATTCGCTGCGATTCCGCTCAGGTGCTTTGATCTCGGCTAGGATTTTATCGTCGGTGATCCCGTGCCGACGAAGCTCCTCGAACATGCCACCGACCTCGCGATGCATGTCCGCCCGCACTGGTCCGCGGTAGACGTGAAACCACTCACGGACCAGCCACGCGTTCGGATCGACGGCGTCTGAGTCGATCTCGATTTTTTCGCCAGGCGGCCCGGTGTAGGGCTGGTGCTTATGCTCCGGTGTAGCTACTCCTTTTTCGCGCGCGCCCGCGCAGGGGGCTTCTTCTTTCTCTCTTCTCTCCTCTCCTCTGGTCACCGTTTTGTCACCGCCTGACGGTGACATTTCAGTGACAGGTGTTGCCAGTGAAGGCCTTGGATTTGGTGGCTTTTCAGAACCGGACTTTGTGCGTTTCTTCTTTTGGTTCTTAGCGTTACGTGCGCGGGTCTTCGCGGTTTCCCCGTTATGCCTTCCGAAGTTCGGCAACTCGATGCGACCGTCGCGGAATCGAATCCAGTCGACAGCGGCAAGCGCGTCGGCGAACCCCGGCGTCCAAACGAGGGCGTCGAGAAAAGCCACGTTGTCACCGTCTCGCGGTGACAAGATCACGAAGGCTGAACCAGTTTCTGAAATCGCAGCGTCCGGGATATTGAGATCACACCACTCCCAAAATTTCATCAGCCGGCAAACAATGACCTCGCGAGCGAGTCCGAGAATGGCGGCCAACCGGATGACCTCCGGTTTATCCACCAGCCCATGCTCCCACTTGATCCAGTCGCCGGCCATCCCTGCCTCCTGCTTCCTATGCCAGCATTGCGGCGGTCAGCGCGGCCGCGATCCCGACGGGGACCGCGTTGCCGATCTGACGCACCTGGTCGCCTTTGGAGCCCGCGAACCGATACCCCGCGGGGAAGCCCATTGCCCCAGCCAACTCGTGCGGCTGCAGCATCCGAAAGTGGATGTCCATCTCGTGTGGGTGTGGCTGCACGAGCGATATGGCGCCGGCGGTGGCAATTGTCGGGGTGGGGAGCGAGACACTCCTGGCAGCCGCGCCAGACTGTTGGCCAATCAAAAACGCCTGCACGAGCCCCAGCCGGTCCTTCGCCGTGATCGTGGCCACCGGCTCATCGACGCTATCGGCCACGCCGGTGCCGTAATAGGGCGTCAGGAATGGCCTCGTGGTGCATACGCCAAACTGTTTTTCCGTTGTCTGGGTTGGCAACGGATCGTCGCAACTATGGACTCTCCGCTCCACCCCAGATTTGAATGATGCCACGAAGGCCTCACCACCAAACCGGCGGAGCCCCGCTGCAATCCTCGCCAGAGTGTTCGGCTTCAACGGCCGCTTGCGGCCGAAGATCGACCGACCAGGCAGCGACCAGTCAATCACTTCACGCGCCGCCCGCCAGCGTGGCAGGCGCCCAAACAGATTCGGCGACCCGTCAGCACTGTGGGTGGCGTCAGGCCATCGGATCTGGCGCCGCCCCATCGCCGCCTGGATGAACAGCCGCCGGCGAGTCGTCGCGTCGCCATAGTCTGCCGCGTTCAGCACTCGCCATTCCACGGCGTAGCCGAGTGATCGCAGCGCCTCAACAAACGCGCGGAACGTCTCGCCCCGGCGGGTGGCCAGCGGCCGACCCATCACACCCAGCGGGCCCCAGGTCACGAACTCCGGCACATTCTCGATCAGGATGCGGTCAATCCGGAGCGCTGTGGCCCATCGCAGCACGCACCACGCCGAGGCCCTGGACTGGTCGGACATCGGGCGCCCGCCACGGGCGTTCGAATGATGGGTACATTCCGGGCTCGCCATCAGCAGATCCAGCCGACCGCTCGGGACCGCTCGACGAGGATCCAGCGTCGTCAGGTCCTCGCAGAAGTGCCCGGCGGTGGGATGATTCGCCGCATGTGTCGACACGGCCACGTCCCAGTGATTCACCGCCACTAGCTCGATCCGGCGGCCGAGGAGCGCAGCTGCTCGCAGCAGGCCCGTGGATGTGCCACCCGCGCCGCAGAAAAGATCAGCCGCGAGCAGAGGTTTCACGTTGCGATCTCCGGTCCCGGCCACCAAGTCTGGGCCTTCTTCCCGCTGACGGAGCAGGTCCTGGGCGTGCCGTTGTGAGCCTCGCTGCGCTCGCGCAGCTCGCCGAGCCGCTTGCGCAAGAAGCCGTCACTCACCCCACCGGCCGCTTCCAACTCGCGAGCGGTGCTGCCCGGTAGCCGAGCCAGCAGCTGCCTGGCCATCTCAGTCCAGCGTTCCCTCGACCCGTCGGCCGTGATCACCTCAGCAGCCTCGTGAGACGTCCACGGATCAGTTCGGCGTGCTAGCTCAGTCGCTTGCATGTGGCCTCCTTGCTTGTTGGCACCTCGTTCCACTCGCGGCCATCGAGATGGCGGCAAGTGGCTTTCTTGCCGAGCTTGACCATCGCGGGGCCGAACTCCTGCCCGGCCTTGAAAGGCCAGTTGATCTTGCCGACCAAGTGGTCAGGTATCGGCCGTTGGAACAGCCCAGGCACCTGATCTTCTGGCAAAAACTCACCCCACTGCTTGAAGAAAAATGGCACCCCTGCCGCGGCGCACTGGTCCCGGATCGACAGCACCCAGTCCGGGTGCATCGGGCGGGCGTGGCGGCCAGACTCGCCGCCCACGATGACCCAGTCGATGAACGGCCCCGTCGGTTGGTACTCCATGCCTGGCCACCGCGACTTGTGCGGGTGGTTCACAAATGGCCACAAATCCACCGGCCCTAGCAGCGGCTCGCACGGGCTAAATGTGTGGTGCGCGATCATATTTTCTCCTCGCCATAATCCTTTTGCACGACAGCCAGGGCGACACGCCCGGACGAGGATGCCGGCCTTGCCCCGGTCGGCATCTCGTCCCAGGTCCGCCCTTCGAGTTGACGGCCCGTGCGGCCCTTGTTCACGCCGCCCCACTGCTTGAAAAAGAACGGCACTTCCGCCGCGACACACTGGTCCCGAATGTCCGTCACCCACTCGGAGGTCATCGGCCTTGCACCCGGCCCAGACTCACCGCCAACAATCACCCAGTCGATGCCAGTAAGGTTGAGATCGGGCAACGGCCCCAGCAGCGGTTCGACGGACAAAAACTTCACCGCCGCGCCGGTCTGCCGAAGGTGGTCGATGCGGAAGGTGTAGTCGGCGTTCTCGACGCTGACGCCCATCCAGACGTTCTCGGGCCAGTCGATCTCCCCCGAGAGATCGGCAACCCTCTTCGACCGCTTCGTCAACACCTGAAAGCGGTGCTGGGACGCCCGCCTCATGACGGCGAAAACTCGCTGGATGAACTCGGTCGGCACGTCGCGGTGAAACAAGTCGCTCATCGAGTTGACGAACACCGTCCTCGGCTTTCGCCACGACAACGGCTGATCGAGCATGTGTTCGTGGAGCGTGAGCTTGAACCCATTGGCGTAGTTGGGCTGGCCCATCGATTGGAGACGGAGGGACATCCGCTCGGCGTAACAGTGCTTACAGCCGGGGCTGATCTTGGTGCAACCAGTCAGCGGGTTCCACGTCGTGTCGGTCCATTCGATCGCGGTGTTAGCGCCCAACTGACACCTCCCTGATCCGCGTCCGCCAAGTGCGTCGTAGCGAGTATCGATACAGCCCACAGGCCGAGACTTCCGCAGACCGGACGATCGTGCGATTGTCGAATAGTGTCGTCATCTCGCCTGCTCCCTGCATAAAGGGCAGTGCTGGGCATCCGTGCCCAGGTGCCCCTGGTCGGTGGCCCGCACGGCGCGAGTCGCTGCGCCACGCAGGCCGACGAACCGCTGGGCGGACTGCCCCGTCCGCATGGCTCCGTCTCGCGACTGCGCCATCACGTCACGCTGCGAGCCGTCGCGGATACCGGCGACTGCGCAGGGCAGGTCCGAGAGGCGTACGCCGCGGATCGTTGTGCTGAGGAGCGACGCGCCGAAATCGGTCGCGACTTTGTCGAGCTTCTTGACCGTCAACTCGCCGTTGTTCAACACCGGTTCGACGAGGTGTGTCGGCAGGAGTAAGCTCGACGCGAAGGCGTCGGCTTCGCGCTCCATCTGCGCCGCCGTCTTGAACTCGCCGCTCGACGGGTGCGGTTTACCTCCGCGGAGTAGGTACTTGTGGTGGGCGTCGATGAAGTAATGCCCGAGCTCGTGGCAAATCGAGAACCTAGTTCGCGGGTGGTTCGTGCCCGGCTCCTGCCATCGGTCGTACTTCGTGTTGTAAAAGAGCAGGAACCTCTTCTTCTCCTTGTTGTACTTCAGTTTCCCGTCGTAGCGGTCACCGAAGTCGCGGCCGCCGGCAACGAGAAGCGGGTGCTCACGGCGAATCACCTCGAACGGGTCGATGGGCGCGACCAGTTCGAGGTGTTCGGCCATCTCGTCGGCGAGCTTGCCGACGAGCTCCTGGCAGCGCTCATCCTGCTGCCATTCAAGTTTCGTCCTCTTCTTCGTCATCTTTCAGTAACTCGTCTTCGAGGTCCTGTTCGGTTTTGTCGGCGTCGGCGTCTTCGTCCTCTTCGTTGCCGTGTCGGCAGAGCTGGTGAGCGTCCTCGGCGACCTCATCCAGTTCGCTGTCGCCGTCCCAAGCGGCGTGCTCATCTGCCTCCTCGACCCCCGTCTCACCGGTGATCGCGGCCTCGACAATCGAGTCGATACGGTCCTCCGATAGCTCCGCATCTTCCGCGGCGTTGAAGGCCGCGATAGCCTCCTCGGGCGTGAGCGGACAGAAGCCCTTTTTCTTGCGGAGCTTTCCGGCATACTCGTCCCAGAACCTGTCGGCTTCGGAACTCATTGTCACCCCTTCTTCCGGGCCCGCTGGGCTTCTCGTTCAAGGATCTTGGTTCGGATTTTCTTCCGCACCTTGCTCCTTGTAGTATCGATTGAGCCCACAGACGTGCCGTTCTCGGTGGCTAAGCGCCGGGAGTCCGCCGAGTCGCCGAGGGCCAAGTCGGCGGCAGTTGCTCCGTCACACTGATCCAGTTCATCGCCGGTCCTCCATCGCGGCCGGTCGACCAGCGGGCGGCGGCGGAAACATGCTGCCAGGCTCCGGCTCCAGGTCGGCGTCAGGGTCGATGGCTGGGGCTGGGGCAGGGGCTGGTGAAGATTTCTGAGCCGCGGCCGCGGCTCGCTTGGCCGTCGAGATCTTGAACTTGAGCAGGTCAAGGGCCTCGGCCAGCGTGTCGGTGGCCAGGTCCTTCGTCCGCGTCACCCCGAACTCACGCAGGACGGCGGCGAAACCGGCCTCATCAATCCAGCCAGCCTCGTGTGCCTGCTTGTAGGTCAGCGACAACGCATCCAGCGCCGCCCTCCGGTCGTTCGCCGGCGAGATCGGCGGCTCCGTGGGGACGGCGTGAGGCTTCGCGGGCGCAGCCTCGGGCGCCTCCTCGATGCCATCCTGATCGTCGGCCCGGCCGCCCAGTTCCCGGAGCAGCGCCATCAGGATCCGCCGCTCCCCTTTCCCGATCATCGCGTCGGTCGCGTCCTTGAACGCCGACACCGAGAACGTCCGCTCCAGGCTCACCCGCTTCCCGTCCCTGATACACCAGGCCCAACATCGCACGCGACCAGGTCCAGTCACCTCGCCGCCATACACCGGATCGCCGCTCACGCCTGGCCATTCGCGGATCGCCCTGATGTAGTAATTCTTGACCAACATTAGACCGCCGGCGATGATGTTGAGCTCGTTGTTGATTGGGTAGGCCCCTTTCAGGAAGCCCGCGATCAACACCCGCCGCACCACGGTGACGTCGTAAGCTGGCTTGCCGCTGCCTTCCCCTCGGTCGGTCTTGAAGCCCAGTTCAGTGTTCATTAATCGCATGAACGACTCCATGGTCCGGTCGTCCAAGGCTCGCTCCATCGCTGCGATCGTGGCGCTGGTCGCCATCGATCGCCGGATGCCTACGAGCCCGTCGTCCACTTCCCGTCGATACTGGGACGCGATGGCGTCCAGGTTTGCCGCGGTCTTCTCCAGCGCCGCGTCCAGCAATGGTGTGGCGCTAGGCGTTGTCGAACTCGAAGTCGGCTGGTAGTTGGTACTCGCACTTGGGGCTGCTCGGCTTGGCGCCATGGTCAGTGTCTCCAAAAAGGTCTGGGGTGTCGTCAACAGGGTAGAGGCTGCTTTGGATCAGGCCGACCGCTCGCAGAACGCGGCGGTGTTTGCACAACTCCATCGACCGCGATCCGATCAGTCGACAGGTGGAGTGCGGGCAATCGCAGTGCAAATACCCGCTGCGCCGCTGCTCAACGTAGTAGTCCGGCGCGGTCGCCGTCTCGATGCACTGCACCCGAAACTGCCGGACGATGTCCCGGGATCCGTGGTCGATCCGCTCGGTGACTGAGTAGTCGCGTCCGTCGATGGTCAGGATCATGGGTCACCGTGAAGAACTTCCCGGCCGCCTCAACCGGCCGGGATCATTTCGACTGGTCGTTGCTCGGTCCGACGTGGGTACGGGTGGAGGCCACCACGTTCCGCTCGACCAGTCGACGCGTGTTTCAGTTCAGAGCCGCTTCAATTCGGCCGCGGCCCTTGAGCCGCGAAATAAGGGGCATCCTTGCCCACACACCCGTCCTTGATCCCGGCAGGTCGGATGCCAGCCACGCACTGGCATGCACACCGAGAGGCCGGCTTGGCATCTGCGCGATGCCTGACCGCCGCCCTGCCGATTATCAACCGGGCCCTGGCCCAGCGCTGGTCCCAGGCGGCAACGAGCCGCCCACGACGCCAGCGGCCCGGAGTTTCTGATCCACCTCGGCTCGATACACGCTCGCAGTCCGAGGTGCGCGAATGATCAATTTCGTCGAGCCGGCTCCGTGCACCGGCTCGACCGTGATCACGATCGGCTCAGTCGTCCCCTTCGGCCGAATCACGATCGACTCCCCTTTCCTCCGCGTCAGCACCAGCCGACCGCGGCCGCTTGTCTTCTCCATTGAGACCACCTCCTTGGTCGAGCCACCGTTTCACCACCGCACGCTCGGCCGGCGTCAACACCGACCGCTTCCCGAACGCCGCGGCGATCGCCTCACCGAGACAGATCTCGGCGGTGAAGATGCTCCGCGTCGTCACCGGCTGCGTTTGCCGGCCAGTGCGACGCCAGGCCGCGTCGATCTCGCGGGCCCTCGCCGCATACAAGGCGATCCGCATCAAATGCCGCGGGTCGCTCAGTTCCACCTGCAACTTCGTCGGCTTGGGCATTGGGCATTCCTTCGCCAGACCATCGAACAATTGGGACGCACGGGAGTCGAACCCGTAAACAGCAACCGCGGAATTGACTCGGCCGCGGTCGCTGCCAACCCATCGCCCCATAATCGGCCGAAGTTGCTGAAGCCTCGGCCAGTGACAATCTGAGCCCCTCTAAGATCCTCGGCTCCTCCTTTCGCGAAACAGCAGACCTCCGATCGCACCATCAACGCTGGCCGGCAATGGCCACAAGGCAGTCCGAACAGTCCACGGCCTCGGAGACGGCCGACCCGCTGGGTCCAGGCGGCGCCCGCATCACGACCAGGTCGGCCAGCGCCGGCTCGGCGTGCTCCACCGTGACGCCGACCGAGAACGTCGGCCGAGCGTCCGCCATCTCGTAGGCCATCGCCCACAACGACGGCTCGACCAGGCCTCGCCTGCCCGCGATCAACGCGCACAAGATCTGGGTCGCCAGTTCGTCGCGGACAAACGCCTGCATTTGCGCCACCACCGGGGCCGGAATCGAAAAAATCCCCTTCGGTACTTCATCCACTTTCTTCGCCCTCCTGAAGATCACCGATCGAGCCAGTGCCGCCCCGGGAATCGAACCCAGCCGTCGCGGTATTCTCGCCCCGCGCCGGATCGCCTGATAGCGGCCCACCGAGCCCGGTTACGCTGCCGTGGGGATGCTCGGATGCCCCACGCTCCACAGCCAGATTGATCGCCTCAACCTGAAGGCCGGGCCTACCTAGCCCTTCCACGGCTCCACCTCAAGCCGGTATGCCTCACGCGTCCTCGTCATAATCAGTGGTGTCGATGTCGGGGAAGGTTGTGCCGAGTAGTTCGGCCGCTTGGCGTTCGGCCGCGACACGCATCGCAAAGGCGTGCACACACGAAGTCATGCGTCCAGCCCTGGATGCATGGGAACTGACCAACCCTAATCGAGTACCACGAG
>FRDC01001237.1_pt1 | contig 21032 bp, 11 predicted proteins | sample 1106171 | NCBI WGS metagenome assembly FRDC01 (sample SAMEA3930566, study PRJEB13176) | freshwater metagenome | biome: Drinking water system; feature: drinking water; material: water | place: Singapore | collected 2014-12-20 | reverse complement strand
GGTGTCGGCACGAGCCAGGGGCCGCCGCTCGTGCATAAGATTTATGAGCCGAACCATCATGGCGACGCCGCCTTCCAGCGGGCCGCGGCCAACGGAGTCAAAGCGCATCACTGGGAGTTCGGCAACATGCCGAAAATCGACGCGGCCACACCCGAAGATGTCGAGCATATCATCAAGTACGTGCGCTGGCTGCAGAAGCAAGCCGGTATCTTCTAGCCCTTCCGCATCGCGTTTCCGCTGCGGTCGGTTCTCCGTCCCTCGTCCCCGTCACTATTTTGTCTTCTGTCTCCCGCATGGAAGCAGCGGTTTGACATTTCTGCAGCCTGCTTCGTAAGGTATTGTCATGAGCGTGTGCGGTGGCAACGAGCGTCAGCCATTCAACCAGGCCGTCCGTTCCGGGCGGGGCAATCACAGGAGGGTGGTATGAAAAGTCTGTTGAGCGGAATGGGCGGAGTACTCCTGGCGGTCGGAGTCGTCGCGGCAGGAACCGGCTGTGCGGCGATCGAAGCCGGACATGAGGGCGTGTTGGTGGAGCAGCCGTTGTTTTTCGGGCATGGCGGTGTCGATCCCGTCCCGACCAAGACCGGCCGTATCTGGGTTGCCCCGACGACCAAAGTGGTCGATGTCGATGTCCGGCCGGTGCAGTACTCCGAGCATTTCGACATCATCTCCGCGGAAAATGCTCCGGTCTCCTTCGACGCCTTTCTGATTGCCAACGTGATCGAGGGGAAATCACCCGAATTGGTCAGCAAGTACGGGCCGAACTGGTATGTCAACAATGCGAAGGAAGCGTTTCGCACCTTCGTGCGTGAGGAAGTGCAGAAGTATCCTCTCTTTCAGCTGACGACCGATCCGACCACCAGGCAGAAGTTGCAGGATGCCATTGCCAAAGAAGTACAGACCAAGCTCATTGAGAAACAGGGCATTCCGGTCCGGCTGAATCGCGTGGTCGTCGGCAGCATCCTGCCGCCCAAGGGCGTGGTGGAGCAGACCACGCAGACCATCATCCAGGAGCAGCGCAAGATCACGATGGTGGAATTTCAAAAAGCGGAAGAGTCGCGCGAGAAGGCCGAGCGGCAGCGGGGCATCGCCGACCGGGCGTATCGTGAATCCCTCGGTCTGACCGCCCCTGAATTCGTTGACCTGCGCCGTATCGAAGTGCAGAAAGAAATCGTGCAGCACTCACCCAGCGCCTTGACCGTGATCATGGGCCTCGAACGCGTCGGTATCAACATGCCGCCGCTGGCAACGGATAAGTAGCAGCTACTAGCGCAGCAGCGCTGAACATATAATAGATGTAGCTTGAACCGAGGGGGCGTCTTTCGCAAGGAGGACGCCCCCTCGTCGTTTGTTGATCGGCTCTTATTGCTTTGGAGTACCTGAAGAAAGTGTCTCGCAGAAATTGGAAACCGTTCTTTGAAAAAGAAACAGTGTGCTGTCTTGCGGGGATGCGGCAAGAGCGCGTTGAGCGGCGGATTGTATGTCAACAGTTGTAAGGTGGTAATGACGAGCGACGAGTTCGGCATCGTCGAGATCAAGCTCGGTGCCGCGGCGAAGTTTTGCGATCACAAAATCCAGGGGTGCTAGCACGCGCACGCACAATCCCGGCCGATCGATCAGGACATTGGCGCGATCACGATAACCGGGAGGCATGGCGACGACTGACCAACCGGAAAAATTTTGTGTCAAATCAGAAGGGATCTGGTGTCGAAAAAGAAATTCTTGGAGAGGTGTCAGTGGGCCAGTCAGTTCGGCGTCGATGTCACAGGTTGCCCGGTCTGATACGCCATACGCATGAAGTGCCAGTGCGCCGACAATGAGGATGTCCACAGTTGAACCCGTCTCGTGGACGAACTGGGACAGCCGTTCAATCACCTGATTAGCGTTGAGCGTAGACAAAGGCGATAGCCTCGGCGAAGGTCCGGTACTCACGGAAGTCGATGGGGCCAGAATCGTGCGGTAAAGGGGTGCGCTTGCCGAACGACATCAAGAGACGGCGGTAATGTGTAAACCATCGGCAGGCTGTTCGGTAGGCTTCCTGCATCAACGGATTATCTTGCCATGGTGTGATGTCGAGTTGATCGTTGAGCAAGATCTCTAGCCACAGAATGCGGCGCCCTTGCGGCGTACGTATAGCTTCGTCGATGGAGGTTGTGCCCAAGTACGATGGCAACAGTTTCAGGGCGGCGGGTGAAGGAGAAGTCGAAGAAGACATAAAATCATAATAGCATAGTGCGTGGGTAAGAATAGATCTGCCCTCGTGAATCGGATGGGTTCTAATCAGGGTAAGGAGATGCACAATTTCGAGGAAGTGCTCTCTGCGTGGAATTGCTAGCTAGAGACACTCGGCTCTAGGCGATAGGGCCGTATTCGCCGCTTGACGGACGTGAATGATGGGGGTAGCGTCAGTTCAAGTAGTTAGGAATAAATATAAATAATTCCATTTTCATTATTGGTGGAGGGGGAAGAAAGGTGAGATGAGTGAGCTAAAAGACAAGACTCTCGAATTGAATGTGCGTTTGAAGTCGAGTGAGTCGAGTGCCCCTCCGCTCGCGACGAACTATACCAACGTCGGTGTGGCGCAGGGGATTGCGTATGTCGATTTCGGATTTATCGAACCCGCGCTCCTCGGGGCGATTGCGAAGACGGCGAAAGACGGCCAGGCCGCGCCCAAAGGGTTGGAAGGGCATCTCGTCACTCGTGTGGCGATGGGCGTGGATGTGCTGGCGCGGTTGCATCAGCAAATTCAGCAAGTCTTGGTGAGCATGCGCGAGGCACGGCAATCTAAACCAAAGGCGTAGGTATTAGAGAGGTGACGAATGGTAAATGTTCAATCTTCAATCTTCCTCAGACTCCTGTCAGCTCAGACGTTCTCTCGGAAGACGGGCGGTATGAGCAATCGACTTGTGCTATTGCGACTGTTTAAAACAGCCTGCCTTGTTTTGACCTTAGGGGTGAGTGTCAGCGCGTCAGCAAGTGTTTTGGGATTCGGTGGAGATAGCTGGGAAGAAGAAGTGTTGCTGCATGACGGCAGTAAGATCATCGTCGATCGCACCGTTAAGCGTGGTGGGCGGCATGAGGTCGGCCAGAAGCCGCCGTACAAAGAGCTGAGCCTGAGCTTCACCCTATCTGGTACCAATCAAAGCATCACGTGGGAGGATCACTACAGCCAAGATCTTGGTCAGGCTAATTTTCTGCCAATGGCGCTGGACATATCTGAAGGCACGCCGTATCTCGTGCTTTATCCTATGGGCTGCCTGTCCTATAACAAGTGGGGAAGGCCCAATCCGCCCTATGTGATCTTCAAATTCCACAACAAAGAGTGGAAGCGAATCCCGCTACCAGAGCTGCCGGCTGATATCAAATCACCAAACTTGATCTTTTCTTCACCCGACATTCAGGTCAAAAAACTCGGGACCCGATCTGTCTCAGCAGAAAAGATCAAGAAATTGATTGATGGATACAAGCAACCTGAATTTAAAACCATTCAGCGGGAGGCGGTGAAGCCGGGATCGTTTGGATCCACTGATTGCGAGGAGCGGGTACTTTATAAGGGGCATTGGATTCTTCCGAATGACTCTATCGCACAAAAATTTATTGACAAGCAGAGGAAATGAAATCACGTAGCGATATCCACGAGGGAGGACGTCATGGCAACAACAATTGAGTATACATTGCTCTCGGGTGCTTCTTACCGTGACACTCGTGCCAACCTAAATCGCTTCCCTATTCCGCAAGATTGGAATGTAGTTTCACTGGTACCGCAGGATAGTGCAACCGGGTTTGAGGCATCTGCCTATAGGAACACATTGACGAATGAAATCGTCATTTCCTATGCAGGCACTGATCCTGCAGATTTGGCAGGAGACATCGCGGCCGATATCGGTCTGGCTACGGGGTTTGGATCAGCTCAGCTCCTGCAAGCGGCCGAATACTATCTGCAAGTCAAGGCTGATAACCCCGATGCGACTAGCATCACTTTCACAGGTCACAGTTTGGGAGGTGGGCTGGCGGCGTTGATGGGCGTGTTTTTCGGCAAGCGGGCTGTAACTTTTGATCAGGCGCCGTTTGCCAAGTCAGCAAAATTGAATTTGCTCCTCCCGGATGTCGCAGCCAATCTTAAAGCAGATCTGTTGGCCAGCGGTCACACGGAAGATGAACTCTCCGGCTTGTCCAATTTTTTGCAATTGCGCGCAACCAATGGCGGTATTCCCAATTCCAATTTTGTGACCAGCCTTAGTGTAGAAGGTGAATTCTTATCTGGTATTCCCTGGAATATACCTGACCGAATCGGTGCGCAAGGGACCATTTCCAACAGCTCACCCGGCGTTTCAGGTATTGATCTCCACTCTCAAGCTCTGCTGACTGCCTTCGTACAGAGCTGGGAAACAGCAGCCTCGGGCCGTGCATTAAACGATGTCACCCACAAACTTACCGATCTGATGGGGATGATCTTTGCGAGTAACTTGTTTGCACACCCAACTGATACGGGTAACACAACAGACCCAAACTTTCTCGAGCGTCTTGTTCAGCACGAAGCTGGCATAGGAACCACACTTCCCGCCGATCGAATGGTAACCCGTTTCACCAACGACCTCTGGAAACTGGCACAGGATGGCGGACTGACGATGACGGACAACATGCCCGGCGGTATTTTCAGTAGTCCGCCGAACGACGTTAGCAAAACTCTCATCGCCTTCGATATGCAGAAGTATTATGGCGAAACGCCAACAGGTGCAGGATACAACCAGGAACTCTTTGCCACTGTGACGGGCGGTGTTCAATTCGATCGTGCTGATGTGGCTGCCACGCTGGATGATGCCAAGGGGTACAACCTCTATTTTCAGAACTATCTCGCCTCAAATGCTTTTACCAATACCGAGCGGCAACTGATTCAATCTCTGCTTCCTATACTCCGTGATTGGTACGTGCAAGCAGGAACGAGTGGCATGACTGCTGCGGATATCCAGAATCGTGGCGCGTTTATGCTGGGCGGCAGCCGCACCGATGCCCTGATTGGCGGGAGTCAGGCCGATTTGTTGATAGGCAATGCTGGGGATGACAGGCTCACTGGTGGCGGAGGCAATGATACATTGCTCGGCGGCGCAGGATTCGATGTCTACTATTACCAGAGTGTGATGGACGGTAACGACACGATTGAGGATTCTGATGCAAGAGGGGCGATTGTCGTCAATGGACAAGTGCTTACCGGCGGCGTGAAGAAGGCGGGGCATCAGGATTGGGTCAGTGCCGATGGCACGATCCGGTACGAGATGTCGGGGGCCGATCTCGTGGTGAAGCTGAACGGCGCCCAGATCATGACCGTCAATGAAGATTTCCAAAGCGGCCAGTTCGGCATTCGGCTGATCGACGCCCAAGCGCTGCCGGCGGGGCTTCCGACGATCAGCCGGACAATCGAAGGCGATCATGAGCCGAAGGATTTCAATCCCGATCCGGAGATTGTGGAGTGGCGCGCCGATGATCTGGGGAACTATCTCTATGACCCCGGAGCGCCGGTGCCGTACCAGGACATCCTCCGGGGAAGCGGGGGGAACGACCGCATCGATGCGGGGGAGATGCGCGACTACCTGCTCGGCTTGGGTGGAGACGATGTGCTGGTCGGTGGCGCGGGGAATGATCGGCTGCTGGGCGGAGACGGCAACGATTTCTTATTTTCAGATGGAGTTGTCGACCTCGCCGGGTTGCCGTCGCTGGATACCTTTACAGGCGCGGGCACGCAGCAAGAGTTTCTTAATGGTGATGCCGACAATGATGTGCTGGTGGGCGGGGCGGTAGGGGATGCGCTGTTTGGGGCGACTGGGGCGGATCTCTTGCTTGGAGGCGCGGGAGACGACTTCTTGGCCGGGGATGCTAATTGGCAACCGGATTTGATTCCGAACGGCTGGGGCTTTTCCTTTATGCCAGGCAGCGATCTCGGTGTGACATTCATAGGTTTAGTGCAGGCAGGGCCAGGAGATACGGATTTGTTCGGGCAGGCAGACGAGATCTATGGTGGAGCGGGGACCGATTTGATTTGGGGTGGCGGGGGGAATGACCTGTTGTACGGCGGCCAAGGGGATGATCGCATCACCGGCGATGGTGGGGATGACGCGATTTTCGGAGGTGAGGGGAATGACAAGCTCCAGGGCGATCAACCGACCACGTCTGTGCCGTCAAATGACTATATCGATGGCGGAAACGGAGACGATACCGTCGTTGGCGGGTTGGGAGACGACGTCTTAGTTGGCGGGGCGGGGGTCGATCATTTGTACGGAGAAGCAACGAATCTATTGGGGGTGGCCGGGAGCGATGTGCTGGACGGCGGTGAGGGCAACGATTTCCTCTATGGACATGGCGGGGATGACACGTTGTTCGGCGGCGCTGGTGACGACGAACTCATCGGTGATTTTTCGAATGATACGGTGCCTGGCAATGATCGCCTCTTTGGTGATGCTGGAGCGGACCTCTTGCAGGGAGAGGCCGGGGATGATGAGCTTGATGGCGGCGACGACCATGATGTGGTGGTAGGCGGCGCCGGAAATGATGTGTTGTTCGGTGCGGGGGGGGACGATCTGCTCCTTGGTGAGTCCACCTCGTTCCAAGGTGTGGCCGGAGACGATCTCCTTGATGGGGGTGACGGAGATGATGAGCTGCAAGGGAGTGGGGGGGCAGACACCTTGTGGGGCGGGGCGGGAAATGATCAGTTGTTTGGGGATGATCCGTCCGATGTGAGTATTGCCGGCGGCAATGATTGGCTCGATGGTGAGGGCGGTATTGACGAGCTGCAAGGCGGGCTCGGACACGATATGCTCTTCGGTGGGGAGGGCGACGATGTGCTCTTTGGTGATCGCACGGCCCTTGATCCGACTCCCACGAACGGGGGCGACGACGTGCTGGATGGCGAGGCAGGGAACGATAACCTGTTTGGAGATTCCGGAAACGACGTGCTGACCGGCGGGATTGGGAACGATAGCCTGGACGGAGGGACAGGGCAGGACACCTATGTCTTTAATCTCGGGGACGGGGTCGATACCATCCAGGATGCTGCGGGAGAGGGTAATCGTTTGGTCTTTGGAGATGGAGTGTCTTCTGAATCGGTGACGCTGGGAATGGAGGCGGGCGATACGCTGCTCCTTCGTGTCGGAAGTGCCGGGGATGCGGTTCGGATCGCCGGCTTCGGCGTGAATACACCGACCGGGGCTCATCCGATTGATAGCTTCGAATTTTCCGATGGGACGGTTCTCACTTACAGTCAGCTGGTCGAGCGGGGATTTCATCAGTACGGTACAGCCGGAAGCGAATCGCTGGTAGGGTCGGGGTTTATCGATCATATCGAGGCCGGCGCCGGGAATGATGTGGTGTCCGGTCTTGCTGGAGCGGATACGCTTTTAGGGGAGGATGGCAACGATCTGTTGCGAGGCGATGCTGGAGTCGACACTTTGGATGGAGGCGCGGGCAACGATCAGCTCTTCGGAGGAGATGGAGCGGATCTGCTCTATGGTGGAGTGGGCGATGACTTGTTGAATGCTGATACCGGAGCCGATCAGCTTTTCGGAGGAATCGGCAACGATACGTATGTGGTTTCCGAGGTGGGGCAAACGATTGTTGAGGCAGCGAGTGAAGGGATCGATACGGTTCAAGTGCGTATCCCGGGGTCACTTACGTATGTCCTGCCGGGAAACGTGGAAAATGCTGAGTTGTTCGGAGATGTTTACTTTCCCTCTGATCGCGTTGATTTGGTCGGCAATCAACTCGATAACCGATTGACCGGATCGGACCTATTGAATGGAGGGCAAGGCAACGATACGTTGATCGGGCTCGGGGACAATATCTATGTGTTTGGGCGCGGGGATGGCCAGGATGTGATTCAAACAGGAGTGCAAACCTATGCCTCCGCTGGATTTGTCGATTATATCCAGTTGCTTTCTGGGGTCACACCTGCGGACGTGGCGTTCGAGGGGCTCGGTAACCATCTGGTTTTAAAGATCGCCGGCACGACCGACCAACTGACCGTTGAAAACTATCTCATCGAACCAGGACTTCGAACCCCAACGATCGGAGAGATCCGCTTCGACAATGGGACGATCTGGGGCGAGGCTGAGATTACGAGTCGGGTCGGTGTGATGACTGGGACGAGCGGCAACGACAATCTCACAGGCTTTGGCAATGACAATAATTTGTTCGGTCTTGGTGGCAATGACCAATTGGTTGGGTATGGAGGAAATGACTGGCTGGATGGTGGTGTGGGAGATGACCTCCTCGTGGGTGGCGATGGTAACGACACCTACCTCTTTGGCCGCGGGAGTGGACAGGATCGAGTGAGTGATTTTCCGGATTCGGGGATGGCCGGAGAGGTGGACACCGTGCTGCTGGATAACACAGTGTCACCGGCCGATGTCCGCTTCCAGGCAACCGCAGACTTCGGTCTCCTGCTCACGATCAGCGGCGCGACGGATTCACTTCTCATAGAAGGGTACTTCTTCGGCCCGCTCTATCAAATCGAGCAGATTCAGTTTTCGGACAGTACGATTTGGAATGCCTCGGCCATTGCGAGCCGGATTGAGGGGCTCACTCTTGTCGGGACTGAAGGGGATGATGCGCTGACAGGTATTCAGACAAACGACACGCTGGTAGGACTGGGAGGCAACGACACGCTTGATGGCGGGAGCGGGAACGATACGCTGGACGGTGGAAGCGGTGTCGACACCATGGTCGGCGGATCCGGGAACGATGTCTATGTCGTGGACGATCCCGGAGATGTGGTAACCGAGCAGGCCGGTCAAGGCACCGATACCGTCAACGCAGCGATCACGTACACACTGGGAGCGAACGTCGAACAGCTCACGCTGACCGGGACCAACGCCATCAATGGAACGGGCAATTCGGGGAATAATACGCTGACGGGGAACAGTGCTGCGAACGTGCTCACCGGCGGAACCGGCAACGATACCTATGTCGTGGGGGTGGGCGATACGGTAGTCGAACTGGCGAGCGGAGGGACAGACACCGTGCAGAGTGCCGTGTCCTGGACGCTTGGTAGCAATGTGGAGAATTTGACGCTGACAGGAACGCTGGCCATTAATGGGACCGGCAATAAGGTAAACAATGTGCTCGTCGGCAACATCGCGAACAATATTCTCGATGGCGGAACCGGTGCCGATTCGATGAGTGGTGGAGGCGGGGATGACACCTATCTGATCGATAATGTCGGTGATGTCATCACGGAAAATCTCGATTCAGGAATTGATACCGCTCAAAGCGCCGTGACCTTTACGCTGGGCGTCAATGTTGAACGCCTCATTCTGACGGGAACTACGGCTATCAATGGAACCGGCAATGCTCTCGGCAATGAGCTGATTGGCAATAGCGGCGCCAATGTGTTGAACGGTGGGGGTGGGGCTGATGCCATGGCTGGTGGAGCCGGGAACGATACCTATGTCATTGACGATGTGGGCGATCTGATCGCAGAGAACCTCAACGAAGGGACTGATCTGGTCCAGTCCTCTGTCACCTACACGCTAGCCGCAAATATTGAGAATCTCACGTTGACTGGAACGGGTGCGATCAATGGAACCGGGAATGGGCTCAGTAATACTCTCACCGGCAACAGCGGCAATAATCTGCTGGACGGAGGTGCGGGAGCCGATACGCTGTCCGGGGGGACCGGCAATGACACGTACATCGTGGACAATGCGTCAGACATCGTGACCGAAGCGGTGAGTGCGGGCACCGATACGGTGCTCAGTTCAGTCACGTTGACCTTGGGCACCAATCTCGAGAATCTGACGCTCACCGGCCCGGCGGCGATTAACGGGACCGGAAACACCCTCAACAATATCCTCATAGGGAATAGTGGGGCGAACGTGTTAAGTGGCGGCACCGGAAGTGACACGATGTCCGGTGGTGCCGGTGATGATACGTATGTGGTCGATGTGGCCGGTGATGTGGTGACGGAGTTAGCCAATGAAGGGACGGACACCGTCCAGAGCGCGATCACCTATACTCTTGGCAACAATGTCGAAAATCTCACGTTGACGGGGACTGGAGCGATCAACGGAACGGGTAACGCGCTGGACAATGTGTTGACTGGGAATAGCGGGGCGAATGTGCTGACCGGTGGTGCAGGGAACGACACCTATGTCGTGGGGACCGGGGATACTGTGACCGAAGCAGCCAGCGCTGGGATGGATACCGTGCAGAGTGCGATTACCTGGACGCTGGGCGCGAACCTCGAGAATCTGACGTTGACGGGGACCGGAGCGATCAACGGGACGGGCAATGCGCTGGACAACGTGTTGATCGGTAATAGCGGCGTAAACGTGCTGACCGGTGGCGCAGGGAACGACACCTATGTCGTGGGGACCGGGGATACCGTGACCGAGGCGGCGAGTGCTGGGACGGATACGGTGCAGAGTGCGATCACATGGACGCTAGGGACGAACCTTGAGAACCTAACGCTGACTGGAATAGCTGCGATCAACGGCACCGGTAACACCGCAGACAACACGTTAACTGGAAACAGTGCCAATAACACCCTCACGGGCTTAGGGGGGAACGACACCTATGTATACAGCCGCGGAGGTGGTCAAGACACCGTGGTCGACAACGCTGGCACATCGGACAGAATACAGTTTGGTACGACCATCAATCCGCTGGACCTTGTATTAAGCAGGCAGGCAAATGATTTGCGGTTGGCCATTCATGGAGGTGCGGACCAAATCACGATTCAAAATTGGTATGGGGGCGCGACGAATCAGGCCGAAACGATTCAAGCAGGGAATGGACTGACCCTCCTCAATACCCAGGTCGATCAGCTGATCCAGGCGATGGCCGGCTTCTCGCAGCAGAGTGGGCTCACGTGGGATCAGGCGATCGATCAGCGTCCGCAAGACGTCCAAACCGTGCTGGCGGCAAGTTGGCACTGAGGCAAGCTGCAGCTTGTCTGTCCTGATAGTTCCGGGCGCGGTCCTTGGGGAACGTGCCCGGTATCTGGGGTTTGACGCCCGATCGTTTGTCAGTACTCCATAAGCGATCACGGAACTTTCCGGTTGAGACGGTGCGGGCAGATTGTTTAGTATGGTTTCAAGAATACTAGGTAAACATATAGTTCAATGCTGCCATCTTCAGTCGCCTGTCATCTTTCTACTGTGAGATACGTCGCTACGCGACGTGCGGAAATGGCCGTATGACAGCTGGCGAGGCGGGCTCAGATCCTTCCCGATCGGTAGCCTCCTCCGGCAGCGCTATCGATACGGGTCTGTTGTGTCTGTTAATTCTCGCCAGATTCCATGACCTGTCGGCGGACGGGGCGCAACTCCGTCATCAGTTCACCCAATCGAACCAACTGCTTGACGATACCGCGTTGCTGCGTGCCGCGGCGCACCTTGGTCTCAAGGCCGGGCTACTCAGCCTGCCGTGGTCCAAGTTGTCGGGCGTACCATTGCCGGCGATGGCCAAATGGACTGACGGTCGCTATGTCGTGCTGGCAAAAGTCGATGGGGACCGCGCGCTGATTCAAGATCCCGTTGCGGGTCGCCCGTTGGTCCTCTCGCGTGAGCAATTCGAGTCGGCCTGGTCGGGCGAGTTGCTGCTTTTTACAAAGCGGAAAAAACTGCGTTTGCACGATCTGAAATTCGACTTCACCTGGTTCATCCCCTCCATCGTGAAGTACAGGAGGTTTTTCGGGGAAGTGCTCGTTGCCTCGTTTTTCCTGCAACTCTTCGCGTTACTCACACCGCTGTTCACCCAAGTGGTGATTGATAAGGTCCTGGTGCACAAGGGTTTCACGACCTTGCATGTGCTCGCGATCGGGATGATCGCCCTGGCGGTCTTCGACGCGCTGCTCGGCGGGCTGCGCACCTATCTATTTTCCCATACGACCAATCGCATCGATGTCGGGCTGGGCGCCCAACTGTTTCGTCACATTCTGGCGCTGCCGCTGGCCTACTTTGAAGCGCGGCGGGTGGGCGACACCGTCGCCCGGGTGCGTGAACTGGAACAGATCCGTCAGTTCTTGACGAGCCATTCCGTCACGGTGGTTCTGGATGTGTTGTTTACGGCCGTGTTTCTTGTGGTGATGTGGTTGTACAGTCCGATGCTGACGGGCGTGGTGATGCTGTCATTGCCGCTCTATGCGGTTTTGTCGATTGCCATCACTCCGGCGATCCGCGCCAGGCTTCATGAAAAGTTCAATCGTGGAGCGGAGAACCAGTCCTTCTTGGTCGAGGCGATCAGCGGGATTCAGACTGTGAAGGCCATGGCGGTCGAACCGCCCCTGCTGCGCAAGTGGGAAGAGCAATTGGCGGGGTATGTGCGCGCCAGCTTTCGCGCGACGAGTCTGATTACAGTAGCGAGCCAGGTCGCCGCTTGTATTCAGAAAGTGACCGTCGTGGCGGTGTTGTGGGTCGGAGCCTATCGCGTGATTGAAGGAGATCTTAGTATCGGGCAGCTCATCGCCTTCAATATGCTGTCGGCCCAAGCGACCGGTCCGATGTTACGTCTGGTCAATCTCTGGCAGGAGGTCCAGCAGGTCAGTATCTCGGTGCAACGGCTCGGGGATGTGCTCAACAATCAGCCGGAGCCATCCTACAACCCGAACCGGACGACATTACCGCAGGTCGCGGGACAGGTCCTATTTGAAGACGTGACGTTTCGGTACCGTCCGGACGGTGCGGAAGTGTTGCGCAAGGTGTCGTTGACGGTGGCACCCGGCAAGGTCGTTGGTATCGTCGGCCGGTCGGGGTCCGGGAAGAGCACCATCGCGAAATTGATACAACGGCTCTATGTGCCGGAGCGGGGCCGTATTCTGGTCGACGGCGTCGATCTGGCTCAGGTGGATCCCGCCTGGTTGCGTCGACAGGTGGGTGTCGTCTTGCAGGAGAACTTTTTGTTCAATCAATCGGTGCGTGACAATATCGCGTTGACCGATCCGGGGTCGGCGATGGAGCAGGTCATGCACGCTGCAAAATTAGCCGGCGCCCATGAGTTCATTCTTGAACTGCCCGAGGGATATGACACGCTGGTCGGAGAGCATGGCTGTTCGCTGTCCGGCGGGCAGCGGCAGCGGATTGCGATTGCCCGCGCGCTGGTGGCCAATCCCCGCATTCTGATCTTTGATGAAGCGACAAGTGCGTTGGATTATGAATCTGAGGCGATCATTCAGCGGAACATGGCTCAGATCTGCAACGGGCGCACGGTGTTCATCATTGCCCACCGGCTCAGTACCGTGCGGCCGGCTCATTGTATCTACGTGATTGAAAAAGGCGAAGTAGTGGAATCCGGCTCGCATGATGAACTGGTGCGGCTCAAAGGATTTTATGCCCGGCTGTGTCAGCATCAGGATGGTGTGCGGCCGGTGACGGCGTAAGAATTCGTGACTCAGGAGAGCAGGGGATTGCAGATGGCATTCGGCGTGATGGCCCGACATTGGGCGGTATGGAAAGCGGCCTGGCAGGCAGAGCGCGGGGCGCCCCTTGGGGCCGTCGCCGGCGGGCGCGCCGCGGAGTTTCTCCCGGCTGTACTCGAGATTCAGCAGTCGCCACCCTCGCCGGTCGGCCGGGCTATTTTGTGGACGATCATGGCGGTCTTCGCCTTCGCCGTGCTCTGGGCCTCCTTCGGATGGATCGATATCGTGGCGACGGCACAGGGAAAGATTATTGCCAGTGGCTATTCCAAAGTGATCCAGCCCTATGAAACCGGCGTGATTGCAGCGATTCATGTGCTGGATGGGCAGGTGGTCAAGAAAGGCGATGTCTTGATTGAGCTGGATCCCACGCAGAATCGTGCGGACCATGATCGGGCCTCCAACGAATATCGTGCCGCCAGGGTTGAGGCGGCGAGGCTGCGCGCTCTGATCGCAGGACAGTCGCCTTTTGAGGCACCAGCCGATGCCGATCCGCAGTATGTGGCGTTGCAACAGCAGCTGCTGGTCGATCAATTGGCCGAATATCGAGCGAAAGTGGATGCGGCTCGACATCTCGTTGACCAGCGGCGGTCCGCCTTGGAGCAGACCCGCGAGAATATTGTCCGTCTCGAAGCGACTGTCCCCATGGAGACGGAACGCGCCGAGGCCTACAAGAAGCTGCTTGAACATGACGCCGTCACCAAGATGGATTTTCTGCAGGCCGAAGGGCAACGCATCGATAAGGTGCAGGAGTTGGCCGGCCAACGGAAGAAGGTGAAGCAGGATGAGTCGGCACTGGCCGAGGCCGAGAAACACTATCGCGCGATGGTCTCGGAATTTCAGCAAGCCAGACAGGTCGAACTCTCCGCCACTGAGACCAAGGCGTCGTCGCTCGTGCAGGATGTAACCAAGGCGGGGCAGAAGGCAGATTTACAGCGGCTGACGACGCCGATCGATGGAGTCGTTCAGCAGCTGGCCGTCCATACGGTCGGTGGGGTGGTCACGCCGGCACAGCAGTTGTTGATCGTGGTGTCGCAAGAGCATCCGGTGGAAGTTGAGGCGCAGGTGGAAAACAAGGATGTGGGATTTGTCAGGGAAGGCCAGCCGGTCGAGATCAAGGTCGAAACATTCCCATTTACTCTCTACGGCACCATTCCCGGTCGGGTGCTTACTGTTTCCGATGATGCCGCACCGATTGAAAAAGTCGGCCTGATCTATCCCTCCCGGGTGAGTATGGATCGAGGCACAATCCAGGTGGAGGGCAAGCAGGTGAATTTGACTCCCGGCATGGCGGTGACCGTCGAGGTTAAAACAGGCCAGCGGCGGATTATCGAGTATCTGCTGAGCCCCTTGTTGAAATCCGTGAAAGAAAGCCTGCGGGAACGATGATGCGATCTGGGGTGCTGATGGTGGCTGTGGGTCTCGCTGCTCTTGTGCTGAGCCCTGGAGTGCAGGCCGCTGAGATGCTCAGTGCAGCTGCTCCTGTTCCGCCGGTGGTGCTCAATATGACGTTGCGTGGCGCACTCACCGCGGCGGTCGACAACAATCTCGACATGCAGCTGTATAAGGAGCGGATAGAAGCGGCGCAGGGACAAGTGCAGACGCAATTGGGCAGCCTCCTGCCTAATCTCGCGGGCACGGTTCGACAGACGCGGCAAACGCAGTTTCTCGGGACATTCGGGCTGGCTCCTCAGCGGACTGATCCGTTCAGCATTTTCGATGGGCGGGTGAATGCATCGCAAAATCTCTTCAGCGTGAGTCTCATCCAGCGGTGGCGCGCCTCGCGTGAATCCCTGCATGTGACCGAGTTTGAGTCCGACAGCCGGAAGTACGATGTCATGGCCAGCGCCGCATTAGCCTACATGGAAGGGTTGAAGGCCATGGCGATGGTCAAGATGCATGAGGCAAATCAGCGGGTAATGGAAGAATTACTCGCGCTGGTGAAGCAACGGCAGCGCGGCGGCGTCGCGACGGGGCTGGATATTGCCCGACTCGATGCCCAACTCGCGGCCGAGCGGCAGTTGGCATCCACTTCCAGGTACGATGTCGAGCACAGCAAGCTCACTTTGCTGAATCTATTGTCGATTCCCTACGACATCAAGCTGGCATTGACGGATGAGCTGAAAAACGACGCGGGTGAGATCCCCACTTCGCAAGCCGCCGTGGAGAGTGCGTTAGGCGCTCGCCCGGAAGTGCAGGCACAGTTCACCCGTGTGAAGGCGTCGGAACTGACTTACTCATCAATTACCGGCGAGCGCCTTCCTTCGCTTGTCGCGCAGGGAGACTATGGGCTCATCGGCAACCGGTGGAACAATACGCTCGATACCTACAATATGACGCTTTTGCTTCAGGTTCCAATTTTTGACGGCGCACAGCGAGAAGGGCGGATTGCCGAAGCCCGGAGTCAGTTGAAGCAGGAAGCGCTCAGGATGCGGGCGGTGCTCAATCAGGTAAAAATGGAAGTACATGATGCATTGGCTGCTGTGACCGCTGCGAAGGAGCAGGTGGCGATTGCACAGGCGGGTCTGCAGATGGCGACCAAGGAACTTGATCTGGCTCGTGAGCGCTATGCTGTCATCACTGCGGCCAGCTATTTCGAACTGACCAACGGACTGACTAGCGTGGCTAGAGGGAGAGAGAATCTGGTTAACGCGCTTTTTCAACTCAACGCCGCTCGCGTCAACCTTGCCCGCTCAACTGGCTCGTTGAACACATTGCAGTAGCGCCCCATTATTATTCGGGACGGCCGTTTTCTCCCATGCATTCCCGCCATGGGGGAGATGTGATTTTACGCCGCCATGGCCATGGGGCTGAACAGGGCAAGGGTTTCTTCGAGTTGGGCTTCGGCTTCCTTCAGCAGGGGCAGCCAGGTGTTGTCTTTGAACTGGGTCGTTTGAATGGCGTAGGGGTTGAAGGGAAGCGTGTGCGGAGCCTGAGGATTGGCTGACTCGTGGTGGTCGGCGATGACGCCGGCAAGGTGCACGATGGACGCGTGGAGCGCATATTCCCCGGCTTGGTTCGGGGTGAGTTGGTGCCGGATGGCCTGTTCGATCTGGACCGGCATACCCCAGAAGCGGATGAGTTCGGCGCCGACTTCGGCATAGTCGCAGCCGATGCTGGATTGCTCGACTTCTGCGAGCGGTGTGTTGAGATTGCCGGACTCGATCAGCGCGGACTGGGCCCGTTGCGGGACGGTCTGATAGAGCACGAGGTGGCCGATGTCGCGCAGCAGACCTTCGATGAAAAACCGCTCGCTGTCTTCGATGTTGCAGGACTTGGCAATCCCTCCCGCCATGAGCGCGGAGAGGACGCTTTTGCGCCAATAGGCTGAGAGGTCCATGATGTCGGAGGTCATGCCGGTGAATGTGCGTCCGACGGTGGTCGCGGTGACGAGGTCGCTGACGGCTTGCATGCCGATGAGATTGACGGCACGGGTAATGGTGTCGATCTGCTTGGGGAATCCGTAGAAGGGGCTATTGACGATCTTCAGGAGCCGGGCGGAGATGGCTGGGTCGATTTTGAGCGCGTCGGCGAGATCGTCCATGGTCGACTCGTGATTGTCGACCACATCCCTGACGCGAATATAGATCTCCGGCAGGGTAAAGATGTTGGAACAGGATTGGACGAGTTCTTGCGCCGATGCCATGGTGTCGATCCTCCTTACTGCGCGCTGGCAGATGGACTCGCTGAGGCCCTCGGCTACCTCTATCGGCTGGCTGTTTGTGTAACTAAAGGGGGGGGATTGTCAAAATATGACGCGCTGTTCCGATTCGATGGGATACGAACAGTAGGACCTGGAGTTATTTCACCAGCCAGGCGCGGAAGGTTTTGGCACCAAGCGGCTTGGCGATTTTCAGGACGGCGACGGTTCCCGGATTGAGCACATCGTCCCCTGAGGGTGTGCGCCGGGCCGGATACCGTTCGGTTTTCATCAGGACACCGGCCTCATCCACAAAATCCACCATGATCTCGGCCGACTCGCGTAAGCCTCCTTGATAGTGAGTGCCCAGCCAATCCAACCGCTTGAGCGCCTGGTATTGGATCAGAATCACCCCGTTCTCTTCTCGAACGTTCAGGATACGGAGCGCGCGATTCTGTTCGACCCCATGTGCGACGGGTGCTCCACCGGCCAACTGGGTTCTGATCGCGAAGGCCATGTCATCTTTGGGAACGGTCCCGCGAACTTTGCAGGAGACCGTTTTGCGCTGATCGGTCTCCTCGACAACTTGCGCGGCATAGCGCGCGGCGAGGTTGTCGACCAACTGGCGCAGCAATTCCGAATCGACGACTGCCGCGGTCTGCTCCCGGTACAACGCGGATGTGGCGATGGCCTGACGCCAGGCTTCCCGGCAGGCGAGGGCTTTGGCCTCGGCTGTCGCTTCTGACTCACGGACGGTATAGCGATAGTCGCCCGTCATTTCTATCCGCTCGTTGAGGCTTTCAGCCGCATGGATTGCGGTTGGAACGGCGACGGTGGCTGAGAGAAGCAGGGCGACAGTGGCGGTACGACGGACTGACATAGGCGCCTCCTCTGACATGAGCGGGCTGGACCGGAGTCACGTTTCAGCAGCGATATAATCTATGCTACCACGCGGTAGGCTCGCTCACAACGGCGGGCCGGTCTCACCGGTGAGGGCTTCAACGATGGCTTGCACTGTAAGGGGGCTGCAGCCTTCCGATCGGTTATTCACAAGGACATAGGCGGAGGTGTTGGCGGCTGCTGCCTGCCGTATCAGATCCACAGTTTCCTGTCGCATGCGCGGTTGCGGTTGGACGATGCGGTCGTAGGGCGCGTAACGCTCTACCGCTTGTTCGTACGCCAGCCCTAACGGAGTCAGGAGGCGAAGAACGGTGAAAGGTGCGGTAAATGTTCCGGTCAGTGTCTGATGCTGATCAGACAGCGGTGGCATAGACGTCCAATGATTGTACACGTGGGCGACACCGTGAGCCTGCAGAATATCCCGATAGCGCGCGTTCAGGATGGCGGGGTTTCGCACCTCGACGGCATAGGCTGGTCCACTGGGCAGTTGGGCGAGAAACCGGTCGAGCTGGGTCAAAAACACGGACGAGTCTAGTCCCCAGCGTTGAAATTCAAACATGAAGGGCCCGAGCTTGGCGCCCAATCCCTCCAGCGCCGGTTGCAGCACGAGATCTCGAAAGACGCCGGCGTCGAGAAACCGCGGATTGGGTTTGCCGGCTTTCGCTCCGTAACGCGGGAGGTTGGCATAGGCCGGGATGGTGATCTCCTCCCAGACCTTCTGACAGAAACGAAAGTCATCCGGTACTTGCGAGGCGTAGTGCGCCAGCTGTTGTGTGCCGGCGGGGCGATAAAACGAATGATCGATGCCGACGGTGGAGAATAGCGGCCTGTCGTGGACGCGATACGCGGCGTATTCTGCGAGCGTGTCCTGGCTGAATCGACTTTTGGGATAGGTCCGACGGTAGACGCGCCCCTGCCAGCCTTCATAGGCCCAGGAACTGGTGCCGATGCGTAGAGTCGATGGGCTCACTGGCATTCCGAACGATTTAAAAAAGTCTACGGAAACAACAGGATAGCTTGACTTGCCCGGAGTCGTCCCGCACACTCTCGGCAATGTACGATCTGCCGGAAGCTGAACTTCTGCGTCTTCTCTCCGACCGTGCCGGTATTGCCGCAGACTACCACGACATTGCCGGGACCCGCCATGTGACCACCGACGAAACCCGTCGGGCGATTCTTTCCGCCATGGGCTTTCGTGTGACGGATCGCGCGGGGATTCTTGAGGCACTGACCACATGGGATGAGCGGGTATGGGTGCAGGGGTGCGAACCGGTCTATGTGGTCAGGCCCGGCCAGGGTTCCGGTGAGTGGGCGGTGCATGTGCGCTGTGAGCCTGCCGAGGATGCCTCCTTGCGGGTTCGCTGGATATTGTCCGGTGAACGCGGTGAGCCGCATTGGGATCGGCAAGAGGGGCCGGGGCTGCCGATTCGTGAGGAGCGGCTGATTCAGCATCGTCGTTACGTGCGGCTGGCGTTCCCGCTCCCGCATGATGTGCCGGCCGGATATTACACCGTCACGGTTCAGGTGCAGGGCGGGGCTGCGCCGGTCGAACGGCGGTTTCGCCTGATTGTGGCGCCGACGCGCTGCTACGCGCCGGAGGCGTTTCATGCCGGAGCGCGGACCTGGGGGCTGGCGCTGCAACTGTATTCATTGCGGAGCGAACGGAATTGGGGTATCGGAGATTTTGGCGACTTGTCGAGGTTTGTCGAGTGGGCGGGGACGCAGCTGGGGGCCGGTGTCATCGGATTAAATCCGCTGCATGCGCTGAAGAATACCAGGCCCTACCATATCAGTCCGTATTCGCCGAGCAGCCGGCTCTATCTCAACGAACTCTACATTGATATCGATCAGGTGGCGGAAGCGAAGACGGCACCGGATGTTCAGCAGCGGTTGGCCGACCCGTCGTTCCGCGCACAATTGGAGAAGGCGCGGACGAGCGAGTATGTCGATTATGAAGCTGTTGCCTCTCTCAAACGGGCGATCTTAGAGCTGTGCTACCGGACGTTTCTCCGCGACAACTTTGAGGGGACGGAACCGGATCTGAAACCGGCGACGGCCCGCGGCCGGTTGTTTCATGCCTATGTCCGAGACGAAGGGGAGCCGCTGGCGGAGTACGCGTTGTTCCAGGCGCTTGAAGACGAGCGGCACTCGGTGCAATCGCGCTCGGTCGTGTGGGCGGAGTGGCCGGAATCCTATCGCACCCCGCAAGCTAGCGCCGTGGCGGATTTCACGCGGCGGCACGTGCAGCAGGTGCGGTTCTTTCAATATGTGCAGTGGCTGGCGGCGGAACAGGTCGTCGCATTGGGGGAGCAAGCCGCCCGGGCAGGGATGCCGCTGGGTTTGTATCACGACCTGGCGTTGGGCAGCGATCGCTACGGCGCCGACGGATGGCGATTCCAGGATGTGTTGGCTCAAGAGGCGGATTGCGGTGCGCCGCCTGATGCGTTTGCTCCGGAAGGGCAGAACTGGGGATTGTCGCCTGCCGATCCCTTGAAATTGCGCGCGAGCGGCTATCAGTTCTTTATCGAACTGTTACGGAATAATCTCCGCTACGGCGGGGCGATTCGCATCGATCACGTGATGGCCTTATTCCGGCTCTTCTGGATTCCTCGCGGGATGCCGGCGTCGATGGGGACCTATGTGCACTATCCGGCGGACGAACTGCTCGCGATTCTGGCACTCGAAAGTACGCGGGCCAAGACGCTGGTGATTGGAGAAGATCTGGGGACTGTGCCGGATTGGGTGCGCGATCGCTTGGCTGCAGCAGGGGTCCTGTCCTATCGTGTGTTGTATTTCGAACGGAATGGAGACGGCAGTCTGAAGTCCCCGTCGGCCTATCCCTCCCAATCTCTTGGTGTGGTGACGACCCATGATCTGCCGACACTGAGCGGCTACTGGGCAGGCACCGATATTGAGACGCGCGCGTCGCTCGGGCTCTGTGCGAGTGAGGACGCGCGCCGCGGCGCATTGGCGGACCGGCACCATGACAAGGTCCGTATCCTGTCCGCGCTCAAGGCCGAGGGGCTGTTGCCGAACGGGCTGTCGGAGGATCCGGTGCAGAGCCCGGTGATGACCCCGGAGCTCATGGCG
>FRDC01000903.1_pt1 | contig 21036 bp, 37 predicted proteins | sample 1106171 | NCBI WGS metagenome assembly FRDC01 (sample SAMEA3930566, study PRJEB13176) | freshwater metagenome | biome: Drinking water system; feature: drinking water; material: water | place: Singapore | collected 2014-12-20 | reverse complement strand
GCGGGGCCACGCGCCAATCCGCATAGAGCAGGCCGAAGTAGATGACCACACCCACGATGAGGAGCACGGAGCCGGGGCGGAACCCGGTCGGCTTCTCAGCCGGAACCAGTCGAAGATGGGAGATGGGCTGAGGCTTCATCGCATCATCCTCCCGCCGTTGCACTTTCTGTCGCACTGGGAACTCAGATGCAAGCCGATGCCAGATGATGAGTGAGGATGCAAGTCATTGATCTTTCTGCAAGCCATTGATTCTTCGTTCGACTTTCCACTTTTTCGAGACCGTCCGATTCGGCCACTCTCGCACCTCTCCGCATCTGATTTCAACGAGTTACATGATTCTCTTCCGGCGGTGCGGCTGGCTGTCGCACTTTCTTCGACACTCCGGCCAGGTAATCCACCACTTTTCGGCCTGCCTCAATCAAATCCTCCTCACTCACGATGTTGTAGCGGCTGAACACGGCGTCGGTCTTGTGCCCGCTGATCCGCTTGGCGGTATCACGGTCCACGCCCGCCCTGATGAGGTTCCGCACGCCAGTCCTGCGGAGATCATGGAACAACGGGCCGGCATAGTCCAGCCAATGATGGCTGGCTTTCTGCCAGCGCCCGGTGGCTAGCCCCGCCGTGATGCAGGCGGACTTCCAGGCTGTATCCATGTCGCCGAGGGGATGGCCGTTCCGATGACACAGAGTCGAGCCGCTGGTCGGCCTGGCCATCTCGGCCGTGATCGCCGCATAGAGATCCCCGGGCATGACGACGGTGCGCGGCTGCGCGGTCTTGGTTTGGGCCGCCTCCAAGGTGAGTCGAACGGTTTTGGCCTGATGATCGAGCGTGACTTGATGGCGACGAAGCGAGCGAATCTCGCCGTAGCGCATACCGGTCCAGAAGCCGAGTGTGACTGGCAGCCGGGCATAGTCTGGCAGGGCCTCACGAATCTTCACGAAGTCGTCCCACTCCAGAAAGCCGCTCCGCGGGTGGGATTCCCGTAGCCTGGTCCAGCGTGGCACGTCGCGCACGAGGGGCGGCTGCTCCTGTTGAGCCAGCCGGAGCCCGCGCAACAGGAAGCTGATCCGCCGATTGATCGTCCCTGCGGAGAGGCCGGCGGCTCGCCATTGATCGGCCCAGGCGTGCAGATCGGCTCGCATGGATTCAAGCAAACCAGCCATCGTTTTGCACGTCGGACCTTCCGGCCCAACGACAAGTTTCCGATAGTTGGCCCTACTGATCCTTCCTGATTTTTCTAACTGCATCAAAGACACATCTTTCTTGTCAACGCGGAGGACTTCGAGTGCACGCCCCCACGGAGTCGCGGTCTGAAGCTTGCGGATTTCTTGACCTTTCCTACGCCTTAGCACGGCTAGAAATTTATTTCATATTGTGCGAAAAAACATCTTGACTGTTTAAGAGTACGGGTGTATAAACAGTCATCATGGCTAAACGACATCGCTTCAATCTCTCGCAAATCCGTACCCTCCGTGAACTGTCCGGCCTTTCCCCTGATGAGTTTGGCTCACGCATCGGGCGGACTGGGCGTTCGATCCTGAACTGGGAGCAGGACAAAACGTCGCCCACGCTGCGCGATCTCGAAACGATCTGCCGGGAGTTTCATGTGGACCTCTCCGGCTTCCTGACGCGGGAGCCGGTGGGGAAGGGAGCGTAGGCATGCCGCGGCCCATCCTAGATGAACGTCTCACGATTCGCTTGCCAGGGTCGCTGCTGGCCGATGCTCTCGATCACGCTTCGCGCCGGAATTGTTCACTCAACGAGGTGGTCTTAAACGCGCTCGAAAACGAGTTCGTTCGATTGGGGAGTTATCGGTTGGACTACTACCGTCATCTTCGGCCAGTGCTGGCAGGAGCGCAAGGCGACATTGGCGCACATTGTCGGTCAATGTCTGACAGGGGATGACCCATGCCGAAACCACTCTCCGACGACCTAACCAAGCTCGCCGCCTCCGTGCGGCTGCAGCGGGGCCTGCTGTTCCCGCACGAACTGGCCGCCGTGCTGGACGTGGATCGGGCCACAGTAGACCGGGCCAAGGCGGCGGGGCAGATCCCGTATCACAGACTGAACGAGCGGGTGATTTTCTTCGTGCTGGATGAGGTGCTGGCGGCGACGAAGGAGCGGGGCGGGGAGCCGTCGGCGTTGCGGGAGATTCAGGGAGGGCGCCGATGACGACGCTGCCCTGGAATCTCTATCGCCCGCCGGTGTGCCGGAGAGAGGAGCGAGCCATGCGAACACGCAACGTGGAGCGCGACAGTCCGCTGGATGTCCACCAGATTCAAGAGCAACTGCGCGGGGATCTGGTGGGGGTCGAGGATGAGCCCGACGCCGTGCCCTCGCTGCTTTGGCGGGTGGCGTGGAGTGTGGCGCTCGGACTGGTGCTGGGCACCGCGATCTATCTGATCCTGTGGGTGGTCGGCAAGACGATCGGGTGGTTCTAGAAAAGGAACCGGCCCTAAGCGTGGGTGCGCTCAGGGCCGGTGAGGCTGCTACCTAACTGTAACCGACGCTGATCCTATCCGAAATAGGCGCAGGCGTCAAGGAGGCCGCAATGAGCAACGGGGTTCCTACCGCAGTGAAGCCCGAACCGGCGACGGAGCAGGGCACGATCTCCAACATCAACAACCAACTGCAGGTCTGGAAGGACAAGGGGGCGCACGTCCTGGCTCCTCTGACCTTGCAGACCCTCCCGCCGATGCACCGGCCTATCGTGGTGGCGGTGCAGATCGACCCAGACACGAAGAACAAGGAGGTCTATCCGCAACGCGGGGGTGGCCTCAGTATCTCCTCACTAGGCTGGAAGAAGATCGGGGACGCGATCGGGATTCAGTGGCAGCCGACGGAGTGCGGACGGACCGATGACGGCAAGGACCCGGATCGGGTGGTGTACCGCATGGTCGGCTTGGTCAAGGCGCTCGATGGGACGTGGCGGAAGATCATCGGCGACAAGGAAATCTATATGCCCGCCATCATCGAGGAGTTGACCCAAAACTACCGCGACAAGGCGGAGGCCTATCTCAATGACCCGAAGGATGGGCCCGCCTTTCGCAAGAATTTCCCGACGCCAGAGGCGATCCAAGGCTGGATAACCGAGAAGGTTCGAGCCGATGCCATTCAGATGCGGAAGCACATGCTGGCGCGGGCACAGTCGGGCGCGATGGCGCGGGCGACCAAGAACTTGGGCATCCGCGAAACCTATACGGCGGACGAACTGAAAAAGCCGTTTGTGTTCCCGAAGCTGGTGTTCACGCCGGACCCGACCAACCCGCAGGATCGACAATTCCTCCTCATGCAGGGATCAGGCGCCACGAATCTGCTGTATCCGGTTCACCCTGCGACGGCCCCGCAGCCTGCCTTGATTGCCGTCCCACCCGCTGAGATGCCGCAGGAAGTGGCCTTCATCGTCCCCCCGGATGAGGACGTGACTCCTGCGACTGAGGCCCCCGCGAAAGAGGACCAGACCCGCGCCGACTTCGCGGGCTGTGACGTAGAGGGACAGGTCCAAGTGCTCAAGGAATTGGTCACGCGCAAAGGCTACACCAAGACCGTGCGCGGCGAGATGAAGGCGTGGAAGCCGGAAGAGCGGCGGGGTTTCCTTGACATGCTGCTGACGTTGCCAGATGTGGCGACGAAGAAACCGGAGCCCGAGCCCGGCAAGCTGCCGTGGGAATAGGAGGCCAGTGATGATTAGACTGCTGCATGTAGCTGACTTGCACCCCGACAACGCCGGGACCTTTGCTGGCAAGACGGTCGTAAATCCGGAGACGGGGCTGAATCAGAGCCTCGTCGATCTGAGGAGCAGCCTGAACTACGGCTACGACGTGGCGACGGATCCCTCGACGCGCTGCGACCTTGCGGTCATCCCTGGCGATCTCTTCGACTCGCCGCGGCCGCACATGAACGAAGTCCGGATCATCCGCGACTTTGTGCATCGGCTGGCGCTGGAGATGCCCGTGTTTGTCATCGACGGGAATCACGATCTCTCGCAGAATCCGAATGATGCCCCCGCAACGATCTGTCTCGAAGGACTTGGCAATGTCTTTGTCGAGCACCGACCGCGGACGCAGCGCATCGTCGTCCGCGGGCAAGAGTGTGCGGTGTCGTTCTTGCCGTACCCTACCAAGGGCCATCTGCTCACGCGGATGGACACAGCGGGCGACAGCCCCGAGGCCATCACGGCCAAGATCAATCACGCCTTGGCCGACATTCTTCGCGGTCTCAAGGCATCCGCCGATCCTACTCAGCCACACATCCTCTTGGCGCACGGCTCCGTCGCCAACGCGAAGGTCGGTGAGCAGCCTAGAGCGATTGCTCACGATATTCTGATCCCGCTCGATGAGTTGGAGGGCTTCGATTATGTCGCCCTCGGCCATATCCACGCGCATCAACAAGTCGCGCCGAACGCCTGGTATAGCGGGAGCTTGATGCGTCAATCGTTCGGTGAGGAACGCGAAGAAAAGGGCTTTTGCATCGTCGGGATTGAGGACGGTCAGAGCAAAGTCGCCTTCTGCAGGAATCCCCATGCCCGGACTTATCGCACCATCGACCATGACTCGTTCGTGCCGGGGGCCACGCTCGATCCCACCGTCATCTACCGGTATAAGGCGGCGCTGACGGAGGAGCAGTATCGGGTCCGCAAGCCGGACATCGACCTGTTGGCGGACCGTCTGCCGTACTTCCAGCAAGACATTCAGATCGTGAAGGAGGATCGGGCGCGGGACGCGGGCATGGCGGAGATGCCGACGTTGGAGGAGGCGATCAAGCGAATCTTCGGCACGCGGGTGACGGACGACGAGCTGGCGCGACTGTTGGAGGAGAACGCGCGGCTGCAGACGGAAGTGTCTCGTGTATGAGCCGCCACGGTCAGGCGCTACACATCACTGTGCCATTGAGTCCGGACTACATGGAGCGGCTCACGCTATTGGCGAAGATCGCGCACTGTGATCCGCGGAACTACTGCCGGCAGATCATCGAAGGGTGGATTCAGGAGCACCGGCCCAAAATGGCGGCCCAGCTTCAGGCCGACCTGAAGGCCCATCTAATCAGATTCCGAGAGAGCAAAGGAGGCCACCGTGAGACTGACAGGACTCCGACTCAAGAACTTCGGGCCCTATGCGGAGAGCGAGATTGATCTGAGCGGCGTCTCCGCCGCGATTGTCTGCGGGGAGAATGGGGCGGGGAAAAGTACGGGCTTCATCGACGCGCCCTTGTGGGCCTTGTTCGGCCAGTGCCGAGCCGAGATGGATGAGGTCATGCGGCTGGGGACGGACGAGATGGTCGTTGAGGTCCGCTTCAATCTAAACGGCCAGACCTACCGGGTGATCCGACGCCGGTCGGTGAAGACGAAGGCGGGCAAGAGTGACTTGGAATTACAGATTCTCCAGAGCGGGACGGAGCCGTTGCATGGAGAAGCGGTCTCGCAATGGGTCTCGATCTCCGGCGCCCGGATCGCGCAGACGCAGGAGAAAATCTGTGACCTGCTGAACGCGGACTATCATCTCGTCACGTCCACGTCCTTCCTCGTCCAAGGACAGGCGGACCGATTCACGAAAGCCACGTCAGGCGAACGCAAATCCCTCCTCGCTCAGATCCTCCGGCTCGACCTCTATCCGCGCCTCAAGCAGGCGGCCAATACGGCCGCGGTGCGGGTCCATGACGCCATCGAGGCCAAGCGGGACGAGTTGACCATCGCGGAAGATCGGGCCAAGGCGCTGCCGAAGCTGCAAGAGGACCAAGCAGGAGCGGATAAGGAACAGACGTATGCCGAGGCTCGGCAGCGTGTATGCGAACGCGAGATTGGTGAGGCCAGAGAGGCAGTCACATCGCTGCGCGGACAGATGGCCGCCGCACAGGAGCAGCGGAAGCGGTTGGGACAACTGAATGTTGACATCGGCTTGGTCCAGAACTCGCTCAAGGCCATCGACGAGAAACGCGGGCGGGTGTCGAAGATTCTGGAGAAGCGAGACTTGATCGCGGAGAAGGCAAAAGAATTGGTCGAGGCGGAGACGCATCTTGTGGAGACCTCGGGAGGGCTACTGAGTCTCGACGAACAAGTCAGGCAGGGGCTCGCAGCCCTGGAAGAGATTCGGACTAAGCTGGACGGGGCACGGCTCCAAGAACGGCACGTGATCGAGCGGCAGGCTCAGGTGGACAGGCTGGTGGCGGCCTACGAGATGGAGACGACGCGGCTGCGGCGGGAGTACGAGCAGCACGAGAAATCCGCGAAGCTGTTGACGATGGTGCCGTGCGGATCCGATCTCCAGGCGCAGTGTCAATTCACGATTCAGGCGGTTAAGGCGAAGGAGTCACTGGAGAGCCAGCGGACCGCTTTATCGGCTCGGTTCACGGAGCCTGAACAGATGGCCGAGAGTGCGGTGCGGGCCTTGAAGGAAGCGCAGGCGCTTCTAGTGCAGTGCGGCATCGAGGCCCTGCAGAAGAGGGAGCAGGAGAGGAAAGACAATCAGGCGATGCTGGTGACGACCCAGCGGGACGTCCAGGATCGAGTCAAGGCCATCCGGGCCCACATCGACGACCTGCGGAAATACACGGCCATTCAGCCGGAGATTGACGCGGCGGACGCGACCCTGGCGGACCTGGCCGAGCAGGAACAACAGACGACGACGCGCCTGACCGCCTTGACGACGGAGTTGTCCGAGGTCAACCGGCAGGTCGAGGCGGCGGGCGAGCTGGAGGGCAAGCTGCGGATGGCCGAGCAGGCGGTCACGGGTCTCGAGCGGACTAGGACTGATCTGGTCTCTCGGCTGATGGACCTGTCCAAGCACATCGGGTCGCTCAAGGCGCAGATCGAGCAAGCACAGGAAGCCGCGAGGATCGTCGAGCAGGCCGAGCCGGAGATGCAGGCCTTGCGGGACCGACATCGCCTCTTGGAGTGGCTGGCAGAGGCCTACGCGACGATTCCCGTGCTCATCATGGAGACGGCGATTCCGCTCATAGAGCAACACACGAATGCGCTCCTGGGCCGAATCTCAAAGAAGGGCTTGACGGTCAGGCTGGACACCCAGAAGGCGCTCAAGAGCCGGGACGGGCTGGCGGAGACGCTAGACATCGTGGTCCGTGACGTGTTCGGGGAGCGGCGGTACGAGTTGTACTCCGGCGGGGAGAAGTACCGGCTGGACTTGGCGCTGCGAGTGGGACTCTCCAAGATGTTGGCGAACCGGGCCGGCGCCAAGCTGGAAACGCTCATCATCGACGAGGGCTTGGGCTCACTGGATGACGACGGCCGGGCGCAGTTGCGGGAGTGTTTGGGCATCTTGCAAGACGAGTTTCCATTGATACTGCTGATCACGCACATCGAGGACATGAAGTACACGTTCCCGACGCGCTTGGTGGTGAGTAATCCAGGATCCGGGTCGGTGATCGAGGTGGTCGACTAGGATGCCAAACCGGATCATTCGTGAGTGCAGTCGAACAAGTCTTTCTTTGGCGAAGCTATCGCATGGAGCGGAACGGATGTTCTGGCGGATGGTGACGATGGCTGACGACTTTGGCCGGTTCGAGGCAGAGCCAGTCCTCCTCCTAAGCCTTGCCTTCCCAGGATTCGGCAACCGTATCAAATTAGATAATGTCAAGGCTTGGCTAAATGAGTTGGTCGCCTGCGACCATGTGCGGACATATGTTTGCAACTGCAAACACTATGGAATCTTTACGAATTGGGAGAGGTATCAGGGTAAAGCGAGGGCGAAGGAGAGTAAGTATCCTGACCCGCCTGCAAACATTTGCGAGCAGATGCAAACAAAAGTCCTCGTATCCGAATCCGAATCCGTATCCGTATCCGAAAGCGAATCCGAAATAGGAATCGGGGCCGTGTCGGCATCTGCGAGCAGATGCCTTCCTCCCCCTAAGGGAAAACGACCTTGGCCTCCTGACTTTGAGCTGTCGGATGATCGGAAGCGGAAAGCGACTGAGATTGGTGTGCGTGATCCTGAGCGAGAGTGGCAGAAGTTTAGAGCGAGGAATCAAAGTCTGGGCACGCGATACGCGAATTGGGATCGAGCGTGGGAGAACTGGTGCCTTAAGGCGGTGGAGTTTGCGAAGCCAGCGGCAGGAATTGTGGGGTTGTAGCCATGACGAAGGCGGAGTATCAGCACGAGCTGGATCGGTTGGCGAAGGGCTGGAACGTCCCGATCACCGCGCAGCAGGTGGAGGCCATCTTTCAGCGGCTCGGCTGGGCGCAGGTCATCGACTGGCAGCGGGCGGTGGACACCGTGCTTGCGAGTTATCTCCAGCCGCCGCGGTCGGGCCTGTTGGAGATCCTGCTCAAGGCCGTGGAGGAGGAGGGGAGTCACCGGCGCAAGCAGCGGGTTGCGAAGGAGCGGGCGGAAGCGGGGCGGACGTGGGATGGGCGGGTCAGCGACAAGTATAAGTCTGCGGAAGACCATGCCTATGCCCAGTTCCGGCTAGACTTGCTGCGCGGGGCGATGGGGCGCGCCCCGCAGGCCTACGCGCTGTTCCACGCGGATGGCTTGGCGGGGTGGCTGGAGGTCCCGATTCATGCGGAGTGGGCGCGAGCGCAGACGATCGAAGGCTGTGGCATGCACGAGGGGCAGCACTCGCTCTTGAGCTGCCTCACGGCTGAGTTGGCCTACTGGAATGCGCGGGCGGTGGGGGTCCAGACCGAGGAAGTGGCGACGCGATGATCGAGACCGCACGCATCGGGAAACGAGAACTGCCGGTCGAGGTCAATTCTCAGACTGGACGGGCGAGAGCGGTGAAGGTTCAACAGGCGGCGCACTCCCGCAGCCTGTGTCGCGTGATGGAGCCGCGACTACCTTCACCGTATCGCTCCAAAACCGAGACCCGCTACGCCCAGCATCTCGATCTGCTCAAGCAGGCGGGCGAGATCACGGACTGGTGGTACGAACCGGCGAGCCTCCGGCTGGAAGAGGCGGTCACGGGCCGGCGGCGGAAGCGGCACACGCCGGACTTTTGGGTCTGGCAGGCGGATGGCACACTCAAGATCGTGGCGGTGAAAGGCGTCCATCGCAATCTGCGCGATAGTCTCACGCTGATCCGTTGGGCCGCGCAACGGTACACGTTCGCGCAGTGGGTGGTCGTGCGGTGGGCGGATGGACAATGGGTCGAGGGATTACTCACATAATCACAGAGGAGGGCACTCAACATGGCGACGAAGCGGGCGAATGACGAATGCTACAACAAGGCGGGCCTAGACGAGCCGATTCTGACACTCAGAGCTCAGGACCTCTCGGCGGATCTCACCGTCGAAGTCTGGGCGCAGATCAATGAGCGGCTGAACTACCTGATCGGCAAGGGACAGTCCGCGCCAGACGCTTTGGGGACAATCCGCGAGGAGTTGGGCGTGTTCCTGAACAAGCGCGGCAAGCACACGACCAAGACGATCGAGGCGCGGGCCTGTGCGATTCAGATGCGGAAGTGGGAGAAGCGGAAGGTGGCGGATTGACGATGCGTGAAGATAGGTTGGAACAGCCTACGGGCGATGCGAAGCTCTTGGGTTTGGCCTTGGTCGCCATGCTGCAACGGTTTGGCCCGCAGACCTTTTCGGCTGAACAGATGCACAGCCTTGTTGATGGCGAGGTCCTGAGTTACTGCGTCGACAAGCATGGCACGCTGAGCCTGAGCCTACTGCGGAGGGTGAATCCGTCGTGAGACCGTGGACGACCCCACTGCGAGTCTGGCAGCAGGAGGCCCTGCCGATCATCCGGCAGGCGGCCCCTGACTGTCTCGTGATGGCGACCCCGGGCGCCGGCAAGACGACGCTGGCGCTGAAGGTGATCCACGAGCATCTGAGCAGAGGTGCGGCTGATCGGGCGGTAGTCGTGTGCCACACCGACCATCTGCGCGAGCAGTGGACGCGGGCGGCCGGGGCGGTGGGGATTCACCTGGACCCCGCCCTGTCGACCGAGCGGACGATGGAAGCGGCGGACTATCACGGGGCCGTCGTCACCTACCAGCAAGTCGCGCTCGCCCCCCAGGCGTTAGCTCAGGGGTGCGTGCGTCGTCGGACATTGGCCGTGTTCGATGAGCTGCATCATGCGGCTGATGGACAGGAGTGGGGGACCGGCTTGCGCGAGGCGTTTGGACTGGCATCCTATCGGCTCGCCTTGTCCGGGACCCCATTCCGCTCCGACGACCGGCCGATTCCGTTCGTGCGGTACGTCGATGGGGTGAGCCAGGCGGACTACACCTACGGATACCGAGAGGCGATCCATGACCGGATCTGTCGGCCGATCTACTTCCCCAGCTATGAGGGTGATCTGGCTTGGACGTATGACGGGGCGCCCTATACGGCCACGTTCGCGGACGTCATCAAGGACGAGGACGCGCGTCGACGCCTCAAGACGGCGCTCCTGACGGAGGGCTGGATCGGGCCCGTGTTGCAGGATGCCCATGCGCGATTGACCGAGTTGCGGCGCTTCTGGCCGGCCGGGGGGCTGGTTATCGCCATGACGCAAGAGCATGCGAAGCAGGTGGCGGGACTCTTGGCGACGATCACCAAGCAGACCATTCCGGTGGCGATCTCGGACGATCCGGCCTCGTCACAGACCATCCGGACCTTTGCGCGATCGACGAAGCCCTGGCTGGTAGCCGTCAAGATGGTCTCCGAAGGCGTCGATATTCCCCGGCTCATGGTCGGGGTCTATGCGACGAACGTGTCCACGGAAATGTACTTCCGTCAGGTCGTTGGTCGATTCGTGCGGATGGAGGCGGGACTGGCCAGCAGTCAGCGGGCCTGGCTGTATCTGCCGAAGGATCCCGTGCTCGTGCAGTACGCGAAGGCGATTCAGGTGGAGCGGGCCCATGAGATTGACGAGGACGGACAGCCTGTCGAGGCTGACGGGGACCCGGGTGCAGGCTTGGGGCTGATGCCGCGGAAGGTCTATCGGCCGATCAGCGGACAGGTGGTTGGCGAGCCGCACCTGTTCGGCGTCGACCTCGCCACGGAACCGTCTCGCTCCGTGACCGCGGTGATCGTCGGCCACGAGGAGGGACAGTCGCGTTATGAGCACAAGGAAGGGCTCCGGAGGATTCATCGGGCCCTGGTCAGCGAGGTCTGCCGGCGCCGGGCGTTGGATCATCGGACGGTGAATCTCGAACTCATCAAGCGGGTGGGCGGACGGATTGAGACGGCCACAGTGGAGCAGTTGGATCGCCGGATTCGCCTGCTGGAGCGGTGGCGGGATCGCGGTGGTGTGTGATGATGAAGTGGTGTGAGGATCATGCCAACGGGATGATGGCGGTCGGCTTCAGTCTCTTGGTGTTTCTCGTCGCATGCCTTATCACCGCTGGGATCGTCGCGATCGTATCGAGGCTCCTGATGGGATGCTGATGGGGTTCTAATGCCGTCCTACGCCCCCCATCACCGTGAGTGTCTCGATGCCGAACGTGAGGCCGCCGAACTGATCGCGCCAGCTCGTGCCACGATTCAGGCGCGGGTGCTGACACTGTTTCGGGAGCACGGCCCGATGACGGACGAGGAATTACTGGCGCGGTATCGGGAACGCTACGGGCCGATCATGAAGAACAGCCTGGAACCGCGGCGGTGTGAGCTCGTGGACGGTGGACACCTGGAGGCGACGGGCGAGCGGCGTAAGGGGCAGGGGCGCGTCTCCCGCACCGTCTGGCGGGTGGCGGGGCCGAGCGGGCAACTGGCCCTGAGTTGGGAGGCGCGGTGACGATGGCGTGGCACTCGGTATGACCCGCCCCACCCCCGAGGACCGCGATGCCCTGCGGCCGAGAACGACGCCACGCTGTTGCCGGATGAAGTGTGAGTGGATCGGGTTCCACTTTTTTCGCTGTCCGCAGTGCGCTCAACTCTATGTTATCCGCAGACGGGACATGGACCGAGCAGCAGGCGGCGAAGGTCGATGAGGGGTGGGGGGAGTATTACGGATGAGCAGAACGAATGATGGGCGGGGCGGTGTGGTGGGGACACACTGCACAGACCTCAGGATGGACACTGTGACTGAAGGTAGCACCGAGACATGCCATATGTTTGACCGAACGCGCTCGCCGCGCCAGTCGGTTGCCTCGTTTGGCATCAGCGTAGGTGCTCGTCGCGGGTTAGTACCGCCGATGACGGCGAACAGCTCGGCGGGAACTGGATGTGTCCAAGCCGGTTCAAATCCGGCCCCCGCCCACTCGTTGGTGTCCCATTACGACGCGGAGTGGGCCAAGCGCGGGTATCGGAGGTCGCCGTGAAGACTGAAATATCTGGCACCATGCGAGCCGCCCTGCACTTCTCAGTTCAATATGGCGGTGAACTCACACGCTATCCCGGCGGGTTTTGGGCTGGCAATGATGGCGTCAAAGAAGTCTGGTTCGGTACGTCAACTGTCGAAGCATTGGTCAAGCGCGGGCTCATGGAGTATGTCGAGTGGAAAGAGACTCATGGCAGGAAATTCCCGATCTGCGCAAGGACGGTGGCCCCATGATCTACGCGCCAGGGGTCGTCGTGCGACGACATGGGGTCAGTCGCGTGGGGGTTGAACTGATAGTGCAGCCTGCCCCGTGGTATCTGCGTTGGGTCACTCTCGATGAGATCCATGCCGCGCATACGATGTGGGCGCAGGTTGCGTTTGAACATGCCGTGCGGCGAGTGAGGATGGGGCGATGAAGCGGCGGCCAAAGAACCGCGACCAAGCACAAGATGTTATCGCACTGATTGTCTGTCTGGCGATTTGGAGGGCGGACCCATGACCAACACCGACCGACAGGCGCGGGCGGAACGTGAGGTATTGACATTCCTATTCGGCACGGCGGACCCCGCACTGATGACGAAAGATCAACTCGCGGGTGCGTGTAGAATCCACGCCTATGCCCGCGACATCGAGCGGGCGGTCTGGCGGGAGGCGGCACGAATCACGACACAATGGCGGCCTGCACGGAAAATGAACGCCAGAACCGGGTTTGATGCTCGTACTGAACTCATTGCTAAGTATAAACAGCGGGCGGAGGAGTGAGGGATGTATAACGATAGGAGCGCAGTTGGAAACAGCCCCCAGTATCACACGGGCAAACCTTGCATTGTGGCTGGATGTACACGTCCTGCTGGGACATGGTGGAGTCCGCTGTGGTGCGTTGAACATAACATTGAGCGGATAGATCGGATTGACAAACGGTTCAGTGACTTGCTGACAGAGTGGGGGTCGAAATGATCGCGACGAGTGTGTGGTGCATGTTCGTCGCCTGGTCCGTCCTTGAGCATGGACATGAACCTGTGCAAGCGATTCCTCTCGTGTATGTCATCGTTGCATTGCTCCTGGCAGTCTGGTGGGACATGAGGCAGCTATGAGGTGTCAATATGGTGTCCTGTGCCAAGGCCGGAGGAGGGGTGATGGAAGCTCCTGACTACGTCCTGGCAGACCGCAGTATTACCACTCAACGGGAATGGCGCCGGCTGAAGCGCCGCGAGCTTCGTGCGGCTATCAAAGCCGTTGAGACGTTGCTGATAGGGTCAGGCTTTACTCCACGAGGGTCACAGGGCGAGCGCGTGCCAGCGATTGTGAATCAACTGGAAGCATTGCGGCAGGCGTGGTGCCCGCGGAAGTGGGGGTCATAGAATGAGCGCCATGCACTGGACAACAACCAAGCCGACAGAGACAGGGTGGTATTGGTGGCGGAATCCTCCGTATGAGGGCATCCATCACGTCGAGATGACGATTAGCGGGCCGTGTGTGACCACGTGCGAGGAGGAGATTGAGGAAATGGGTGGCGAATGGTCCTCGTGTCCCGTGCCGAAGCCGGAGGAGGCTCCTTGATGGCGACACGGTATAGACTGGTCCACGATACGGTCATCACGAGTAGTAGCGAGGGCGAGTTGATGCCGAGCGAAGTCGCGACGCTGCTACATCATACTGTCCTCGTGCTCGCCGCGGACCACGAGCGCGAGCTGGCCGAGCAAGCGGCGCAGAAAGATGACCAGTGGCGCAAGACGAACGCGGAGTACGAGCGGGTCAGCAAGGAGAACACGCGGCTCTTGGCGAGACTGGCCGACCGCGACCGGCGGATTGCGGAGTTGGTAGCTGGTCTGCGGGCGCTCTACGACGAGCAAAACGACGCACCGCTCGACCGCCGCCGGGCGCAATGGATACAGGCGATGGATCAGGCCCGCGCCCTACTGGCACGTATGGAGAAGGCCGATAGTTGAGGTGGTTGTCATCTGTGAGGAGGTGATAAGTAATGAAGCTCGGACCATGTGCCCATCCATCAGGGTGCAACTGTTTTATTTGTCGTCCAGAGCCGGGCATGCGCCAACCGGGGGCCGCGCCGAGCCGGGGGTGAACGAGCGCGGGGGAGGTCTCAATGGATTTAGGAAGCACCATTATCAGTCTCGCAACAATCGTCTTATTCGCATTTGGGTTGTGGCTGTTGTACCGCTGACCTTGGACCCGTGGCGGCGTGGTAGCACCGGGTTGCTCAGCGATGGGACTGTCAGAGGCGAAACGTTCATGACGTGCGGCTACCATCCGCAACAGCCTCTCATGTCTGACCGCTGCAACGTAGCTGAGATAGTCGGGAGCCGGGTGGGGAATCCGGCCCACGGGTCCTTAAGGGAGGAGTAATGGAATCCCACTGTAACTTTCTTTGTCCGCCTCATCTAGAGCCATGCATTTTACTGTGCGGTCATGTTGGGGCATGTAAATGTGAATCATTAGGAGAATGTATCCCTCTTCGGCAACTTGAAGAATGTTTGTTCTCAGCGAAGGAGCCTCCCCATGCCCCAGGAACGTGAGCCGTGGTATGAGCGCACGGGTGAGTTATGGGAGGTGTTCGATGCTGACTCGCAGCGTACCTATGGGCGGGTGTGGACCACGAAGTTCCATCGCCATGACATCTGGCGGTGGGAGTGCATGCCTCCATCCATGATGTTACGGAGGGTTGAACCATGACCCCATCCCCTGAGCCATTGAGTGAGCATGAGTTTTCGATGCTCCTGACTCGGTTGTGCCTCGCTGACGATGGCCCGACTGAATCAGTGAGGCTGCAAGCGGTCAAGGCCGCCTACCGCGCCCAGGTGCAGGCGGTGGAGGAGGCTGTTGCGCAGCACCTCCAAGCTAATCGCACATTGGCCAATCAACTCAACGAGGTACAAGCCGAGCGGGACGCGCTGAAGAAGCGGGTGGCGTGGCAAATTTGACCCTGACGCAGGGACCGCGTATCGTGCAGGCAGCGAGTTCCCCTACCACATGAGGAGGGTTGCAACATGGATCAATCTGAGATGATGGCGGAGTCACTGCCGCAGTCGGCGGCACAGCCTGAGGGCATGATGGCTGGCACGATGGCGGGCGAAGGCGAGGAGGGCTACACGATCACGATTGTCTGTCGACCGGACGGGACCTACACGGTGAACGAGGTCGAAGTCGACACATTCGAGCAGGCCCTCAAGTTGGCCGTGAAGTTCCACCAAGAGAATCCGATGGAAGGCTCGGAGCAGCGGCAGTTTGAGGCGGGCTTCGGGCAGGCGGAGGGGGGACGATGAGCACCGCATTCTTGCGGCTCTCCGATGAGCCGGCCACGGATGCCGACGGGAAGCCGACGAGCGGCGTAGAACTCCATGCGTCCTTCATGGGGGGCATTGACCCGACCAGCAAGGCTCATCGGGTGGCCCGGTCGCTGATCGGGATTGTCGACCGGCACATGGCGAAGCTGGGACAGGCACGGGAGCACCTGACCGGCAACGTGATCGGGGAGGATGCCCGGATCGAAATGGACCTGATGGAGGACGCCGAAGCGGTCAAGGCGAAGCGGGAGCGGCTGCATATCATCATGGCTGGTTTCGGAGGGTATTGTCATGACGCACCCGAGGAAATCCACCAAGCAATAGCCGTACTGGAAGAGCAGATCGTTGAATTGGCGGGATGGACTGAGCCAGTCACAGGAGGGAAGCATGGAGCCAGTACAGGGGCAGACGTGTCAGGCGACGGCGGGACCGGTGGGGACGAAACGGCACGGCGTCACGATACCGACGATGGGTCGGATCGTGCGGTACGTGATGCCGGACGGCCAGATCCGGCCAGCGATCGTGGTGGCGGTCTCGACGGACTCGCCCCGGACGGACAGGGCGGACTCGCCGGCACCTGCTGATGGCGCCTGCGACCTCCAGGTGTTTGTGACGCCCAAGGACGGCTCACACTTCTGTTTGACGTCCAAGGTCATGTGTACCTTCTGGGCGCCGGGGACCGAGTATCATCCGAACAAGCAGGCTGGGACGTGGCATTGGCCGGAACGAGGGTGAGGATGCCGAGCGGATGGAGGGTGCAAATGGGAAATGACACGCGCGGGAAGCCTATCACGGTTTCTGACCCCTGGCAGCATCGGTCGGCGTCGATGTCGTGCCGAAGCTGCATGTGGTTTTTGCCAAAGCTGCGGTCGGATGCGTCCGACCCTCTGCGCCCGCCATCGTCTCCCGTCCTGGGACGCTGCCGGCGGCACGCGCCGACGATGAGCGGATTTCCCGCCGTGTTTGCAACCGATTGGTGCGGGGATCATAAGCTGGACGCGAATAAGGCGTAGCGGGACGCTATCCGAGCCATGAAAAAGAATCAGAAAAAACCACCTCGTCGAGTGCCTGGACAGAACGGGGGCTATCGGCCTGGATCGGGACGCAAGAAAGGCACACCGAACAAGCTGACCGGCGAGGTCAAGGCCCGTATTCTGGCCAGCGGAGAGAGTCCGCTCGATGTGATGATGGCGGTGATGCGCGAGTATCGGGCCGCGGCGGACAAGTTGGGCGATAAATATGTGGTCGTCGGGCAGCAAGTGATTGACCGCCTCAAGCTGCTGCATCAGGCCGCTGATATTGCCAGTATGGCCGCGCCATACGTGCATTCTAAGCTGCAGGCGATTGAGCACTCCGGGAAGGATAATGGACCGATTCAACACTCCCTAGAGATTGTCTTCGTCGAGCCAAATGGGAAACAGTATCAAGGTCGAACTCCCCACTAAGCTGCGGTTTCTCCTCCAGCCTGCCCGCTACAAGGTGGCGTGGGGGGGGAGGGGAGGCGTAAAAAGCTGGTCGTTCGCTCGCACGTTACTTGGTCTCGGCTCCCAGATTCCCCTCCGTATCCTGTGTACCCGCGAAATTCAGCGCACGATCAAAGACTCAGTGCATCGGCTCTTGAGCGATCAGATCAAGCTCCTGCAGCTCGATCACTTCTATGACGTGACGGAGAACGCGATCGTCGGGCTGAACGGCACGGAATTTCTCTTTGCCGGTCTGTCCGATCAGACGGCTGAGTCCATTAAGTCGTTTGAGGGAGTTGATGTGTGTTGGCCGGAAGAGGCGCAGACCATCACGAAGCGATCGTGGAACATCCTGATACCCACCATTCGGAAGGATTATCGAGCACGTGGCCTGCAGGAAGAAGCCGATCATCACTGCCAATTCGTCGGCTGCTGCTCAGAAATCTGGATCAGCTTTAATCCGCTCCTGGAGACCGACGAGACCTATCAGCGGTTTGTGGTCAATCCACCGCCGAGCGCCGTGGTGGTCTATCTGACCTATCGAGACAATCCCTGGTTTCCCAAGGTGCTGGAGGATGAGCGGGTTCATTGCCAGAAGACGCAGCCGGATGACTATGACAACATCTGGGAGGGGATGCCCGCGGTCGTAGTCCCTGGCGCGATCTTTGGTCGAGAGATGATTGAGATGACCAAGAGTGGTCGGCTCGGGATCATGCCCTATGATCCGCGCCTGAAGGTCCATACCGTCTGGGATCTAGGCTGGAACGACAAGACGGCGATTGTGATTTGCCAGCGCGGGCTCTCCGAAGTGCGCGTGATTGGCTACCTGGAGGATTCCCATAAGCGGGTCGACGAGTTTGCTGCGGACCTGAACAACCTCAAGCTGAACTGGGGCTTCGACTTCCTGCCGCATGACGGATTCCACACTGCCAGACAGACCGGCATCACGGACGCCCAGGTGTTGCGAAACTTCGGGCGGACGGTCAAGCCGATTCCCCATCTGCCCGATGCAGAGCAGACGCGGATTCGGGCATTGCGACAGTTGTTCCCGCGGATCTACATGGACAAGGAGAAGTGTGCGCGGTTGGCGGAGTGCCTGAAGCGGTATCGGCGCAACGTCCCCAAGCATGGGGAGCCATCCACGCCCTTGCACGATGAGCATTCCCACGCGGCGGACGCCATGGGGTATCTGTCTCTTGTCGTCCAGGAGATGACCAACGAGGACGATTCAATGCGGGTGCCGACGATGGAGCCGATGCGGCCGTTCGACCGGTCCATGGGGCTGCTGGGATGAATGACTGCCCAAAATGCAACGGGCTGCTGGTTACACGCTATCAAGAAGACGACTGGAAGTGTGTCAACTGCGGGAAGGTCGTGCCGAAGATGGAGCTACTCAGACAGTCGGTTCAAGATGTGGCGCAGGCCGTGTCGGAACGGGAGCCACAGTGTCAAGGGCGGCAAGGGCGCGGACAGTGTTCGAAGCTGGCCGATCCAGGGCGGCCCTACTGCGCGGCGCACAGCGGGCAGGCCACCGATAAGAAGCATGGGCTGCCGAAAGATCCGATACCAGGTTCCACTGCGGCCCGACGGGGCAGTGCGGCCTGGAAAGAGACGGTTGGGGCGGGCACGAAGGCGGGAATCGTCGAGAAGGCCAAACGGGACCACGGACTCTGTAGTCGATGCCGGACAAATCCGGCGGAGCCGGACAAGGCGACCTGTGCGGCCTGTCTCATCTACGTCAAAGAACACGGGGAGGAGCGGCGACTCTTGGCAAAGGCTGCTGGGCAAGTGCTCAATGGACAGGGCGGTGTGGCGCCGGTCGGGTCTACCGAGCTGGTGCGGTTGTTGAGTGTGGAGATTGATGAGTTGACTCGGAAACTGGGTGCCCTCATGTCCGCGAGAGACGCGCTTGCCAAATAAGACTTCCGATGATCCCGTCTTGCCTCCCCTCCGCTGTCCCGCCTGTGGGCACTTGCTGGCCCGCGGGCACGTCACAGAGTTGCATTTGCCATGTCGTCGGTGTAAAAGTATGGTGCAGATTGAGCAGCGTGACGGGCGTCTGACAATGGAGCTGCAGCCGGTGAAGTAAGCCGAGTCGCACAATCCTGAGCCCGCTCACGGCCATTGAGCCGATCAAGGGCCTGATTCTTCCCGCTTGGAGGAGTCAGGCCTTTTTTGTTGTGCGAATAGGAGAGGGATAGCTATGAGAGATCACGTGATGATCGTGTCCCGGAACGAGCCGCATATTCCGCTGAATGTCGATCAGTTATCAGACGAGGAAGCTGGAGAGATTGCCATAGCCAGCCTCAAAGCCATCAAGCGGGCCCTGCTCGATATTCCACTGACCGAGACCTCGACGGGATTGTCGCGGCGCGTGACGAATGCCTTCAGCCGAAAAGAGTTTGGTGGACCTGTCACGCTCCGCCGACTACAGGAGATGCCGAGACTGAGCGGTGGGGGCCGTGGATTGGGTGCGAAATCACGCGAGGAGTTAAGACGAGAGTTCCGCGAGTGTCATCTGCCTGTACCTGCATGGCTACGAGAGGGCATCGCGGATGCCCCATAACCCCGACCAGACCGCCGTCCTCGACGAGCTCGACGCGATCGAGCTGCCCGCCGTCGTGCAAGAAGCGTTGCGCGAGGCGGAGGGATCTACCGCAGGGAGCGAGTCTGGACCGCGCAGTGAATCCTACCAGGAAAAGCTGGATGCCATCGCCAAAGTCCTGATCGACAAGCGGAAAGAGGCGGTGTCTGGCCGGCAGATTTCCGGTATCGAGGACGTGTGGATGCAGTGCGAGGAGGCCTACTTAGGCATCGACGATGCCAACCGGTCCGAATTTGCCAAGGCGCGGTGGGCCAAGCCGATGACCAGTGAGGGGCCGCTCCAGCGGGAGAGCGCCCGCGATCCTGATGATCTGCGCTCCACCGCCTTCGTGCGTCTCACCAGTCGGTACGTCAACGCCGGCCGGGCGAAGATCTGTGAGATTCTGATTCCTCCCGACGGGAAGTCCTTCGGCCTGCGTGCGACCCCGGTCCCTGAACTCGTCAAGTCGAAGGCCGATCTCCGACAAATCGTCAAGAATGGCATCCCGCTGGAAAGGGACGCGAAGCCAGAAGAGCTGATGTCCCACGCTCTCGTTCCTAGTCCTGATGGAAGGCTGCCCGGGAAACCGCTCACGGTCAAGGATTTGGTCGAGGAGCAGATGGCGACCGCCGACCAGAAGGCCAAGCGGGCCGAGCGACACATCTTCGATTGGCTGGTCGAGTCACGCTGGCGGATGCAGCTCCGGAAGGTCATTGGCGATGCCGCCAGGATCGGGGTGGGCGTCCTGAAGGGTCCGGTCCCGACCCGCCGCCGGGCGATGGCCCTGACCAAGGTTCAAGGTGCTGATGGCGCCGAAGGCCTTGCCTTGCAAATCTCCTCCAAGCTCGCCCCGAAGGTCGAATGGAAAGACCCGTGGGACGTGTTCCCTGACCCGACCTGCGGGGAAGAAATCCGTAACGGCGATTACTGTTGGGACCGTGATCGGCTGTCCCGCTCGCAAGTCGTTAAGCTCAAGGTGCAAGACGGGTATCTCGCCGATCAGATTGATCTCGTGCTCGCGGAAGGCCCCGGCAAAATTCTCCTGGAGGGTCAGAATCCGAATACCCCCGTCGACGATAAGCGGTATGAAATCTGGTACTTCTACGGGGCGCTCAAGCCGGAGGAGCTGGAAGCGATCAACGGCTCGGTGCCGCTCAAAACGGAGATCAGGCGGCTCACCGCTAAGAGTAGTGCCCCAAAAGGGCAGCAAGAAGTCTATGCGGTCGTGACGATGATCAACGACCGCGTGATCTACGCAACTCTACAGCCCCTCGAATCGGGCGACCTGCCATTCCACAACATTCCCTGGGAGCGACGAGCTGGCTGCTGGGCGGGTGAAGGGGTGGCCGAACAAGGATTGGTCCCGCAACGGATCGTCAATGCGGCGACTCGATCCCTCCTCAACAATGGTGGGGTGACCTCGGGACCTCAGATCATCGTCAACCGCAATCTGATCGAGCCTGCCGATAAAGTCTGGAAGATCACCCCGC
>FRDC01004478.1_pt1 | contig 21054 bp, 19 predicted proteins | sample 1106171 | NCBI WGS metagenome assembly FRDC01 (sample SAMEA3930566, study PRJEB13176) | freshwater metagenome | biome: Drinking water system; feature: drinking water; material: water | place: Singapore | collected 2014-12-20 | reverse complement strand
TAGGACTTTCCAAACACACTCCGGCGCGAGTACTCTCCTTCCCAACCACGACACCCCGCTTCACTGCTCTTCGTTTGACAGCTAGGAGCATCCTGTGTTCAATCGAGGCCATGAAAAAGAACATTGGGGTGTGGGCATTTCTTCTTTTTACAACGGCTCTGGTGACGGGTTGCGGCGGCACTAAAGAATTGCCAGCAGCTCCGGCTCCAGCGGCACCATCGGTATTAGACGATTGGAGATTGGCTTCGCTCACGACGTCCGTGCTTCGTCGTGGATCGGATCCGGTTTTTTCCCTATATAAAGACGAGAAGCTTACCGAAACGGGATTCACCGAAATTCGTTATCGCATTAGCCCTGAGTTTAATAAAAATCTCATGTTCTTGATCCCCGACTTTGGCGATCTCGCCTCGAGCGGCGTGGCCGACTACGTGGCCGAAACTTTTTTCCGCGCCGGATATGACGTCATTACACTCCCGTCGCAGTACTCCGCACATTTCGTCCGAGAAATCAGCAAAACTGGCGCAGTGGGAATTGCGCGCCGGGATGCTGAAGACATGTACGGTGTGATGAAATCCACCCTGGCCAGATACAACGCCATGACCAAGAATCGGGTGGTTCGTCCGGTAGCAGTGGGCTTGGGATACGGCGGCTTAGTCCTCGGTCACGTTTCGATCTTTGAAAGAACGGCTCGTGAAATCGGCATTCAGAAATATTTACTCCTCAATCCCTCGATTCATCCAGAAACAACCGCACTCCATATTCTCAAAATGTCTGAAAAAGTTTTGGAGTGGAGAGAATCGCGCCGTACAGCTTTCGAAAAAAATCTCGGCACCATTTATACAGAATTTACGGCCAGCGACCCCTTCCTCCCGGCTTCGATGGAAAAGCTCGGTTCGCTGAAACTCGCAAAGGAAGAATCGGAGTTTCTCCTCTCGTCGGGCTTGACCAGTGCGTTTCGTCCCATCTTTGAAACGATCTTTGAACGCATTGGGGCTGAACCCGAGGGGCAGATCAAACCCAAGTGCATCGACAAGTACGGCTGCCCCGAAAGTGGCTATCGTGAAACGCATCTCATCCCCTATTGGACTCGCATCGAGCCCACTTATAAAGATGAGCGCGCGCTTGCGAAACACACACGCTTAGACACCCTCTGCGATTCCATCGGCGTCAACAAACGCGTTTTCATTCTTCATTCAAAGGATGATTTCTACGTCGACCCCAAGGCTGATTTCAGTGCTCTTCAGAAATGCATGGGCGATCGCATCAGTATTCAAGAAAACGGCGGACACCTGGGCTTACTTTGGAAGCCTGAGTTTCAGCAGCTCATGATCGAGCGCGTAGGAATTTAAACATGGCCATCCAACCTATTTCGATGATGGATCTGCATGACGCGATGAGCGCCTTGCAGCCCACCGATTTGGTTCTGGATTGCCGTGCTCCCGAAGAATTCGCTGAAGGACACGTCCCGGGAAGCCGGAACATTCCCTATGACGCCATTGCTCCGCACGCCGAGGACCTCAAGCAATTCACTCACCTCTACATCTACTGCCGAACAGGACGACGCGCTGGGGTAGCTACGGCAACTTTGCTCGGTCTGGGTTTGGAAAACATCTCTTTTGTAGATGGCTCGGGAATGCCCGAATGGCTTGAGGCGGGCTTTCCAGTAGAAAAGTAATCCCGAGTACGATAGTTAGCCCCTCACGAGGACCACTCTATGAAACGGGGACTATTCGCTGTTATTACGCTAGGATTGCTGGGGGCACCGTCGATTTTTGCGGACAGTTTTGTTTGCACAGGCACCCACCGGCACATTCAGATCACGATTCAAAATTACTTATCGAAAAAAACTCGAACAGTCGAAAAGATCGTCATCTCAAATCCCACGACGAAAGCTGAAATTCTTTCCGTCACCGGAAAAAAGATTCATCAAGTCGGTTCTCTCTACAGCATTCGGATGAACAGCAAAGATGAAGAAACTCAACTCCTCGAAAGACGCCTGGCGGATCTCGACTCCATCACGGTTCGCGTTCTAGATTTTAATTTTAACGACAAGAACAAGAACGGAAAAAAATATCGCGGTTTCATCGCCCTGGTACCCAAGCCCGCTCCGGTTCAACAGAATCTCGACGATCAAGAAAATCTGACTTGCACTTACAGCCTGCAAAACCTCGTTCAATTAGGACAATAAGATATGAAAAAACTCACCCTGGCTCCATTAGCTACTCTTATCATTATACTCGGTATACTCGGTGCTTCTGCCGGCTGTACCAAGACCCAGATCAAGCCCACACCAGGACCGCAATTCAATCCGCCAACCGGTCGCACTCGTACTCCTGAAGTGAAAATGTTGGACGTGACAGCTCTCGATGCCAAGGTCAAACCCTGTGACGATTTTTATCAATACGCTTGCGGCGGATGGATTGAAAACACCCAGATGCCCAAGGATAAAGTTCGAATCGCACGAAGCTTCATCTCGCTTCGTGATCGCAACACAGAAATTTTGAACGACTACTTAGAAAACTATTCCAAGGGCAAGCTGGAACCCGCAAGCCCACTCGCCAAACAATTGGGAGATTTTTATGCGTCGTGCATGGATGAAGCGGCCTTAGAAGCTCCGTCTCCGGCGCTTTTGAAAGCCGAGCTCGACGCCGTCGACGCGGTTCAGAATTCAAAGGACTTGGCGAAACTCGTCGCTCAGCTCCACATGAAGCGCATTCAAACTTTCTTTTCTCCGAGCGTTGAACAAGATGCCAAGGATGCTGCGACAAATATCGTGACCCTAGCTCCGGGTGGAATGGGACTTCCTGAAAAGTCGTATTACTTTGATGACAAGAACAAGAAGCCGGAGATGCGGGCTTTCTACAAATCCCACTTGGCAAATTCGTTTCGCTTGGCCGGATTTTCTCAGCCGGAGATCGAAACTCAGCGCGATTTGATTTATCACCTCGAAGAATCGTTGGCGGAGAAGTCCCTCTACGCTGCGGAAATGCGTGATCCGCTCAAGATCTATCACCCCATGAATCTGCAAGAGCTTCAAAAGCTCTCACCGAAATTTGATTGGGCGACTTATTTTTCAACCTTGGGCGTGACAGCAACCAAGAAGATGAACGTTTCCCAGCCTGAGTACTTTAAGCAGCTGAGCGAGCTAGTGAGCCTGCATGCCCTTCCGGAGCTGAAGAACTATGTGAAGTGGCAAATCGTCCGCCAGGTCTCCGCCTACTTGCAGAAATCCCTGCGCGACGAACACTTTGATTTTTACAACCGCAAGATGCTCGGCCAAGAGGAGTACACTCCCCTCTGGCAACGGTGCACCGGCGCTGTGGATGCAGCCATGGGAGATGCCCTGGGTGAAGTCTATGCTGCCCAAACTTTTGGTGCAGACGGCAAAGACAAAACTTCGAAGATGATTCAAGGGATTCGCGATGCCTTTGGCACCAATCTCCCCAAAGTGAGTTGGTTAGATGATGCCACTCGCAAGAAGGCCGAGGAAAAACTCAGCACCTTTTTGCCAAAGATTGGTTATCCAGAAAAACCTGAAAAGTATGTGGGCCTCCAGATCAGCCGAGACTCTTATTATAAGAACATCATGGCTGGAAACATTCACTCCTCGAAAGAGACGCTCGCGGATTTGAACAAGCCCGTGGACCGCTTGAAGTGGGGCATGCGCGCTCACACTGTGAATGCGTATTACAATCCGTCTTTGAATGAGATCGTTTTCCCTGCGGGAATTTTGCAATCTCCGTTCTTCAGCAAGAATGGATCGACCGCTGCGAACTTTGGCGCCATTGGTGCGGTGATGGGCCACGAACTCATTCACGGCTTTGATGATGAAGGCCGTATGTTTGATTCGACGGGAAATCTAAAGGAGTGGTGGACGCCCGCAATCACAAAGAGTTTTGAAACCAAGGCAGCCTGTATCGTCGATCAGTATTCGAAATACACCGTCACTGCTGACAAAGTGGCTCTGAACGGCAAACTCACCTTGGGCGAAAATATCGCAGACTTAGGCGGAGTAAAATTCGCTTACTTGGCCTACCAAGCTGCAAAAGCGAAGGGGGCTGGCGGTCCTTCTCTTGCTTCCGTCATTACTCCCGGCCCGAGCTTTAGCGACGATCAGCAATTCTTCATCTCCTACGCTCAAGTCTGGTGCTCAAAAGTCAGAGACGAAGAACAGAAGCGTTTGGCCACTGTGGATCCTCACTCCCCCGGACAATACCGTGTGAACGGAGTGCTGGTGAATACGCCAGAATTTGCCAAGGCCTTCAATTGTCAGGCGGGCGATAAAATGGCTCCGGTCGACCGTTGCTCGCTCTGGTAATTTGACAGGGAGTTCAGTCGTCTCTAGACTGAAGACATGCCTCAAGTCTTTTCGCTCGCTCTGCTCGTGCTGGGCGTCACACAGGATCAGTTGAATTGGTTCAACGGAGATTGGCGTCTCTCGCCCTCCGATCCGACCTACCAGGGCATCGAACAGGTGGTCTACTCCAAGAGCCCCGCTCACTTCACCTTCGACAATTTTCAAAGTTTTCCAAATCTCGACCCCGCAAACCCCCGCATCCTTTCCTGCCACATCTGGGTCACCACGACGGGAGTGAAAATCAAAGAGCGCGATGACGCACTCTACCGTCCCACAACGGGCCAGTACACGCTTTCGATTCGCTACGCGGTAAAGGAATTTCTTCTCATCACCGACTCTAGAAATGACAAAGACTGCTTGAAATCGATTTTGGACGCCAATCAACGCTTAGCCTCGGGCTTAGATCTTCGAGAAGGAGAGCTCTGGTTCAGTCACGAAGCCGATGGTTCAGGAAAACTCGGAGACTTCTCAGGTCTCACCTTCGAAAGGAAATAAATGAAAAAGCTCTACGGAAAGTTTGTCGATATGGTTTCAGATTGTGGGGACAAGATCGGGCTACTCACCCGCGTCTGCGTCGGGTTCATTTTTGCGCACAGCGGCTGGGCTAAACTTCACAGCCTCGACAAAGTGACTGAATTCTTCGTGAGCTTGGGAATTCCGTTAGCCTCCATTCAAGCGCCTTTTGTTTCCGTCGTAGAACTCTTAGGTGGCCTTTGCTTGATCTTCGGAGTGGTGACGCGACTCGCCTCTATTCCTTTGATCGCAACGATGATTGTAGCCATTCTGACAGCCAAGCGTGGGGACATCAGCGAACTCTCGGACCTCCTAGGCATGTCCGAATTTCTTTTCATTCTCCTCCTGCTCTGGCTCGTTGCATCGGGACCGGGAAGGTATTCGATCGATCAGCGCCTTTTCAAAAAGAAATAGCCAAGCCTAATTTTCTTCGTTAGAAAGCCCCGCAGGGGGAAATCTCATGTTCAAGAAAATCTTGGTTCTGATGGCCGTGGTAGTTGCGTCAAATGGTTCTGCTTCGGACGAAATCTTTCGTCTCGGGAAAGACGTGAAACCCGACACCTTGGAATTGGCCATGAGCCAAGCTACAAAAGTCGCAGCTGGCAAGAAATCCTGGCAATTGGAACAAGATCTCGCGGGCCTTCGCACCCAGCTTTCGAATTATTTTTCTTCGATGGGTGAAATCAAAACCTGCAAGAATCTCTTGGATACCCTGAATGTCGAATATTCCTCTTACACCGCTGCTGTACACTCGGATTTGGATGAATTGCTGGTCGCTCAATCTCAGCTTTTACAAGATTCTTTCAACCTTCTGTCGGAAGCATTAAAGACTTCCACCGATCCGGAAGTGAAAAAATTCATGGATCAGCTTTCGCTGCTGAAAGCCATGAGCACGACCTTCGCATCCAACGATGATCCCATGGGCAAGACAGCAATCGCTGCCTTGAGCATGTCGATTGCCAACCAGTTCAATAAGATGGTGAATCAGTTTTCTGCAGCTTCAGTGCTGACCTTTAACAAGCGCCGCGCTGAAATTTTTGAAGCTCGCAAGATGGAATTCGTTTCCAAAAAAGCGACCGAACAAGAACCCAACTTCAGCCTCGATGTCAGCGATGCAGCCAAACCTGCTTTAAAGCTTTGCTTGGGGAGCATCAACGCAACCGCGGCTCCCGGCACTCCGGTGACTTTTTTCTCAGGCGCTCGCACCTACGAACCGCTGTGCATGAAGGCAACTCTGTCGACGGGGGAATTGCAAAGCGCTGAAGATGCCTCGGCCTCGGCATTCATGCCGGCAGCTTCCTACGTGCTGAATGATCTTTCTGACATCAAATCAGAAAGCATGAAGCTCTGCTTGGTCTACGAAGCAGTGAGCCGCGCTCTCGAAGCGAAGTAAAAACTATTAAATCGAAGCAGATTGGGCGGAAGCACCTTTGCTCGTCTGTGATTCGGCTAGCATATCGCTCAGAGTGAGCCCGCTTGAAACGCCCTGGTGTGCGAAGTGAAACTCAGCCACCAAGTATGTGACTTGTTCGGGGCTTTCGAGTTGGACAAAGTGAGCAGCATCTTCGATGAAGTGAATCTGCTCCACGTGAGTGATTTGCTTTAAGAAGGGCGTTTCCAAATCAGAGAGCACGACCTTGTCGTGGCGACCAAAGATGAGTTGGGTGGGAATAGGTAAGCTGAGCTGAGCCAGACTCTCAATCATCCCTGCTCCGTCTTTCAAAACTTCGCCGTAGGCTTGAACGTCCACGCCTAATCCGGGCTGCGAACAAACCGCGCCCCACTCCTCTAGGGCCTTTTCGTTCTTAAAATAATAACTCAGCGTTGGAGGTTGAAAGAACGCGAGCTCCATTCCTTTCACAGTCTGCGAATCTGCCAACGAAGGAGTATTCAAATAATTCCTTAACGACTGAGCTACTTCCCCATTTCCACTTTTCTCAGCAGCAGAAGCGGCCTGGCTCATGACATTCTTAAAAGCAGAAAGAAGCTGAGTCGCAGGCGTCAACAAAGTGAGCAATCCCACCTTCTCGGGATTCCGAGCAGCAAGGAGAAGTGCCAAAATCGCTCCGAAGGAGTGGCCCACGACGTGAACCTTTTCCTGATTTTCTTCATCTGCAGAAATGGAAAGCCCACTTTCGGCAAACAAAAGATTGAGCTGAAGTTCGGCTGTTTCCAAAGTACGAGCAAATGCTCTCTCCGAACTCGGCGGCAGGAGTGAAAGCTGACGGAGGTACGAGGGCTCATTCCAGAAGGTGATATCTAAATTTGCTCGACTAAAAAGCGGCTCCAGGAGCTTCTTTTCAGTTTCAGAATGCATGCCTGGACCACCGTGTAAAAAGAGTACCTTCATAGGCTGCTAGCTATAATGTTATGGAGTTTCAGTCAACTACTTTTCTGGCAATCTCTCTTTCACCTCCCTCGGAACCAGGGTAAGCATGAGAGCTTAACTCTATGAACGTTTTTCAGCTCAAGCGCCTTCTCCTCGGTCAACCCCTGAGCAATCAAATGATTGTTCACGAAAAAATCACAAAAAAGAAGGCTCTGGCCGTTCTGTCTTCTGACGCGCTCTCCTCAGTCGCGTACGCTACTGAAGAAATTTTGATTCCGTTGGCGGCGTTTTCTGTCGCGGCAGTGGCTTGGTCCATTCCGATCGCCATGGCCATCGGGGCCTTGCTCCTCATTCTTACCAATTCGTATCGCCAAACTATCGATGCCTACCCGGGAGGCGGCGGTGCTTACATCGTTGCCAAAGAGAACCTGGGAGTGAGAGCGGGCCTTGTCGCTGGCGGTGCGCTCCTCATTGATTACGTTCTCACGGTTGCCGTGTCGGTTGCTGCAGGCGTGGAAAATATTGCGTCCGCTATTCCGTATTTGCGCGAACACAAAGAGGCCGCAGGCCTGCTAGTGATTTGCTTACTCACCCTTTTCAACCTTCGTGGGGTGCGGGAGTCGGCGACGATTTTTGCAATCCCGACGTACTTCTTTATTTTTTCATTCTTAGTTTTGATTGGATCAGGCGCCTATCAGCTCGCAGTCGGAGGATCTCCTCAGGGAGTGAATCTCATTCATGAAACGTACACCACCATTCCCCTCTTACTCGCGGTTCGATCGTTTGCGTCCGGCTGTTCGGCTTTGACCGGAGTAGAAGCCATTTCCAACGGCATTCCCATGTTCCGCGAACCTTCGCAGAAAAATGCGAAAACCACGCTAGTTTACATGGCGTTGATTTTGGGCGCTTTCTTTTTGGGGATTACGATCCTAGCCCACATGTACGGCATTGTTCCTCGCGAAGGTGAAACGGCGATTTCATCGTTAGCGCGATCCGTGTTTGGAGATTCGTTTTTCTATTACATGATCCAAGTCTCAACCGCGCTGATCTTAGTGTTAGCTGCCAATACGGCTTACGCCGGTTTTCCGAGATTGGCATCGCTCCTGGCGAAGGATCGATTCCTGCCTCGTCAAATGGCAGTGCTGGGAGATCGACTGGTTTTCTCAAACGGTATTTTAGGTCTGAGCTTAGTTGCGGCGTTCTTGATTGTGATGTTCGAAGGCGACACCCATCATTTGATTCCGCTCTATGCAGTGGGTGTGTTCTTGTCGTTCACGCTCTCCCAAGCAGGAATGGTGCGCTACCACCTGCGGGAGCGCGAGCCCAAGTGGTTTCAATCTCTGATCTTCAACGGTCTCGGCGCCATCACCACCTTTATAGTTTTGATTGTGGTAGCGGTGTTTCGCTTCAGTCACGGAGCGTGGATGGTGGTTCTCCTCATCCCCGCAATGGTGCTTTTCTTCACTCGAATTCATAAACACTACTTAACGGTGGCAAAAGAACTTTCACTGGTGGGACAAAATCCTCCCGGCAAACTCACTCCTTTAAAACACACGGTCATCATCCCGATTTCTGGGATTCACCGTGGGGTACTCGATGCTCTCCGCTATGGGATGTCCATTTCGAACGATGTCCGGGCCTGCTACGTGGAGTTGGATCCGGAAGCCACGGAACGTCTGAAGGGGGAATGGACGAAGTGGGCGAATGAGATTCCCCTCGTCGTTCTCAAATCCCCCTACCGATCGGTGATAACTCCATTAATTCACTATATTAATGACATTTCGACGATTACCAAAGACGACCTCATTACAGTCGTTATCCCTGAATTCGTCACTGCCCGATGGTGGCATCAGTTCCTTCATAACCAGACCGCCTTGTTCATCCGCACCGCTTTACTATTCAATCGCGGCAAGGTAATCACCAGCGTCCGGTACCACTTACGAGAGTCGTGAGTTTTTAAAGGAAGTTGAAAAATGAAGTACCCCCGCCTTTGGTTTTTCTTGGTTCTTTTGACAGCCGTTTTTTCTGCGCCACTTTCTCAAGCCGTTGAAAAAAAATCGAAGGCTTCCTACTTCCGCTACGCTCCCGAAGTGAGACTTTACGTTTATCAAGTGGAGCCCAAAGAGGGTCCCATTCAAGCCAACGTTCTCTTCTTGCATGGGTATGGGGACTGTTCAGAAAATCATCCAGAACTTTTCGATGCGTGGGTTGAAAAAGGGTACCGAGTTATTTCTTTCGATTACCCCGGCCACGGCAAATCTCAGGGAATGTACAATTACCTGAACTACTTTAACTTTCACGATCTGGCAAAAATGGCGGTGGGAGCTGTGAACTTCGTTGAGAAAGATGAAGAGCGTCCGCTGATTTTGGCAGGATGGTCAACGGGTGGATTGCTCGCGCTGAGACTCGCTCAGCTGGATAGCATGAAGCATTTTAAGACCACGCCTTCGGCTCTGGTTCTCTTGGATCCGGCGATCTCGCCCAAGTTGATCGTCGGCAACCGTATCGGAAGAATTACTCGTGAAACTCTGACCTCCAATCCGGAGGGCTTGAAGGCCTGCCCCGTCAATCCGCAGTTTCCGCTTTTGCACGCTCGATTTTCTTCAAGCTTGCTCTGGAATTCTACGGTTCCAAAAAATTTGGTAAATGATGTCAGCAACTTCTTCGGTTGGGATTTTAAATGGCAGGATCAGCAGCTTTCACCGGACTTCCCAACTCTGATCGTGATGGCGGATCCCAAGTACGATCGTTACGTGAACTTTGAGCCGGCAAAGGACTGGGCTTTCAAACAAGTCCTTCGTAATTTTGCCGATATCACTATGTATCAATGTCACGACGCTTTCCATGCCGTGGACGTTGAACCTCGAGGAATCGGCACAGTCGTTCGCCGAATGGCCGCAGACTTTCCCACCTCAGTTCTCAACCGCGAATGGGATCATGAGAAAGTGAACTGGAAGATCAACGACGATAAATCTGTCTGTGACCTTGTTTTAAAAGGCTCTCGATAATTTAATCGAGCGCCATAACGTTCTGGGCTTGCGGACCTTTCGCGCCCTCATAAATATCAAATTCGACTTCCTGTCCCGGAGCGAGGGTTTTAAAACCGTCCTCACGAATTGCAGAATAGTGAACAAAGACTTCCCCACCATCAACGCGTTCGATGAAGCCAAATCCCTTGGCTTCATTGAACCACTTCACCCGACCAAAAGGCATGAAGACATCCCCTTTTGAATTTTTTTGGATTGAACTGAGAAGGAGCTGAGAAACCAGATGACTCACTCTTAAAGTCTGACGACTTTTTTAGCGGCTGTCAAAAGGGGGGAGGCAAAAAAAACAGATTTTTGACATTATTTTCGAGCAGAGGTGCGGAACTTCTTCGGCCAAGTTTCGGGATGGGGTTGTTCGAACCCGCCGCCAATTTCCTGACTGGAGAAATCGAACAGGAGTTCATCGCTCGCAACGTAGCCCAGGGTGCGGCGAATCTCTCGCTGCTGAATGGCTTGGTTGGACTCCAGCCGGCCCTTTTCAGTGTCGAGCTTCCGCACTTCGGTTTCCATCGCAGCAACCTGCTGCTCTCGATCCCGAAGCAAGCTCTGCAAGCGCATGGCTTGAAGAATGCCGGGTGAACCTACCACTTTGTAAAGCATGCCGGAGAGGATCAGAATCCAAAACCCAAAGAAAGCCATCCAAGCTTTTCGAACCCGGGGGCTGACTGCCGAACCGGCGCGACGCGGAAGGCGCCCTCTCATTTGTACGTGATGACCTTGAACGCGTGCTCGGGGTGGAACTCGCCGTCGCTGGTTCACTTCAAGCCACGCCCTTTCGAAACGGAGGGTGGAAAGGCGCTAGCGCCTGCATACTTGGCGTTCTTGCCCAGCTGCTCTTCAATGCGAAGGAGTTGGTTGTACTTTGCTAAGCGATCCGTCCGGGACGCTGATCCGGTTTTGATTTGGCCACAATCGGTGCCCACGGCGAGATCCGCAATAAAAACGTCTTCGGTTTCACCGCTACGATGAGAAGCAATGGCCGTGTACTGATTCTGTGCCGCAAGCTTCATGGTTTCCAAAGTTTCCGTGACCGTGCCGATCTGATTCAATTTAATCAGCACCGCATTGGCGATGTTCTGAGCAATCCCCTTTTTCAGATACTCCGTATTGGTGACGAAAAGATCGTCGCCCACCAACTGACAGGCTGAGGAAAGGTTCTGAGTCAGCATCGCCCAACCGTCCCAGTCATGTTCCGCCAAGCCATCTTCGATGGAAAGGATGGGATAGGTTTCCACCCATTGAGAATAAACTCCCACCATGTCTTTCGAACTCAGCTGTTTTTCCTCAAATCGGTACTGAGACCGGCTCTTATCCCCTTCAGTGAATTCGCTGGCAGCCGCATCGAGAGCAAGAAAAATATCTTTTCCAGCTTTATAACCGGCATCTGAAATGGCTTGCATGATTGCCGAAAGCGCCTGTTCATGCGGCTTTTCACCGGTAAATACCGGGGCAAATCCACCTTCGTCACCAACTCCCGTGGCTAAACCTTTGGAGTGCAAAATGGCTTTCAAACGGTGGAACACTTCCACTCCCGCACGCAAGGCATTTGAAAAACGATCAAAGCCCACGGGCACAATCATAAATTCTTGAATGGCTAAGCCGTTATCCGCATGCTTGCCACCGTTCAAAATATTCATCATCGGAACCGGAAGAGTCACACCCTTGGATCCAAAAACTTCTGCGAGGTGGTGATAGAGCGGGATGCGCTGAGAAAGTGCGCAGGCCCGAGCAAACGCCATGCTCACCCCCAAAATCGCATTCGCGCCCATATTGGCTTTGTTGGGAGTGCCGTCTAAATCGCGAAGCGCATCGTCCAAAAGAGTTTGCTTGGCAAAGTCGCGCCCCAAGAGCGCAGGGCCAATCTTTTCCTTCACCTTCCCCACCGCAGTGAGAACGCCTTTCCCCAAATATCTTTTCTTGTCCCCATCGCGAAGCTCAAGGGCTTCGCCTTCTCCGGTAGAAGCACCGGAGGGAACGATGGCACGGCCGGTGACCATTTCACCGGCGTGCTTCGGATCTTCCAAAGCAACTTCCACTTCCACGGTTGGGAATCCGCGCGAGTCCAGGACTTCGCGTGCTGTGACGTGAGTGATCTTGTTCGACTGACTGCGACTCATAGGAATTAGGCCGTCCTTCCGATTGTTCCTCGGATCTGGTTCATCGCGTGAAGGGCCGCGGTCTTATAAGCTTCCGCCAAGGTGGGATAGTTGAACACCGAGCGGATGAAAAAGTTTGCGTCGCCGCCAAGCTCCATCACTGCCTGGCCAATATGAATCAAATCAGCGGCGTTATCACCAATAATGTGAACGCCGAGGAGCTTAAAAGTTTTCTCATCGACGAGAATTTTGAGGAGTCCCCATCGGTCTCCCACGATCTGTCCGCGAGCCAATTCTCGGTACTTTGCGCGACCGACTACAAAGTTCGCTCCTTGGGCTTTGAGAGCCTCTTCCGTCAGACCGAGCATGGAAATTTCGGGAATGGTGTAAATGCCGTAGGGAAAAAGATCGGGCATTCCAGTCGGATGACCTGAAATAATGTTAAAGGCATGACACGATGCAATTCGACCTTGCTCCATACTGGTGGACGCGAGAGCGGGTGCCCCCACGACATCGCCGATGGCATAAACGTTTTCTGTTTTGGTTCGGAAGTGTTTGTCGACTTTGATGAGGCCTCGTTCATCGCATTCGACGCCGGCATTCTTTAATTCCATGCCTTCCGTGTTTCCAGAGCGACCCAAGGCCACTAAAACCGCCTCTGCTTCGATCATCCGCTTGCTGCTGAGATGCACTTGAAGGCCGGACTTTTTCTTATCCACCTTCTGAGCTTCGCAGCCCAAAATAATTTCCATCCCTTCGTGGGCGAATCGCTCTTCGAGATGCTTCACGATTTCGCGATCCACTGATGCAAGAATTTCATTCCGACGATCGACCAAGAAAACTTTTGTGCCCGCCATGGCAAACATGCTGGCGTACTCGCAACCAATGATCCCCGCGCCCAAGACCACCATGGTTTTCGGAACTTTTTTTAAGTCGAGGACTGTATCACTGTCGACGATCAGCTTGCCGTCGACTTCGAGATGCTTCGGGGCTACAGGACGTGCACCTACAGCGACGAAAATAAATTTTCCTGAAAGGACGGTCGATAATTTCTTACCGACTACCTCAACCTCATTTTTTGAAACGAATCGGGCCTTTCCTTCAAAAACTTTGATGTTATTCCGTTTCATTTGATCGGCGATGACTTGGCACTCACATTCGACGACGCGATCTTTTCTTTTGAGCAGACGACCCATGTCTGGAAATTCAAATTTCTTTTTCTTCCCGTCGGTCTCCTGAGCCATCTTTCCGCCTGAACCCAGTGCAAATCGATACACAGATTCTCGAAAGGATTTCGACGGAAGAGTTCCGGCGTGAACACACCCCCCACCGAGCGTGGAGTGCTGTTCCACAATGGCGACTTTCTTTCCCAGTTTTGCGGCTTGAACAGCTGATTTTTGTCCGGCAGGACCTGAACCAATGACAATGAGATCGAAGGTAGGATTCAACACGTTTAGGAGAGCTCCTCTTTTTACTAAATTACCCTGTTTGGCAGCTCGGGCTCAACTTAGAAGATGCTGAGGCGGCAGTAAGTATTGGCGTCAAGATTGTGGCGAAGGATCCGGAGAAGTAAGACTCGATGACGCTCATGGTCGGGGCGTGGAGCTCGCACCGGCGCGAGTTGCTTCGGGCTGGATTCTATTTGTGGAGGTGCAAGTATTCCCTTTCTGCCTGCCGCCCATCCTTGGTTGGCCCTCGGCGGCTGGTTCGCCTCCAGCTCACCTGAACGCCGCCAAGGCCTTCCAGAAAAAAAGAATTAGAAATTGAAATTTCTTCCCCTAGAAGGCCATCGAGGCGGTCCTGCGTAGCAGGCGAGCGCTGGATGCGCGAGAGCCTCGAGGGGGCAACCAGGATGGGCGGCAGGCAGAAAAGCGAGTCATGCATTCTTCACGGTTAGAGTTGCTGAAGAAGCAAAAACAACCCGGCGCGAGTAAAAATCCAGGAAAAGTTTGCGAAATGCTTGACAGATTTTTGAAGAGCAATTGTTTGGAGTTCGAGATGCGAATTTAAAATCCTTTGATTCGCGTTTATTTCCATTTCTCCGAACAAACGAAACTATTTTTGATTTCAAAAAATAAATCAGGACTTCTCTCACTAGCGTGCAACTGCGTTCGCCAAAAAACCCTGTGTTACTGAGTGCGCATGAAAGCTTTCCATGAAAGAGCTCTGACTTTGGTGAAAACGTATCTTCGAACGGAAACGGAATTGATTTCTGTTTTGCAGGAAATTGATCAACGTAAAGGGTTTCGACAGCTCGGATTTAAAAGTCTCTTCGACTATGTTCGATCGCTCGGGCTTTCAGAAAACATTGCTTTTAACTTGATTACGATTTCTAGAAAATCCGTTCAGGTACCGGCTTTGAAGGAAATGATTCAAGATCAGGAGATTTCGCTTTCCAATGCCAAGGTGATTGTTTCGATTCTCACTCCTGAAAATCAAGACAAGTGGCTTCAGGCGGCGGCGCAACTTCCGAAGCGGGAACTGGAAAAAGCCATTGCCAAAGAATTTCCCGAGAAGAGTGTGAAAGAAACCACCCGGTACGTGGCTGAAGGGCGGGTGGAGTTGAAACTGGGGATTTCAGAGGCACTACTCAAGAAGCTCAAGCGCATTCAAGATCTGGAATCTAAGAAGACCGCTGCCTCTCTCGAACAGACTTTAGAAGCCATGGCGGATTCATACCTTCAGAAAAACGATCCTCTTGAAAAAGCCAAGCGCTCCAAACCACTCGCGCCGGAGTGTGTTTGGAAAGTCCCAAAAATTGACGATGATTCTCGTAGGGATGTCTCAGATCATTCTCAGGCGCCATTTCCAACCCGTCACTCCTAGTAAACGATGGAATTAGGACTTTCCAAACACACTCCGGCGCGAGTTAGTACAGAAGTAAGAACATCGCCCAGCAAGCGCTGGAAAAATCGAAGACGGTATGCAGCCCCTCTCAGGCACGCCATTCAGAAACGGGATCAGGCCCAGTGCACGCAGGTCACACAAGGTAAACGCTGCCAGGAAAGACGCTGGCTCGACATTCATCATAAAAAGCCGCTGTCACAGGGAGGGGAAACGACTCTAACCAACCTCACCTTGCTTTGCAAAGGCCATCACCAGCTGCTGCATCACTTGAAATAGGACTAGGCCGCGCTGGGATCGTTCTGACGAAGCTGAAGATACCACTCCGGCGGAGTGAATTTGTCTCGGCCAAAGGGCAAGCGATTGATTTCGATCTCTGACATGAAGGACGGAATATACCCCGTCGGAACCATCTCGCCGACGACCTTTCCTTCTTTAGTCTTTCCGCGTTGAACGAAAACAAAAATATCGTGCAATACGTAACGACCGCGATCATCGATCTCGGGCATCACTTCGGTGATGTTCGTAATCTTTCGAGTCCCATCGCTCATGCGCTTGATTTGGACACTGAGATGAATGGCTCCTGCAATCTGACGGCGAATGGCCGAGACTGGAACGTTCGAATCGCCCATCATGGCCAACGTTTCTAATCGTACCAACGCATCGTAGGGAGTATTCGCATGTGTCGTCCCCATCGAACCGCCGTGACCCGTGTTCATTGCAGTAATGAGGTCCAACGCTTCAGGGCCGCGCACTTCCCCCACCACGATTCGGTCCGGGCGCAATCGGAGAGACGAACGCACCAAGTCGCGCATCGTGACTTCGCCCTTTCCCAACGGGTCGGCAGGCTTGGTTTCAAAGTACACTGTATGCGGAGTTTTGATTTTTAACTCCGAAGAATCTTCAATAATCAGCAAGCGCTGACTACCGGGAATTCGAGAACCCAAGACGTTCAAGAAAGTGGTTTTCCCCGAGCCGGTGCCCCCTGAAATGATGACGTTCTTGGCCAAGTAAATAGCCACATCTAAGAAACGTGCGGCGTCTTTCGAGATGCTTCCTCGGGTGATGAGATCCATGAAAGTCACAGAGGACTTCGAAAATTTACGAATCGAAAGTGTTGCGCCTTTGCGAGAACAGGGCGGAAAAACTGCCGCAACACGACTCCCGTCAGGCAAGCGCGCGTCGAGAATCGGATTTTCATCGTCGATTCGTCGACCCACGAACTGAGCAATGTTTCGAATTGCTGCTTCTAACGCTTGATCGTCTTTGAACTTCGCTTCCACCTTTTCTAGGTTTCCACTGCGCTCAACGAAAATCTCCTGCGGGCCGTTGACCATGACTTCGGTGACCGAGTCATCATCTAAGAATGGTTTGATCGGACCCAGAAAGGTCGCGATGGAGTTTGAGAAAACGCTCAAGCGAGACCCCTACTGTTGAAAGTTCGATGCGACTTCTTTTACAATCAACGTGCCTTCCATGCCGTTCACCGGACAATAATAGCGATACCGGCCGGGCACACTGGCAGTGAAAGTAATTTCTTCGATCTTTTGCGACCGCACTTGTTTACGCACTTGGAAGGAATCCATCATGATGCACAAGGTGGTGCGAGAAGCTCCGGTCACAAAGAGGCGGACCGGAATATCTTGGGTCACGAAAAGAGTTTTCGGAAAGAAACCTAAGTCACCAGCGATCAATGCCACTTCTTGCACACCCTTGCGCAAGGTCGCCATGCGATTCAGATCTTCTAAACCCGGGTTCGGACCTTTTCCGAAGCGAGACTCTTTTCCTTCAGAGGTAACGATCTTCCCCTTAGCGGAGTCGCTAATCTTTTCGCTAAAGACAGCGGGTGGAGGCGGAGGACCTTCCAACACCGTCGCTTTCATTGCGGGAGTGAGAGGCGAACTGCTGGGCGTTCCGCTCGGTTTCGAGCCGCTTCCGACCGTTCCTCCCTGACCTGTTTCTTGCGCAGAAAATACCAGACCCGCTGGAGAACGCGATGGCCCAGCGGAGATTCCCGGCCCTTGATACTGGTCGAGAGTGGCTCGACCCAGGGCATTTGCATCTAATGGTGCGGGCCCCTTACCAAAAGCAGAATCCGCGTACTCTTGCCCCGGTCGCTGAACCGGTTGCTCGTACTCGTCTCCTGTATCTCCATCCGCATATTGGGAAATTTGTTGAGACGAAGGCAGAATGACCGTCCCTGCTGATGCCTTCGGGATCATACAAAAGGCGATGATGCTCATCACGCCCACCCAGATTAATCCAAAATTCCTGATCACGTATCCAGTGACTCTTTCCATAGAATCCAACCCTTCTCCAAACATGAGATCGGTAGAATCCGAAGATTGATTAACGAAGGGTGTCTGAGATCTAAGCACTCCCTGGTAAAAATTTACCCAGTGTCGAAGCTGGGGGGTTTTATAGACGCACCCTTGGGTGCAAAACGGTGAGACAGGGCATTTCTTATTTACAGGGGGTTTAAAAATATCATCTCTTTTCAAGGTCTTAGAACCGGCTAAGAGATGGTCGAACTTCAAAACTTCGACGATTTCATTTTGAAAAAGATGCCCCAGTTGGCATCCGGATTGCTTTACCGGACAGCACTATGAACGACAACGATACCCCAAACTTGCCAGAATTGACGGAAGAAGATCATAAGGTGATCTCCTTTCAAGCCTTCAAGGAAATCCGTGCAGCGGAAGACCTCGATTACCAGGCATATATTGCCGGTCTTTCGAAGCTTGAGCTCCTCGAAGAGATGGTGCGCTTCCAAGAAGAACGCACCAAAGAAGGAAAGCTCACGCTCCCCATGATGATTCGCGGTCGCCACCTTTTTAGGGCGCTCGAATTAAGCGCGGAAACCAAGGAGCTTCAAATTTTGACCAAGGCTTATCGCCGCCACCTCGATTATGAGATGGCTACTTTTAAGCGCGCCTCCAACGGTACCGACGGAGAGTCGGTTTAAACTTCAGGAACTTCTATGAAGCTTTGGGTGAAGTGGGTTCCCCTTCTCATCCTCATGTCTACGGCTGCACGCGGAGGCGAAGTCGCCCTCTTCGGTGGCATTGCTACGCCCATCGACGGCAATGGCCGATTGGAAGATCCCCGATTCTCGGTCTGGTTCAATCCCGAAGATCTGGGGACTTATTTGGGAATTCGAAAAAGTTCGACCCCGAAAGATATCGACTACATTCAGAGAAATTCTAATAGCTCGCCGGGCACGAACATCAATCGCGTCGGCTCCAACGGGGAAGTCATCATTCACAGTACAACACTCTACAATGTCAAAACGATCGACGATCTAGTGGACCCAAGCCCCGCTGAAGTGACCATGGGCGCAAAGGCGTCAGTGACTCCTCACACGGAGACATCTGCTCGCCCGGAATCTGTGGTCTTCATCAAGAAGCCTGAAGGTCCCAGCACTATGGACCGCTTGGTAGAAAGTTTCCGAGACCGCTATGGAGACATTCGACCGAACGATGAAACCGATTTAGAGCAGGTTGCTGGCCAGTTCTGAGAGTTTCGAGCGCTCGCCCTTCGTCAAGGTGACGTGAGCGGAAATCGCTTCTTCCTTAAATCGCTCTACAAGATAGACCAACCCGTTATTAGCGGAATCGACGTACGGATTGTCGATCTGGAAGCTATCTCCTGTCAGAACGATCTTCGTATTGTCCCCTGCACGCGTGATGATGGTTTTAATTTCATGAGGCGTGAGGTTCTGAGACTCATCCACAATCAAATACTGTTGCGGAATAGATCGACCACGAATGTACGTGAGTGGTTCAATTTGCAGAAGGCCTTGATTCATCAACTCTTGGCACCCCTTGCCGGCGCCTCTGCGGCCCTTCGACCCAGTAGCACCAAAGAGGAAGTCGATGTTGTCGTAAATGGGCTGCATCCAGGGATTCAACTTCTCTTCGATGTCCCCAGGCAAAAAGCCGATGTCTTTTCCGAGCGGGAAAACCGGACGCGAAACAAGCAGGCGATGGTACACGCCTTCATCGACCGTCTTGGCTAAGCCAGCAGCAATGGCAAGCAAGGTTTTACCCGTTCCTGCTTTACCAACTAGGCTGACCAGCTTGATGTCGTCGTTCATCAATGCGTCTATTGCAAACGCCTGTTCGGCGTTCTTCGGGAAAATTCCCCAGAGACCTTCCACGGGCTTGAAGATCGGAACAATGCAACCGAGCTCCTTGGAATAACGTCCCATCGCCGTGTGGTTCGGGTTCGTGGAATCTTTCAGAATCAAATATTGATTCGCTTTTAGTTTTTCAGATTCTTTGTAGACCAAGCGTTTCTGCGAATAAAACTCGTCTACCAAGTGGGCGTCGACGTTCAAAGTCAACAAGCCCGCATAAAGCTGTTCGGGCTCGACACTCGAGGGTTCGTAATCTTCAGCGGAAATTCCCAGCGCATCGGCCTTGATTCGAAGGTTGATGTCCTTGGTGACAAAAACCACCGGGCGCTTCGGTTGTTCTTTCTTGATCGACATCGCCAACGCGAGAATTCGGTTGTCGGCTTTGTCCATCTGGAGTTCGACGGGTAACGGCGCGTGGCCATCTCCCAACTCGACGGTGAGCAATCCGCCACCGGGGAGTTTGACTCCGTGAGCGAGTTCTCCCGTTTTTCTCATATCGTCGATTAATCGGGAGAACAGGCGCGCGTGACGACCGTTTTCACTCATCTCGCGCTTGAATCGATCGATCTCTTCGATCACGACGATCGGGATAACGACGTCATTATTTCCAAATTTCGTGAAGGCTTGTGGGTCGAAGAGGAGGACGTTGGTGTCGATGATGAACGCTTTTCGCATCTCTTCTTGAAAGGTAGAACAGATTGCCGATTGCTGTCAAAGATTAATACTTGTCGCGATGCGCAGAAAGTAACGTCGCTCGGTATCTTGTTGAGCGTAAGTGGCAAGTTCTTCGCCTGTCGAGTAGGCGTAGATTTTGAAGAGCCAGAGATTGAAGCTCGCTCCGTAAGTAAAGCTCACCTGGTTCATGCCCGCGTAGAGCGCGAAGACAGGCATTTCCCAGGCAAAGCCCAGGTGAACTCGTTTTCTCCAGTCGGTATCCGTCGACATATGTTGGTAATCAAATCCCAACAGAATAGAATTCGGGCCCAGGTCATATTTCACGCCAAAACCCATACTCAGGTTCTGAGGAATCGTGTCCCCTCCCCCACTGCTAAACTTGGTGCCTCCGACGTCTTGAAGAGACAATCCCCCGGTAATTTTAAATCGATCGTTGAGACGAAAAATCATCTCTGCGCCGGTATCAAAACCCACGCCCGAGCCGTAACCCCCGATCAACTGGTTGACCGCACTCCAATCCATGTTGACGACGGTTGAAAACGGAACCGATCGATAGCCCCCGCGCTTGAAGAGATACTTGGCGGCAATTCCCAGACGAACATCAAGTTTCTTTTTCTTGCGAGCCTTGCCAAGAGTGAAGCCAAACCCCGCTTGAATTCCGTTCGTGGTCTGCACCTGCATTTCCATGTTGGGGAGCGAGCGGTTTCGAGAGTGCAAGGCAAACTGATTGTCCTGAATAATGCCGATGGCGTAGTTCTGAGAGCTGATGATGAAAGTATTTTGATCCTGAACGAAAATATTTTTTCCCATCAACTGGTTGATCGTGGAGGGGTTCATGTTCGACAGTAAATTCGATGTGTCCATCGCCTGGTAAATGGCATCAGAACTGGCTCCCACATCGGAGCTCAAGATATCCAAAGTCAATTTCTTAGGAGTGGCAAGACCAGCCGGATTCTGAAAGAGTGCCTCGCCTCCTTCCACAAATCCGAGGTAAGTCCCACCCATCCCTGCAGCTCGGCCGCTTCGATAGAGATAGTCCAGGGGCGCAGCGTCTG
>FRDC01000629.1_pt3 | contig 21059 bp, 28 predicted proteins | sample 1106171 | NCBI WGS metagenome assembly FRDC01 (sample SAMEA3930566, study PRJEB13176) | freshwater metagenome | biome: Drinking water system; feature: drinking water; material: water | place: Singapore | collected 2014-12-20 | reverse complement strand
CTTTCCGAGCGCAAAGGCTTGCTGTATCGTCTGGTCGCCAGTGTTCGTCCCAGTGAGAGACGTATCGCCGGTAAGCGTTAATGTTCGATTCGCATCACCGGTTGTAACGGTCAGTGTGCGGTTTACCGTGAGGTCTGACCCTGGTGCAAAAATCAGACTATGGCTCGCATTGGTGTCGAGGAGACGCAACCCGGTGTTCGGGAGCGTGAGCGTCGTGAGGCCAGTCAGATCATTGGTATCACTAAGAAGAGTGCCGGAATTTTGAATCAGCTTGCCAGTGGTTGAGTCAAAGCGCGCAAGCGCATTATCGGTGGCACTTGCAGGACCGACAACATCGCCGCTTCCTCCACCACCCCCCGGTGGCGCTGCCCACGTTCCGTCTGCACGAAGATAGTTCGTGGTTCCACCACCGGAAGCCGGAACTAATCCCTTTGCGCTAGACGTAAAAAGATCAAGGAGCGCAGTCGCTTGAGTTGCCGTTAAATCTTCAGGGTCACCCGTGCCTGCCGTAGACCGCCCCTTCAGCGTGGCAGTCGCCACATTCGCCATCTTGGCGTTTGTTACGGCATCGCCCGCAATCGTCGCGGCAAAACTTCCAGTTCCAGACCCGGTCACGTCACCTGTGAGCGTAACCGTCTGGTCACCGGTATTGGTCCCCGAGAGTGTCGCATTCCCACTGAGCGTCAGGGTGCGGTCCGCATCTCCAGTCGTGACTGTGAGCGTACGGTTGGCCGTAAGATCCGACCCCGGAGCGAAGATCAAGCTATGGCTTGCATTCGTATCAAGTAGCCGAAGTCCCGTATTCGGCAGCGTGAGGCTCAGGAGCCCAGTCACGTTGTCGGAGTCGTCAACGACAACCCCGGAACCCTGGATAAGCTTCCCTGTTGTCGAATCGAAACGCGGAAGAGTGTTGTCTGTGGCGCTCGCCGGACCTGTGACATTTCCTGTGCTACCGCCGGACGCAAACGTTTCCCCGTATGCTTTCGCCGCTGAGAGGGCAGCTGAAGCAGTCCCCCACTCAGCAGTCACTGACAGTGTTTGGCTTGCGGTCGAATCAGTCGTTGTTGACGCGCGCGCTGCACGAACGGTTTGCGCAGCACCAGCAATTGCTTTTACGAACAGTTGTTGCGCATTCGTCGCAGCATCACCGCAGACGGTGACTTCAACAATAAGAGGCTCAGCGGTAATAGAAGGGGGAGTAAACGCAACAGATGCGACACCAGCTCCATACTTGGCGCGCAGTGTCAATGCTCCAGTGTTATTACCCGTGAGTGTCCCGACGATATTCTGCTTAATGCAGGTGTCAGTGCCAAGAGTGCTACCGGCAAGAGAATAGCTATAAAGCGCCGTTTCCGTGATGGTGTTCGTCACGTCAACATTGGACGTGCTACGATCTAGGGTACCTAAACCGCCGCCACCACCTCCTCCGGTCCCGGTGAGTGTCCCAACGCCCCCAACGATCGAGCAGGTCATGCCGCTCGTGCAGTTTAAGATCCGGGTTCCACCAACGGTGACGCCATCTTGCTGAAGAATCACACGCACGTCGTCTGCGTGCGCTGACCCCACAAGGGCAAAAAGAAGGAGAAGATGAAAGAAGTGTCGGATCATGAGGGTTCCTTACTGAATGACAAAGCCGACATTGAAGGTGCGTGCCGTTGTTCCGAGAACATCATTGACAGCAGCAACAGAAATCGCGTTGCGGAAAATAACCCCTTCACCGGCCTTACACAGATCAGCCGTGGAGAGGGCAAAGACACGTACGTAATAGGTTGGCTTGGTTGTCCCGAGGGTGACCTCCGCGGCAGGCTTGTCGAAGAAGACGAGGTACCCGTCATTCACTGTTTTGTTTTCGGCGAAGCCGCCAACGACCGTTGCGGGAGTCAGGCGAACATTCGTCACCACTCCTGCGAGATCCTCAAGCGTCGTGGGAAATCCGGGATTCATGCGCAATCCTTTCCAATGCGGACGCACGTGTGCGACGTCCGCGTATGCGGCTAAAGAAAATGCTCCGAGAGGAGACGGACTACCGAAACATGGTTGGCAACCCGATCATTGCCAGATCACCGAGAGGAAGCAGCTCCTGCACCGTGGGAAGTGGCTCGATACCAGGGAAGAATGTCACCGCCGGTGCACTCTCCTCTTTGCCACGGTTCAGCATGGAGAACATCCAGTCATAAATAGCACGCGCGCGGTCGTTGCCATCGCTATTCTCTACCGCAGCCACTGGCAGAGGACTTGTCGCGACCGCTACCGGAGCAGCAGCGCGACCTGATGGGGCAGCGCTCCATCCTTTGTACGTATGTCCGGCTAATGGTCCGGCGACTTTCAGGGTGTACGTCTTCGTGATGGCCGGAAGGTGAGGAAATATCGCTTCTGGTGAGCGTCCATGTCGCGCCATGAGTCTCTGGACGCGCCCTTCCCCGGCGTTATACGCCATCGACATTAGATGTTGATTTCCACCAAAGAGTTTTGAGAGTGTTGCCAGGTACTTGGTACCAGCGTCAATATTAATGTTTGGCTGAAAGAGTTCAGGGCTGTCTGGTGCACCAAAGCGTCGGGCAGTTGCGGGCATTAGTTGCATGAGGCCTCGCTCACCCGATGTTCCCTTTGCGTTTGGATTCCAGCTACTCTCCCAACCAATGAGTCGCTGAACAAAGGATGGGTCGAGTCCGCGCTCTTGCGCCTTAAGGGCAGCAAGTTCTTTCAGGTCCATGTTATTTGCCAACGCGACTCTTCAAGAATCGAACATTTCCTTTGGTGCTCAGTCGCGTACGCGGCATCTTAAATCGCACGCTCTTGAGGCGTGGCTGCTTAAGCGGCTTCAGGCGGAATCCTGCCATCAACAAGCTCCTTCCAGTGCGCTTCCATATAGGAGCGAATACCAAGACCAGGGGAAAACACAGGGAGGCGTGTGATCATGTCAGCCATGCAAGCGTGAAAATCGTACGGATCACAATCGCAGAGGCGTCTATGCGCGCCGTATACCATGGCGAGTGACACTGAGCGTGAGAGCCCCTGATTACAATGAATCACCACTGGAACGCGGTCGATATGCTTCCTGACAAACGACAGCGTTGACCAAAATAGCTCATGCTTAAAGAGCGGTGTCGCTGGATCGATCATGTTCAAGAAGAGATCTGACGGTTGCTCTTTAACTAAGTAGTGCGGGTGCGAAGGAGAGAGTGACTGCGCGTACCCAACGGCAACTTTATGACAGGGGTCCTTACACGCATGGGCCGTCACGTGCGGTTCAGCTAAGAGCGTATGCCCCGCTGTTTGCATCCCACGGGAACAGGCGAGTACATCGCCGATATAGATCCTTGGAAATATGTGAGCCAACATACCTAACGCCTCGGGAGTGTGACTCTCCGCGTCTGTTTCTCGCGTAACTGCTCTCGCTCCCGACGCACTTTTGCCGCGACCGGGCGAGAAACGTACACGACAAGTCGAGATTTGGTCGGTGGCTGGTTCTTTCCCGCCACGCTTACCGTCTCCCTCGCGCAGACCGTGGTCGAGCAATAGAGACCGGAGAAGAAAAGAGCGTCTGATAACGGAGATCTCGCCGCTCTTCGCTGGGCATCCGAGCACGACACTCTTCATGGTGGGTCACTTCACGTGCTTCGGACGCGTCGCAAATGGTGTTCGCTGGCGAGAGGACAATTTGTTTTGTATCTGGACTTCGCATGAGATCCGTCATACATATCCCTTTCAGGAAAAACGGCAGAAGGGAGGAGATCCTTCTGCCGTTATGTGGCCAGGGGGCCGAGTGGCGGACGGGAAATTATGCAGTCGCGTCAAGTGTTCCTGGGCTAAAGCCGAAGCCAAGCGTCAAGACCACAGTCGTTTTATCGGATACGATATCACTGTTCACGACATGCGGTGCATATCCGCAGTGGAGGTTTGCGCCTTGCGCCCCACCGACAGCTGGACCAAGGCGGCCAGCATCCGCAACAAGTGCGTCATTCTGGGTAAGCGCAGTCGCAGCCTTAATGAGTGCATTCGGGCACCGCCCCTGCTTCGTGACCCACCCATAGTTCCCGGCACTAATGCCGTTCTTTCCAGTCACGACACCGAGAACAACAGAAGCGAGATCGCCAATAGCAGAGGCTTCGCCATTGTAGAAGCCGCACAGGTTGATAGTGTCACCCGACGCAATGACAGCAGAGAAAGGAAGATTTGGATCAACGTTCACGACAGTCGCGGTATTTGCGACAACGAGTGACTCTTCCCCTTCAGGGGCAGCGCCAGCGCCAGTCGTGCAGTTAAGGACGTAGATTCCACCACCAACATGGGCGTCGGCAGTGAGTCCCGACGTCGTTGCTTTCGTTTTCGTGTTCGCGCTCGCGCCGCCAGACGTGGTAATCTGCGTCTTTCCGTCCGTATCACCGAGAGAGCTAAGTAGAGCACCCTGAACAACGGCGGACCCTGAGCGGTTCTGGACGTATTGGACAAGGCGGGGGCCGAAAGGCGTGTTAGCGAAGAAGATCCCGCCACGCGTAAACCCTTTTGGGTTCACGTTGTCAGAATCGAGATCGCCAATGGATACGGGCGATAATCCGGCAAAGCTAAACGCATGCGCGTCTTGAAGTGCATTCGGCATAATGTTCTCCTAGTCCGATCCCGGACAAATAGTAGGTTATGGGGTGGGCTCGCTACACAAGCGAGATTCCCCCAGGAAGATGTTGCATCCGTCGTTGAACAAAGGCATTCCGTTCACGCTCAGCTTGTGTCACTGGCTGTCGCGGAAGCCATCCGGCGAACTTGCGCGGGCTCTTGCGAACCTGTTCTTCGACAGAACGAATGGAGTACCGTCGCGGAATCATCCCTTCGAGGCCAACCATAATATCTTCACAGCCAATCGCTTTCGCCTGCGGAAGACAGATAGCAGCGACAATGACCGGGTCGATATGTCCACGCACAACACCATTGCGTAAGTATGGCTGGACCTTGAGTGCGTGGAACGTCTTACGTTGGTCAGCTTCAGAGGGATGAATAATGAGGCTCATATTACGACTCACTCAAGCCAGCGAGTTTCGAGCAGAGACGTGGAGCCTGTACGACGAACGCCATAGCGACGTGGAGGCGCCAGATCTTCACATCTTGTCCAGGGACCGGGAACGGCCCTTCCAGTGAGAAGGTCCGCTGTGAATGGAAGACCATCTTGATCCATTTTGTATTCAGACGTTTTTGTTACTACTTCCGTATATGGAAGCGGTGCGGTCATTTCTGCCGCACTCTTCATGTTCCCATGAAGACCAGAGCACATCTTCACTTTCGTGGTCGGTATATGCTCGTTACACACGCCCAGGGTGTTGAACCCTTGCTTGGCTCGGTATTGCCCTTCCGCGCCTTGATAGGCCGGGCATCGGGTGTCCACCGAATTAGCCGACATCCCATCTGCTCCTCTCACCGCAAGTGCGATTACTTGAGCAGTGGCTCGTGGGTGATTATTAGAAACTACTTGTGAGTGATACCAAAGTAGTGTATAGTACATCTCACTATGAACACTACTTACGCTGCCGGTCTTTTCGACGGGGAGGGATATGTCTGCATCCTGAAAAATCGCAGGAAGAGCGGAACTGTCTGTATCCGTCCCATGTGTGGCATCTCGATGACCTACGAACCGGTCATTCGCATGATCTGTGAACAATTTGGCGGGCATGTTGTTGTCCTGAAACGTCGAGACCCGACGCACCGCACACCCTATCAGTGGCAACTGTGCGGAAGACAAGCTGCTGAATTCCTCAAAATCATATTGCCGCACTTGATCGTCAAGCGTGAAGAGGCGCAAATCGCCATTGAACTGCAGGACGACATCGACCTGTGGAAGTCGACCACAAGAAAATACTCCAAGCGCAAAGGACTGGCTCTGGAAGCAGAAGCCGTCCTGCTGGCTCGTCATCGCTTCTATGATCGGATTATGAGTATTAAACATCGTCGTCGTCCAACTCGCAAGTTGATTCCAATGAACAACGGGATGGAGAACCCGTTAGTTCAATAACCCCAAGTACATCTCGCCAGCGGGGCAAGACTGGTCAACAACAACAGTAGCGTTATTAAAGACGATCCCAGGAAAGCCAATCTCTCCGAGCATTCCCTCAGCGCGGTTGAAGCGTTGATTGGTCTGAACGAGCGCCCAAAGTGCGTCAAACTGTTGCTGGGTAGTCACGATCAGATCAGGAGATTCCGGCGCAACAGTTGCTTTCCCGTATGCCTTTTGCATCATGGCGAGGTTGAGTGATCCACCAGTCGCATCGACGTACGAGACAAGCTTTGAGCCTTCAGCCGTCGTCCGAGAAATGCCACCATATGAGCCGGTATCATGAACGGCTTGCTTGAGACCAACGATCTCTCGTCCGTTGTATCCAGTCCCATCGCTGAAGAGCGAGTTGGCAATACTCTCACGGAGAGAAATCTCGCAGGTTTGCATCTTGGACGTGACAAGAGAAGACACTGCCTGCTGACCGCTGTTCATCAGGATTTCGGTCATGGGAATATTGATCGAGCTGTACCCAAACTTCCAATCGAACCGCATGGCGGTTTGCGTTGCCTTCTGGGTAACGTCGAGCACATCCTGACCGGCGTACCAACCAGTCGGCGTCTTATCAAAAATGAACGGTTGTCGTACCTCTGACCCGCCTTCGTGCTTAATATTCTCACGTTCGATCAATCGAACAGTGAGAGGGATCGACCGAAACGAATTGTCGATCAACGCGGGCATGTACGATGGGAGCGTTGCACTAATTACATCTTCAATTTCTTGCGTAAATTGCACTGCCATTGGATGAAGTCTCCATCGTAAGCATCCTCAGCAGTGTCGATTTCCCCCCGACAAACGGAGAGAGAGATACGACCACACGTAGGGAACAGGCCCTACGGAAAGAATCCCCTACCCGAGACGTAAGCCGCGCTCGCGCAATCTCTGCGCAAGTTCCGCTTCCGCCCCTTTATATCCAACCGGATTGTCCTTCTTGAAAGTGGGAAGATGGACAGCGTCCGCTGGCAAAAAGCCAGGTGTGTTGTTGTTCTGAATCAGTAGCGCTTCACGTTTGGCGCGCTCAACAGCCTCTTGAATCTCTCTCTCACGCTCAACCTTTGCACGCTCACGCTCTTCGTTGATAAGGCGCTCAGCATCACTGCGCCCATACGCGAGTTGGTATGCCGCAAGGAGGTCCGTGAGATTATACTGCTTGGCTGTCTGGATGACTTTGTCTGCATCGAAGCGTCGGTCTGCCTGCGGATTCAAGCCATACTCATGCTGGAGGCGCAATCCAAACAACTGCTCAGCGAGCTGCTGATAGTTCTGCACCCACGACATCAGCTGTTGAATCACGGGAGTGGCATACTCTTCGAGTCGCTTCTGGTAGTTCCCTTCAACTTCTTGGCGAATGGATGCTTTCAGTTGCTGCATCCCGCGATTGAGCATCGCGCCGTTGATGTAGTCATCATCGCCAACTCCCTCAAGAAGTCGTTCAGCAATCTGCTCTGCTGTTTTCGCCTGACCCTGGGGCTTAGGCTCTTCGCCCTTGAGTGCAGCTTCAACGCGCTCCATCATCCCAGGTTGTGAGACCCGTTGGAGGAATGGCGTCCATTGCTGCCAGCCGTTCAGCTGCTTCTGATACTGTCCGACTTGCTGCTCAAGAGTTTTGAACTTGTCTTCAACATCTTTGTATCGTGCCCGTTCAGACTCCCAAGTTTTCCGCTCTTCCGCAAGTTGCTGTGACTTACGGGTGTAATCTCCCTGCATGTTGCGGTATATCGCCTGCAGTTCTGGAGAGAGTTTGTTGGGATCGACGTTGCCAAGTTCACCCGCAGGTGTATTGGGGTCTTGGGGAAGGATCGTTGGGCTTAGTGCCGGTGTGGGAGCACCACTTGTCGGCGTCGCTACTGGATCTGGCATAGGTATCAGTCTCTCTTATAGGCCCATAGGTTGACCGCCTGATGGTTGACCTAACAGTGAGGCAACGCCTTGACCGCTTGGCGGTTGGATTTGCCCGTAGTCAGGTTCCGGTGGAGGTTCCTGAGGGGTAACGAGTTTTTGCAAACTGTCAAAAAGGGCCTCGAACTTCTTGGGGTTGCGCATCCGCATCATTGCCAACATGGCAAGGGTTTGCGTCTGCTCAGACCCCTCGGCCCCTTCTGTCAGTCCCGGTACAACCGGTGCAAAGGTGTGCATGGAATTATCGTTTCGAGCCCATCGAACGTGAGCCGCCCTTCATGTTCATCTTCGAGCCAACCTTCGCTGCTCCAGTCACGCTCGCATGCGCTGGGCTTGCAATCCCAGCGCCTTTCGACCCACCGCTCTTCGGCATCGAATCCGCTGATTTACTAGACATCCCTTTCATGTCACTGCTCCTTTCTTTTCTCTCTGTGTGTTATGCGCCACCCGCCCCCATCATTTGGCGACGTGCGGCAATTTGCATCAAGGCGTTCACAAGTCCTGGAGGTGGTCCGCCTGCTCCATCAGGACCAGGCATCGGCCCAGGCCCCATCCCTGGAGGCATCCCTCCCATCCCAGGGGGAGGGAGGGGCGGTTCAGCGGGAGACGCGAGTGCCCCAGGATCTTGCTGGGTATCGCCTTTCCCCACCTGCTGAAAATCCATAATTGAGTTGAGTAGACGCGGGAGCTTTTCGAGTCCCATCCCCGCCATAAGTAGAAGTAGCGGAGCAAGATTTCCCCCTGCACCACTCATTGCTCCACCGAGCGCATCCATCGCCCCCGGTCCAGAACCATCTTTAGTGAGTTGTCCTGAGAGTAGGCTCTGTAGCATCTGCGGATTCATCTTCTACCTCGTGTTTTTCTGATCGCTCTTCTTGAAAGCGATGATAAAATTGCTCTTCTGAGTAGGAGTCGAAACGATCAATCTTCGTGACACCTCCCCGATGGCAGTGAAAGGTGATCTGTCCCGTAAACTGCCGGGGAATGCGACGAAGAAACTGATACACCCAATCCTTCAGGACCATTAGGCAGGTATCCGTCCTCTCTTTGTGTTTCCAATGCTGGTTGCGCCAGCTGCTGCCTCTGCTCTCGCTTGTTGGACGGTTCCCTCAGGGTCGTCCCACTCTAAGGCGCGGAGCACTTGCACGCCGGGAACAAGGCCGCTCCCATACAGGCCCATCGACATCTGGCCTTTCTGTAAGCGCGTGATCGCCATCGACGAACCGGGAGTGATAACGAACTTGAGAAGGTCGAGGTCGGTCATGTAGTTAAATGGCCGATGAACAAGCTTCCCTTCCTCGTCTGGCAAGAGCGCCGCATGCTTAATCAGCTTGTCGCGTTCAAAACGAAACTCGCGCCATTTCCCACCAGGGCCAAGCTGGTGCATGATCCGGTCAGACGTGTAGAACTGGAATATTCTTGCGATGAGCCGCTGCCCTACCCGCTCTAGGAAATTTTCAAACTTGCGCGTCTGCAAACGAATCAACGCTTGGGCACTCAGGTTCAGCGCCTCAATAGCATGAGAACTCACAACACCAACCGGACGTCGGCCTTGAGTGACATCCACGAGGCCAGTTAACATATCGATCGTGTTGACAATCCATTGCAGCATCTGAAAGACGGAGCCAGGCAACGCTGGCGCCGATTCGCGCCGCAGAGTCCGACCCGGCTTCACTTTCACAAGGAGTCCAGGAGCGTCGTTTAGCTCTCCCCACTCGCGTTTCTCCAAAGCGTCCCGGTCGCCAATCCAGATGTTATTGTTCATCTTGATGGCATTCTCGACAATGCTGGACCCCAACTTGTTGAGAATCGCCTGGAGGGACTTGATGAGCTTGACTTCACTTGCTCCCCACGGATGCTCAGTCTCTAATCCCCAATCGTACATCACTAAGGGTGTCTTCCCGTCGATATACCGATTTGGGCCATCGTAGAGAATCTTCTTATTTTCCCCCGCGCGAACAATGCGCCGACCGCCAGGCCACGGCATGTCATCGAGAGTCAGTCCCCTCTCAAAACAGTGCTCCTGGAATTCTTTTGGGAATTCCTTGACCGTGCGTGTGTCACGAATAAAGAACTCTTGGACACGGACACGGGGCACTGCGTATGATTCCGTCGCCCCTTGGCGAAGAATCTTTGCCACAATTCGGTGGCCAGGAGAGTCGATACCAGAGCCAACGCCCTGCTGTCGGTCGAGAAAGCGACTGACTTGCGCGTCTGGCTTGACGTCCATCGCTGCGCGCGGAAAGAGTTGACGGAGGCGCGAGAGCGACACGACCGTCTGAAAACCTGAATATTCGGCATGATCTAAATCGACTGTCCGCGTGACCGCTGGATCGAGAATCATTGAACGCGGATCGACAATATTGATGGAGATCTCACCAAGTGACCCAACCGTAGGGTCGAATCCAATGTTCACTCCGCAGGCACCAGTAATAATCGACAGCGGCAATACGCTCCCGGCAAAACGCTGATCACACCCCTGCTCATCCCAGAGCGCGCGCAAAGCCGGGACTAACACTTCACCCGTGAGTTCACTTAACCCAGAAGCACGAGAGTGGACATCGATCGTCGGCTTGGTATCCGTCATGAGCGCAACGAGGCGTTTGACGGTCACGTTTGTGTAATTCGCCGTAAACGGAATGCGGTGGCTCGGAAGCTTCTGTTGCCACTGCAGGCCGCGGTACCAGCGGATGAGTTCTTCCCAGTCTTGTCGATACTCTTTCGTTGCCCGGCTTGATTCGCTCTCTATGTTGTCGAGGTATTCATTGAGCGCTCCAGTGCCGAGCGGCGCGGATACATCCATTAAGAGTTACGACGTAACAGACTTGAGATCTTCTGGTTCTCGTTCGAGGTATGACGCTGGCGGTTCTTTGAATCCAGCCACGTCAGGAAATGCCATTGCTCGCGCTGCTTCTTCCATCGCGAGATCCTCATCAGTACGAGCAACAACCGCAGGATCACTTTCAGGGTTTTCTTCCGCCTGTCGGAGACTTGCTGCCTGGAGCAGTGCCTGCGTTTCCGCCTCCGTCATGTTCATCTGTCGAGCAAGGCGAAGAATATCATCCTCACTGAGAGCATCGGGGTTGCTTGGCGGTGAACTGGTTATCCGATGAGATGTCCGCTTCTGGGGACCCTCCCCGGCTGACTCCTCAGTGTATAGCGCACCGTCCAACGCATTGCGCTGAAGGAGCGCATCAAACACTGCGTTTGTCGTACCGAGGATATCTCCAGGGGTACTCATCCCAGAATAAATTTTGACAACCTGCCGAAGGGTTCCATACAGGATACCCATCTTAATAACCCGACGAAGTTCAGGTCCTTGCGCAAGCTCCTGTTCAACCTGAGTTGCGATCTCACCAATATCAAGCATTAGTGCGCAGCCTCACGTTTGACTTTTATGGCCTTCCCCATTGCCGCTTGAATCGCGATAGCGGGAGCAGTTGTACAATCGGCGGAATGTGGTAGTCCCTCTTCAGTGTACCCGCTCGCTGCCTTACCGCACGGAGTGCAGCAGTACCGCTGACCACGACGCACTGGCTTAAAGGCATGTAAACAGTTTTCACAGACAATCTGCTGTGGTATGGCGCGAGTAGCGCCCACGTGCGAGACACTCTGCAACATAGACTGCCATGCTGGGTTGATCTGTACTTCGCTGAGATTTCCCTGATCACCAAGCGTGGTCAGAATTCCACCGATAATCTCAACAACGCTGACATTCGTTCGGAATGCCTGCTCGCGAATGACGCCTGCGAAGCGGTCATCGAGGAGGTTAAGGATTTGTTCAGCCTCCTGATCCGCCGACATCGGAGCAGGAGTAGAGATGGGGATGAGTCGGGTGAAGAGGTCATTCAGAAGCGTAGCCTTATGGGTGATAGTTTCGGTTGGGTCAGCATCCTGGGCCGTGTCACTGGCCACTGCGACAGCCGCCTGGGCATGTTCCCCTTCAGGCTTCAGTTCTTCGGGATCTACACGTGTAGATTCTACCTCAGGGGGCGCAACTTGCTGCGAAACCACAGGCTGTTCGCCTTCAGTAGGACTTGACCCCTGAATCGCCTTCAATAAAGCTGCGGGTGCATCCCACCCAGAAGGATCGTCTTTTATTGGACTTTTCGATGGCATACATACTCCTAGTTACTGATACATCCAGCCATCACTGCTGGCGTATCCACCGTAAAATTCATCACGGGGCAATGTTCCATTGATGATCTCATCAACCTTGACGTCGTAGAGGTGCTCTTCGCCTGTGTGGTCAAGGCGTTCGTGCGTTACATCTTCGCTGCCGATGTCGTACCGAGCGATCTTTCGCCAGAGACACATGGCTGCAATAAGCCATGCCATAAGATGATCACCAGTATGGTTGAGAAAGGCATACTGCGTCATCCCTGACCCGGCTAATGGCGACATGCGAAGCAGACGCATCTCTGCTGCAACATTCTCACTACGAATGACACACTTGACATCGGGAACATAAAGTGAGTTCGCATGATCAATGAGCAGTTCCTTTGTTCGTGCTGTCGTTTCCCATCCAAGCTTCGTTGTCTCGGCTTGCTTCTGCTTGTCGAAATACTCCCACCGGTAGACGTTCGAGTACAAATCGTACAGCGTTGAATTCGCTAACATGCCGCTCGCGCCATTGACCTCAACTGCAACAACGGCTTCGTTGTAGTAGCGCGCAATTGCCTCTATGACTTTGGCAAGATCCTTAGGGCCAATCTGATTACTCGACCATTCTGCGACTTGTCGGTAGCCGGGGTGAGCGAGTACGGAAATCACGCTGTAGTCCTGACCAACCCCATGCGCTGTGTCGACGCCAATGGCATACTGAACTCCAGCCCGTTGCCGTTCCCACACTCTCAGTTTGCCATTCGGGTCAGCGATGATCTTCCCGCCGACAACTGAGAATCGCCCTTCAGGATCTTTCACCTGGTATTTGTAGATCATGTCGACGATCACATCGGGAAAAGCTGACTGACCGGCAGCTTGCCATGGCTCGAAATCGTTCGACGGATATTCCGTCTTCATGTAGTTGCTACCCCGTCCAGGATGGCGCAACTCAAACGAGCGAAGCTTCTGCTTATACCAGCAGACTTGCTCCCAGGTGATGCCGTACTCATCCTTGAAGTCTTTATCTTCCGGGGAAAACTGGTATCCAGCTGGGATTTTCAAGGAATACTCAGGAAGGATAAACCAGGGGATAAAGACAGGGTCGAGAGCCCCAGGCTCCCGCGCTTCCCGTGCCTCTTTGGCTGTGAGCCAGGCGTTATACGCAAGCGAGCCTAATCCCTCTGCTGTCGTTTCGATAACGATGGACGTTCCCGGCTGATCGGGAACTGCCTCAAAGAGGCCATCAAGTACGGCTTCAGGATTGACCCAGAATGAAAACTCAGAGCAGTGCAAGTGGTGAATCGTTTTCGACCGACCAATATTCTTGTTTCCGGCGGTCTGTGTCTTAATCCAACTGTTCAAGCCCCCAGAACCATTGGGGTCCTGAAAGGCCAACTCTCTCGCATTCGAGTTCCGAATCTGAGGCCGTAGCGCTTCTGGGAGATAAGAGTAGAATGTCCGTGCCATCTGAAACAAACCGGTTGTTGCATCGTCATCTTGGGCAACAATGACCGAATTTGTCCCTGGTCGCGTATGCGCTTTGTGGAAGACCCACGAAACACAGTATGTTGACATGCCCATCTGTCGGGCTTTCAGGATATATTGCCGGAGCGGAAGACCCTGCTCTTCGTATTCGCGCCAACCACGATCAAGAATCAGAAAATCAAAACGTCGATCGCCTTTGCGTAGCTCTGGGGGGATACCGTAATAGAGCATCTGTTGGACAGGGTTGAGCTGTAGTCGGCAGAGTGCGGCAGCCTTTGGTTTGACAACGAGCAGAGACGAGCAGTAATAATCGAAATCCGCGATGAGCTTACGGTAGCTCAACTGTCTAGGCATTAGCGTCTTCTAGTTGTGGTAGCTCAACAATGTCATCGTCAGGGATGGTAATGACAGCGTCATAGTCATTGTCCTTGCCTCGCGCCACAACCTGTTCCCACGAGACCCCGACGTGTCCACTGACGTTGACCTCTTTCCCGATCCCCGCTACTTGCGCTAAGAGCTGCAATGATTTGTCAGCGGAGTTCGGCGATGCAAACTTTTGCGTATCCGAGAAGCGCCGTAAGGCAAGGGTAGCAACGATGTCCTTTGTGACATGAAGTTTCCCTGCCCGTCTTTTTCGCGTATGCCAGCCAGCCCGAAACGCATGAACCTCAATATCCTTCCCGGTAATCTCACTTCCAAAGTCCAACATGCCAGGAAGGATGTCGCTCGGGATGCCAGCAACATAGAAGTTGCGGTACTGACGAAGAAAGCCAGTGTCGCCATACTTCTCACAGAACTTGCAGTCTCGATGCGGAGGACACTGCTTGAGTCCCCAACTATCCGAAATCACAAGTTCTTCAAATTTTGCTTGAAGCGCTTTCTCTTTCGCCGATCGCATAACGTGCAAATAAAAAAGGCCGCTCTCTGGCGGCCTTTTCCCTAGCTTAGCTATTTGTGTCGTACGATATGAAGTCAATATATGTGATCTATGGAAATACCCTTCACGTTTTTCTGAAAATAATTCACGGTTTGTTTTTGTCTCCTTTACCCTACGGCGAGTGATGCGCCCGGTATGACGTCTTTTACTTTCACGAGATCGGCAATCTCCCGAGGGGTCGACGTGAGTAATAGGGGAATGTCGCGAATGAAGAAAGGGATTTTCCCATCTTCCGGGTATTCTTGTTTTGAGGTCGAGAGAACAAAGCGTAGCTGCCTCATATTGAGACGAAGCGCGATGATTTCAAAACTATCAAGATTGGATTTCCCCATCGCATATACTTCACAGAGCTGACCGATGATATTCAGGTATGTAGAACGCAGAGTATTAAATTCCGCACTATCCCCAGCCCGTGCGGCTATTCGACACTTCTCTTCTAGGGTAGAGATCCGACTCAGCGTTCCTGGTTGATTCTCCTCTGCCCACTCGTAGATATCCTCAAGTCCAGAGAGTCCTTCCATGGTCCGCTGCCAGGTTTGCTCACAGGAGGAGAGGCGCTTTCCTAGCTCCCGTGCGGGAGCGGATAGCCGCTGGTCTGTCTGCGTCGACTTATGGACAACGGAACCCGGTACCGGACGGAGGGGAGAAGGCGAACTAGGCTTCTTGTTCTTTTCCCATTCCTGCCGAAAGAGATCATCGAGCTTACCCATGTGTACGGTCCTCCCATTTCGCGAAATCACCAAGAGACATGGAGAGAAGATACTCAACCATTTCAGATCGTGACTTTCCGCGTTGACTTGCCAGTGCGTCAATCTTCTTCACGAGCTGTTCAGTGAGCGTTATCGAGACGGCGGAGAACTTGGCTCCTGGAAGTGTCGGTCGCCGCCGTTGTGAGAGTTCGGCCATAAATCCTCCTACTCTTCGTCTTTGATCAGAATAATGGTTCCTCACAGCCGCACAGAATCGTACGACGATGAAGTTAGAAGCGAACGGAGACCATAGACCCCCGCCAACCCGAGGAGTTCCAAGTTTTTGGAGGCATTGAAATCCGCATGATCGACATGACCACAATGCACACACAGAAACCTCTCGCCCTTCCGGTTTCGCCTGTCCCATCTGCCACAGGGTTGGCAAAACTGCGAAGTATACGCGGGGTGCTTCTTGTCCAAGCGGGTCCCGGTCTCCTCACAGTATCCACGCAACCAGTCTGCGACAAAGGCATAGAGCCAATGGGACAGTCGTCTATTGAACACACGCGAGAACTTCCCGCGTTTCCCGTGCTTGACTCGCTTCAGGTCCTCAATAACCAACATCCTGACCTGGGCAAGATCCAGCTTCTTCAGCTCGCAGGCGACCAGGGATTTTATCTGCGCATGCGTGCGCTGCTTTCGTTTCGGGAACGAGCGAATTTTTTCTACGACCGTTCTGGCAAGCTGTTGCCCATCCGAGAACACCAAGCCATTGACATAATTGGAGTCCATACCCACCACACGACCGTCAGTTTTCAGGGCAGGCCGTTCTTTCTCCAGGATGAAGTCTACAAACACCTGGCCTTTCCGCCAACCGAGACGTATGGTCTTGCCGATGGTAAACCCTTTGGCGACCAAACCGTTCAAGTGCGATGTCGATCGACAGGGAATGACCAAGCGCGGAGCACCCGAACCAATCAATTTCACCGCGAAATCAAAACTGCCCGTAAACGGGGTGACTTCAACAAAGTGACTGTAGAGCGTTGTGGTCAGACGACGAACATAAGGTTTTCTCGCTCGTTTTCCATCTCGCTCAACGGCACTCCGAATCATCTCTTTCGCTTGCTTGGCCAAGGCTTGCGACAAACGTGTAGTGATGTCAAACCGCTCACAGCCGCGATGGACAGTCTCCAAATCCGCCAGTTTTGCTGTGTGATCGTTTCGCTGCCAGAACAAATCTACAAAGTACTGCGTGACATCATGGCACTGGACGAGAAAGTCATGAATAGTCGCGACCTTTCCCGTGTTCAAGTCATTGACGTAGACGCGACTCGACCGACGCATCGTCGGTGTCGTGAATTTTTTGTAGCGTTTAATCATTCGGCTGTTTTAAGCGCAGCAATGGCGGCTTGTGTTTTCTTTCGTCCTCGTCGCTGGCCATATAGTCGTGCGGCAAATGATGTGAGAATCGCGACCAGATCTTCCATCAAATCATGGGTGGAATTGCCGTTGACGTTAATGACCTCAATCCGAAATGGACAAAGGGTTTCAAACCAGCGAAAACCAAACCGCGTAAGACGGTCTTTGTGTTCAATCACTAATACATCGAAATCTCGCTTAGTAAGAAGCGCATGGAGTTTTTTTCGGTCATCATTAAGACCAGATCCCACCTCACACACAGAATGGGTAATGGCGTACCCTTTTGCCGTGGCAAACTGTTGGAGCCCAACCATCTGTGATGCTAACGCAGCTTTGTTCTCAGAAGAGGATTCTCGCGCATACAATGCGCATCGCACACCAGGAGCCACTCCTCCCCCAAGTTGGCTATCGACCCACTCAGAGGGAATAAAAATTCGTCCCGTTTGGGATTTTATTGACGGTGCTCGTTTCTTATACACCCAATCCCGCAGTCCCCATCGGGACATACCCAGTAGCTCCGCTGCTCGCGTTAAACTGTATCGTTTTCGAGGTTCCATTTGTCCCAATATATACGAATTTGTACAATTATCAAGGACTAATTTTCATGCTACTGCTCTGTCTCCCAGCCGGGAAGTAGTCCCCGAAGAGGAGAGATCTCTTTGTAGTATCTATACTTGTCTATGAGTTCGACCCTATATTGGGGGTAGTGTTTGCGCATACGCTTGAGTTTCGTTGCGCTTGCTTGGTCCATATACCCCTTTACTTCCCAGTAGAGAAACGTTCCATCTGGATACCAGATCTTGAAATCTGGCTTGTAGAACTTCCCAGGTCCACGTTTTACCGGAAACTCAAATTCATCAGGTTCATACTCCCATCGCAGTATTACTCCCCGCGATTGAAGATAGTTGAGGTAGCGCGCAACATTCGCTTCCCATGCCGAGCGGAAATAGCGATTGTCTAAGTCCGCTCGCTTTCCAGAAGAAAACCGCTTTCCCTGCTGCAGGGTAAGAGCAGCACGGCGAGTGCGTGTCTCGCGCACCGTAAAGCCGCGAGCTTTGTAGCCAAGGATATCGGCTTCGGTAACGGGGAAACCTCTCATTGCTTTTTTTCCTTGGGAACTAGCTATAAACTGTTATTTTACCTGCTATTCCTCATAGTTTACGCATAGTAACTAATTGGCTAAATACTATCAATCAAGAAAAATTGCAGGCACAAATGGAGGTATCAGTGGAGTTTTCTGACAGTCAACTAATGACAATCAACCGATATTTCACGAGCCCAAGGGGATCGATCTTCGCACTTAAAAACTTACCCCAGGAAGTAGCCGGAGCACTTTTCTCTCGCTATAGCCGAACACAGGAAAGTCTCCGGGAACTCTTCCTCGCGGAGTTTGCCCAATACGTTCCTAGTCCAAGCAGCGATCAAGATGAGGGAATGCTGACAGCCGCCCGTGATTTCTACGAGAGGGTCTTAATCGGATACGGAGATGATTCGGTCGCGCAGATGGGGGGAGCGCATCTCGCCTGCGAGGATGTATCGAACCTTGCAGCAAAGGCGCTGGAAGATGGTCGCATCGGGATTGCTGCCATAGAGAAGTCCACACGGTATGTTCCGTACGATTCTCAAGTCGGTGGGAGATGGCGATACTACACCCCACGCTCCCCTAGGCCAGTGAAGGAGAAGTACGAACGAACACTGGATTTTCTCTTTGCTTCATATGCGCACCAGATGCCGAAAGTTATCGAGAAGCTGAAAGCGAAACATCCACTCCCATCCCTAACACTCCGGCATCCTCGAACCGGAGAAGGACACCGATTCCGGGATGAAGTTCCCGGTTGGGCGCGATATGCATATGCGCTAGCCATCCGGTCAAAGGCCTGTGATATCCTCCGTGGATACCTGCCAATGGCAACGCTTACGAATGTCGGTCTCTTCGGCACTGGGCAAGCGTTTGAACACCTGATTACGAAATGCCTATCGTCCGAACTGTACGAAGTCGAACATATCGGCGAACGATCATTCGATGAGCTTTCGCTTGTTATTCCCTCAATGATCAAGCGTGCCAATTCCAGCAAGTACCTCACCGGAACCCGAGTAGCAATTCGCGACCTCCTGAGGGATGCGGTAGTAGATGTCACCCCACGGCAACCGTGGAGCTACGGAAAACAAGTGAAGCTCATCGCTTCAAGTCTCGCCCCGGAACATTATGTTGCCTCTGCTATCGTCTACCCACATCACAGTATCCCATTGCGATGTCATGGTTTTACAAAAGATGAATGGGCGAAGATCTTTCAGGCATATGCTTCTCTCCGCACACACCGTCGCGAGAAACCAGGGCGCGCCTTAGAACACGCAGATGTTATTTTCGACATCTGCGCGGATATCGGCACCTATCGCGACCTCCAGCGTCACCGTATCCTCACCCAAGATCGCCAGCTCTTCACCGTTGAACATGGGTACAACACGCCTGAAGCGCTTGTGGAGTTTGGGTTCGCTGACCTTTTCCATGAATGCATGCAGCGCGCGGCGGATCTTTATGGGGATATCGCCAAGTTTGCACCGTATCACGCGCAGTACACTGTTCCATTTGCATACAACACACACTGGTACATGAAGTTAAATCTCCGCGAACTCGTCCATATTGTAGAACTCCGATCTCAACCTCAGGGTCACCCGGATTACCGACAGTTGGTTTTGGATATGTGGGATCAAGCCGTTGCGAAGTATCCACTCTTCGGTCTCTTTGGCAAGTTCATTTGCCGCGACGAGCAACCACTCGGACGTCTCGATGCTGAAATCAGAAACCAAGTAAAACAAAAGCAGGGTACGCTATGACAAAAATCCTCGAACTTGGTCGTGGAACCGTCTCCGTCTGCGTTATGAGAGACAACCACACTGGACAATATGGCGTCTCCTTCCGAGACACTGGAGAGCCTCACAAGATTGGCGCATGGGCAGGTATGCTTCCTGAAGATTCACCCTACATTCCCGAAGATAAAGACGTTGTTATCTGGTTCACGAATATCGACGGCCTACGGGTCTTCGAGGATGCGCTTGCACAAGTCAAGGTTGCCATGCTCAACCTTGCAAAGGAACTTGTTCGCGAAGAAGGGAGATGCCAGTGAAACTCCCGCTCATCAAGGGGGCACTGCAGATTGGCGCTGTCCTCATTTTTCTCCTTGTGGCCGCAGTCGCCATAGACAATTGGCTACATCAGCGGCCACACTGTGACCAGCGGCATTTTCAATCTACTCATAAAAATCCGCAGACGGGAAAAGTCTCTATGTGTTTCGTCAACCTAAACAGTGAGTTTGGCTGGTACGAATTCAACCCACTGACTGGACGATGGGTCCGTGAGTAGGAGGCAGTATGGATCGCACGCAAGCAGGAGTCCGTGTACGGACACGAGCAAAGATCACTGGCTATGTCGAGATACCAAAAGGCACCGAGGGAACTATCGAGTGGGAGCAGGAAAATCTCGGGCGTGTTCTGATCTACGTCAACTGGGGAAAGTTAGGAACATCCCCAGTGTTTCCCGAAGACATAGAAATCGTTGGAGGGGCTTTCGTTAACGAAGCCGCGTAGGAAGGTCTCGACCAGTTTCAGGTGAGGAGCAGAATTCGCTCCTCATGCCGCAGGTAGCGTCACCTTGTTCTATTCTGAATCCGCGAGTCCATATATAATCATAAATCTGCGCGAATCCTGGAATTCCCTCGTACCCATGAAGAAGATAGACGGTTGCTGAGCGGATACCATCAAGCCGGTAGATGTCGTCTCGGTGGGTAATCCAAATGGTTAAATGGGGATCGAAGCCCTGTTCTCGGCAAAACCACTCAATGGCTTGCCATGTCCGTGCGAGAAGAACGATACGCATGGGTATGTACTACGCTGCCTCTCGCTGCTGAAGGATCAAATCAATTACTTCAATAACAGGACGCGCATCATCGAGATGCCCATACTTGCGCTTGAATTGCATCAGGTCTTCAATCATCTTACTTTGCATCGCCCGCTGAAAAGAAGTTGCATCCTGGTTTCCTACTTGGGCAGATATGCGCGAGACGTAGACCGTCTCATCGGGAAGCCTCTCAGGGACAATTGCCACGCGATATGATTTTGGCTTTTCATCGTCCCGCTCGCGTTTCTCCACTACGACAGTAATCGCCTTCATTAATTGGTCAGCTTGAATACCACGATACTCTTCTGCCGCCTTCCCATCGTCCCACTCAAAGGCTGGATGGAGAGGGGAAGTTGCGTCGCGCGCATCGCTGAGCAGTTCCTTCCGGGATAACTGCCGCTTTCCCTTCAGCAGGCTCACAACCCGTTGTCCAACTTTCTGATGGTCGAGCAAATCTCGACGAGAATAGTCACTTGCAATAGTTACCTTCATACATTACCCCTTTTCTATGAACCAAACCGAGCCTTGATCTGCCCTGGCATGCCAGGACCAGGCATCCCTACCTAGCCAGCCATGCCATACGGCGCCATG
>FRDC01004079.1_pt2 | contig 21060 bp, 15 predicted proteins | sample 1106171 | NCBI WGS metagenome assembly FRDC01 (sample SAMEA3930566, study PRJEB13176) | freshwater metagenome | biome: Drinking water system; feature: drinking water; material: water | place: Singapore | collected 2014-12-20 | reverse complement strand
TGATCGGCGGCTTGTTCAGTTCGACAGTGCTGACTCTGGTCGTCCTGCCGGCCCTATACCGCTCGTTTGCCGAGACAGAGGCGGGGAAGGAACATGCCCCGGAATGGGTGTGAGGGGGAGGAAGACGCAAGCTGCAGGGAGCGGTCCCTGCGCTCGCTGAGGCCGCACATCGGAATGTGCTCCCTCAATGCGCGCGGTAAGGGACCACTACCTGCCGCTCGCCGTGGTGAAGCAGGATGAAGCATCGCAATGCCGGCGCACATCGGCGTTGTTGTGGCCTGCTGGGTGGCAACATCGCCATGGCGCGACCAGCCCGCGTCTCCGTTCATCCAGGTTTGTGGGGGTGGGGACGATGAAGAGTGGCGGCAAGGGGGGCAATCCCTGCGGTCGCTGAGGCCGCACATCGGAATGTGCTCCCTCAACGCACGCGATAAGAGGAATCGATGATCTGGCTGATCTTTGTCGGTAGTGCCGTCGTAATCGTTCTGGCTGGGACGAGGCTCTCGCGGTATGGAGATGAGATCGCCGAATTGACTGGACTGGGACGCTTGTGGATCGGGGTGGTCTTGATGTCCACCGCCACATCACTTCCGGAAGTGTTCACGACCGTCAGCGCCGGCTGGATGAATGCCCCGGATCTGGCAGCCGGTGATTTATTCGGCGCCGGCATGAGTAACATGCTGACACTCGGTCTGATCGATCTGCTTCATCGGCAGAAGCGAGTCTGGCAGCAGGCCGCTCTGGGGCATACGCTGACAGCAACACTGGCGATGCTCTTGACGGGGCTCGCAGCTTTTTTCGTGCTGCAGCCGGTCCAGGTAAGCCATGTCGGAGTAGGCCTCGGAAGCCTGACGCTCTTTATTCTGTACATATTGGGCATGAGGCTGGTCTTCCGGCAGGAGGACATGGATCGTCGTCAGCGCGAGCAGGCTGTAGTGGTGGAGGGAACCATCGCCAAACACCATGCCCTTGACCGTCGAGCCGAGTTGCGCCGTGCGGTCATCGGCTTCGCACTCGGAGCTCTGGCTCTGCTGGTCGCTGCACCTTTTCTGGCCTGGTCCGCTGCGCGCATTGCTGAAGAAACCGGTACCAGCACAACTTTTGTCGGCACGTCGCTGGTGGCCATCACAACCTCATTGCCGGAGTTGGTGACGGCCGTTGCGGCGGTGAAGTTGGGCGCGTTCGATCTGGCTGTGGGAAACTTGTTCGGGAGCAACGCATTCAATATGGCGGCGTTCCTGTTTGCTGATCTGGCCTATCGAGACGGTGGGCTGCTGGGGAGTGTGAGTTCAGCCCATGCGCTTACCGCGCTCTGGTCTATCGTCATGATGAATATCGGTTTGATGGGAATTATTTATCGCGCTGAGAAGCGGTTTCTGTTGATCGAGCCGGACAGCCTGTTGATGATTGTCAGTTATGTGCTCGGTTTGTGGCTGCTGTTCCGGTGACGAGCGGAGGGAAGATGGAAGTGCGAAAGGATTTGCCGGTGACGAAGATGTGGCACGCGATGTCGACCGAAACATTGGCGGTGGACCTGCGCACCAATCTCGATACCGGACTTAGCCGCGAGGACGCAACCTTTCGACAACAGCGTGAAGGGTACAATGAGTTGCCAGAAGCCCCTCCGCCTTCGCTGTTGAAGCTGTTCCTCTCCCAGTTTGCCAACGTCATCGTGTGGGTGCTGATCGGAGCGGCTGGAGTATCCGGCCTGCTCGAAGACTGGCTTGATGCCGCGGCGATTCTGACTATCGTCGTCCTCAATGGGCTGCTCGGCTTTGTGCAGGAATTCCGGGCCGAGCAATCGCTCGCCGCGCTGCGGAGACTGTCGGTGGCGATGGCGCGTGTCCTTCGGGGAGGCACGCTTGCCGTCATTCCGGCACGAGAGCTGGTCCCGGGCGATGTCATTGTGCTCGAAGCGGGCGATCGTGTTCCGGCCGACGCGCGGCTGATCTATGCGACGGCGTTCAGCGCTCAGGAAGCCTCCCTCACCGGCGAGTCTACCCCGGTTCAGAAAGACGCACAGGCCTCGGTGGCGCCGGGGGCGATCGTCGCCGAACGGGCCGACATGGCGTTTATGGGTACCGTTGCCGTGTCGGGCAAGGCGCGCGCGGTGGTAGTGGCGACGGGTCTCCGGACGGAACTAGGCCGCATTGCCACGATGATTCAGCAGGCTTCCGAAGCGGAGCGGACGGAAACCCCGTTGCAGCGTCGACTGGAGCATTTCGGTTACACGCTCTTGTGGCTGGCCCTGGGGGTTGTCGCGGTGGTGTTCGGGTTGGGGGCCTGGCGGGGCGAGCCGCTGTTGTCGATGTTCCTGACGGCGGTCAGTCTGGCTGTGGCAGCGGTGCCGGAAGGGTTACCCGCAGTCGTCACCATCACGCTCGCGCTGGGTGTGACGCGCATGGTGAAACGCCACGCGCTCATTCGTAAGCTGCCGGCAGTGGAAACGCTCGGTTCCGCAACGGTGATCTGCACCGACAAGACCGGCACACTGACAAAAAATGAAATGACGGTGACGCGGCTCCTCGTCGGCGACGCGTTCTACGAGGTGACCGGCGAAGGCTATACGCCGGCAGGCGAGATAAGGGTGACGGATCATCACTCGTCCACCGTCCCCCGGCAATCCTCGCTTCCCGACGGTCTGCATAAACTCCTGACGGCGGCGGTGCTGTGCAACGGAGCGACGCTACGGGAGAGCCGGGGAGTCTGGACGGTCATCGGCGATCCGACCGAAGGGGCGTTGCTGGTCGTGGCGGCGAAGGGCGGGGTCACCCAGGAAGAAGCCAAGCGGGGCACCTCGTTTGCGGGCGAAATCCCGTTCGATGCCGAGCGGAAGCGGATGACGGTCGTTCGTCGAACCGAGGATGGTCTGGTCGCCTACGTCAAAGGGGCACCGGATGTCCTGCTGAGCCGGTGCGCGTATCGGATGACGCTCGATGGGAAACCCGAACCGCTGGGCGAACCTCAGCGAAAGGCTCTGCTTGATGCCAATGCGGCGCTGGCGAGTCACGCGCTCCGGGTGCTGGCGGTGGCGCAGCGACGGTGGGATGGGGAAACGAGCGGATTCCCGGCCGAGGCAGTGGAACGGGATCTGGTCTTTCTCGGTCTGTTTGCGATGAAAGATCCATTGCGGCCGGAAGCCGTCGAGGCCGTTCGGCTCTGCAGAGTGGCCGGTATCAGAACCGTGATGATTACCGGCGATCACAAAGAAACAGCGGTGGCGATCGCCCGGGAACTGGGGCTGTATGACGGAGACGGATCCGCGTTGTCCGGAGCGGATCTGAGCAATCTGACCGACGAGCAGTTGGCGCAGTTCGTCGAACGGATCACGGTCTATGCCCGCGTGTCGGCCGAACACAAGCTCCGTATCGTGAACGCCTGGAAACGGCGGGGCGCGATCGTGGCCATGACCGGTGACGGCGTGAACGATGCCCCGGCCATCAAGGCAGCCGACATCGGCGTGGCGATGGGACTTGCCGGCACGGATGTCACCAAAGAAGCCTCCGATATGGTGGTGACCGATGATAACTTCGCTTCGATTACGGCGGCTGTCGAAGAAGGCCGGGGCGTGTTCGATAATATCCGCAAGACCGTGCATTTTCTCTTGTCGTGCAATGTGAGTGAGGTGTTGGTCATGTTGTTTGCGGCGCTGTTTGGCCTGCCCTTGCCGCTGTTGCCGATCCAGATTCTCTGGATGAATCTGGTGACGGACGGCATTCCGGCCCTGGCGTTGGCGGTCGACCCCAAAGCCCCGGATTTGATGAAGCGCCCGCCTCGCAGACCGGAGGCCCGCTTACTCGACAGCGGGCGGTTGCTGGCGATCGGCGGCGAGGGGCTGATGCTGGCAGCCCTGGCATTGGGAGCGTTCAGTTACAGCCTGTACGGGTTGCATCAGAATCTGGAGCAAGCCAGAACGGTGGCCTTTACCGTGATGGTCGTCGCACAACTGGTTCATGCGTTCAACTGCCGGAGCGACCGGTGGTCGTTGTTCCAGCTGGGCGTCGGCACGAATCGCGCGCTGGTTTGGGCGGTGTGTCTCTCCTTCGCGGTTCAGGTGGCGGTGCTGACCGTACCGGCGGTGTCTTCGGTGTTCAAGGCGGCGGCTTTGCCGGTCGAAGATTGGGAATTGATGGGAGCAGCCGGCCTCGTGCCTTTCATCGCGATGGAATTGATAAAGATGGCCCGACGTCAAAAAACGGATGTCGACGAAGGAACGTCATCAGCGCGCGCGTAACCGGCTTGTCATGCCGGGCGGGAATCGGTATGATCGGACACAATGAGTGCCACACTGTATTCGAGCCGTTCGCGGGGCTGGTTGCTGATCGTCTGCTGCCTGTGTCTCTGTGTCATGGCCCAGATGCTCGGCGTGCCCGCGACGCTGCTGAGTCCTGCCGATTCCCCTGATCTGCTCGGATCATCCATGCTGGAAGGATTTTCCATCCTTCCGCCGTCCCCGGATATGTCTTTGCCCGCGACCTCGGTCGCAGCGTCGAGTTTTTCATCTCTCTCGCATGTGCCCGTGCTTGCCTCCGCAGTGTTTCACCCTCCTGTTCGCTAGTCCCACGATACATCCTCGTTCTATTTCATCGTGTTGTGCCGAGTGCGGTCGGAACGTGTGCCCGCATAGTTGCGTGAGCTTTCGTTGGTTCGGCTGAACGGCAAGCGAGACGGGTTCCCGGTGTGCAGCAGACGGCAGATGGCCCTGCCTGCTAGAGCACGTCGCTCCAGGGAGGGCTGACGGCGAACGCGGCGTTGATCAGGCCGACATGCGAGTAAGCCTGCGGGAAATTGCCGCACTGGGTCCTCGTGGAGGGAATGAAATGCTCGGAAAACAGTCCGACGTGGTTGGAGGCTGTCAGTACACGGTCGAGGATTGTCCGCGCTTCGTTCACGCATCCCAGGCGGGCGAGGGCTTGGGCGATCCAGAACGAGCAAATGACGAACGCGCCTTCCGGTTTTCCGAAGTCGTCGTTCCGGACGTACCGGTAAAAGAATCCGGTGTCCTCGCCGCAGTGCCGGAGCGAGAGTTCTCGGGTGATGTGCAAGACCGTCGACTCGCACAGCGGGCGGTTCGGATACCCGAGGATGGGCAGCTGGGCCAGTGCGGCGTCGAAACTGGGGTCGGTGGGGCCGTTCCGTACGGCTCCCTCGCGGACGGCGCGGAGCAAGGCGTCCTCTGCCTGGATGCGTCCGGCCGTGAGGCCGATCGAGACGGAGGAGAGATGTCCGGCTTGTTTAATGCGCTCCAATCGTTCGAGTCCGGCCCAGCACAAGAGATTCGTGAAGGAATGTTCCTGCCAGCCGTTGCGGATCTCCCAGAGACCGGCGTCCGGCTGGCCGATACTGCGGATACACAATTTCGCCAGATATGCCAGCAGGGCATCGAGATCTCTGGTGCGCAAATCGACATACCGTTCGTCGAAGAAGATCGGGGTAAAGGTCAGAATCATTTCGCCGTAGGCGTCGTTCTGCACGTGCTCCGCGGCCTGATTGCAGCTGCGCACCGGCGTGCTGTGTTGATAGCCGGCCCAGTTCGGATGTTCCGTCTCAGGCAGCGGAAGCCCCTGGCTGAGCGTATACACCGGCCGTAGCCGGTCGCGGGAGTGTTCGTGCGTATGGGCGATATTCAACAGGAATTTCAGGAAGGCTTCCATCTCTTCGAAGTGGCCCAGGTTATGAAACGCCGTGAGCGCAAAATAGGCATCGCGCAGCCAGCAAAACCGGTAATCCCAGTTGCGCTGTCCGCCAGGCTGTTCCGGAAGGCTCGTCGTGAGGGCCGCCAGAATCGCGCCGGTATCTTCGAAGCAGTGCAGCTTGAGCGCCAATGCCGAACGGATGACTTCCTGTTGGTGCAGCAGCGGCACCGAACAGTTTTTGACCCAGGTGCGCCAATAACGGGCGGTCTGCTCCAGAAAATCGTGCGTCACTTTTACCAGGTCGTCTTCGATGCCGAGTCCCCACGTGAGACCGAAGTAGAATTTCTGCGTCAGTGCCATCGGGATTTCTTCGCAGAGGTAGGTCAGCGGCATGTTGGTCAGCAGCCGGAGGACGTCGCCGCGAATGTCGTAGCGGAGGTGGTTGCTGCCTCGCACCGGATGCGCCGGGGACTTGTCCCAGCCGGAAACCGGCCGGCAGTTGACCCGAATCGCCGGCGTGCCGTGCAGCGGTTCGACCATTCTGAAGAGCGCGGCCGGTCGATAGATACGGCCGTACTGTTCGAATCGCGGACAAAAGTCGGTGATCTGGAACGCATCGCCGTCCGGCAATGTCACGGTGGTGATCAACACGTTCGTGTTCGGCAGATAGCGCTGCCCGGTTGTCAGGTCGTGCTGAGGCAGCGGGCTAGTGATCGTAAAGTGCCCGCCATCCGGATCCAACAGCCGTCCGAACACCGGCGGGCTGTCGGGCCGTGGCGCGCACATCCATTCCACACTGCCGTTCAACCCAATCAGCGCCGACGTTTGGCAATTGCCGACAAGGCCGTAAGGATACATGTCCTCACAATAGGCGATTTGGGGTTCGATGTAAACGAGAGGTGATGTATGCGGTTGTCGCTGCGATTTCTGTTGCCCCTGGCCCTGGTGTTGGCCGGCCTGGCGTATGCCGTGATTCCTCTCGTCGATACCTTGACGCTGAAATGGTTCGTTCGGGATCTCGAAATCCGGTCGGAACTCATCGGTCGCATGGTCGAAAGCCCTCTGGTCGATCTGCTCGCATCGGAATCAAAGACAAAGCTCCTGAACTATTTTCACCGGATCATTCAGGACGAACGGCTGTTCGCCGTCGGCTTCTGCGACCGCGACGGAAAGCTGACGTACAAGACCCTGACCTACCCGGAGTCGATTTCCTGCGACGGGGCGAGCGCCCTCAAAGCGGGTCAGACGGCCCTCTTGCGTTTCACTCAGGGCGCCGTCCATGTCGCAGCCGTTGGGATCGAAGGGAACGGCAGGGTCTGGGGGCGCCTGATGCTTGTCCACGATATGAGCTGGATCGAGCGGCGCAGCAGCGATACGAAGTGGTATCTCTTTTACCTGTTCGCCGTCATCGGCGGAGTAATCTCGCTGGTGACGGTGCTGGTCGCGCATCTCAGCTGGCGGGGATGGATTGCAGGCGTGCGGTCGATGCTTCGGGGAGAGGGGCTGGTCGCGCTGATCGCAGATCCGAAGCCCGGCGCCGACTTGCATCCGGTCGCCCAGGATCTTCGTGCCCTCATCCACGATCTCGAAGCGGACAAACGCATGAGGGACGAAAGCCAGATGAGCTGGACGCCCGCGACGCTGAAGACCATTCTCCACGACCATCTTGCCGGGGATGAAGTGTTGATCGTTTCCAACCGCGAACCGTACATCCACAACCGGCGCGACCAGCAGCTCGAGGTGCAGGTTCCGGCCAGCGGGGTCGTCACCGCTCTGGAGCCTGTCATGCGCGCCTGCTCCGGTGTGTGGATCGCGCATGGCAGCGGCAACGCCGACGGGGAGGTCGTCGATGCGCGGGGCCATGTGCGGGTGCCGCCGGACTTGCCTGAATACGAGATCAGACGGATCTGGATGTCACAGGAAGAAGAGGCCGGCTATTACTACGGATTCGCCAACGAAGGTCTCTGGCCGCTGTGCCACCTGGCCCACGTCCGTCCGGTGTTTCGATCCTCGGATTGGCAGTATTACAAAGAGATCAATGAACGGTTCGCGCTGGCCATCATCGAGGAGGCCAAGACCGATAATCCGGTCGTGCTCGTTCAGGATTATCACCTCGCGCTGGTGCCGAAGATGGTGCGCGATCATTTGCCTCACGCGACGATCATCACGTTTTGGCATATTCCCTGGCCCAATCCGGAGCGATACGCCATCTGTCCCTGGTATCGGGAAATTCTTGAAGGGCTCCTGGGGAGCAGCATTCTCGGATTTCACACGCGCTTTCATTGCAGCAACTTCATCGAGACCGTAGACAGGTCTCTCGAAACGAGAATCGATCGCGACAACTCCACTATTTCTTATCAAGGGAAATTGACGGCCGTAAATCATTACCCGATCTCCATCGCATGGCCCGGGCCGCAGACGGCGCAACTGCCGTCTGTCTCCGAGTGCAAAACGCGCATTCGCACGTTGAATACGCTTCCCCATACCCTTCGTGTCGGCGTCGGCGTCGAGCGGCTCGACTATACCAAAGGCATCCTCGAGCGGTTTCTCGCAGTGGAACGGTTGCTTGAATTGCAGCCGGAATGGATCGGCCGGTTTTCGTTCATCCAAATCGCCGCTCCCAGCCGGTCGAAAATCGAGGAGTACCAACAGTTCTGCCGGCATGTGCTGGCCTCGGCCGACCGTATCAATGCGCGATTCGGCAGCGAGGGGTACCGGCCCATCCATGTGCGGATCGAGCATCACGAACCGCGGGAGGTCAGCATCTACTACCGAGGCGCTGACTTTTGCATCGTCAGCAGTCTTCATGACGGCATGAATCTCGTCGCAAAGGAATTCGTCGCCGCGCGCGACGACGAGCAGGGTGTGCTGATCCTCAGCCAATTCACCGGGGCTGCAACGGAGCTGCCCGAATCCGTGCTCATCAATCCGTATAATATCGATCAATGCGCGGCGGCGATGCAGTTGGCTCTTACGATGGCGCCGACCGAACAGCGGGCGCGCATGCGCAGCATGCGCGGCATTGTCCAGGAGTTTAACGTCTACCGCTGGGCCGGCCGGATGTTGATGGATGCCGCCCGCATGCGGCAACGGGCGCGCATCGTGCGTCAGACAGGAGTCAGAGATGTGCGGACGACGGGAGGGCAGGCATGATGTATTTGCTCTCGGCTGAAGGACGGGAAGCGATGAGAGCCGTCGCCGGCGGGTCGATGCTCTACGCCTTCGATTTTGACGGAACCCTGGTCAAGATTTCTCCGGATCGCGAGACGGTCAGACTCACCCGCTCGATCCATGAATGGCTGGTGGAATTAGCCAAACGCGTTCCCTGCGCCGTGATCTCGGGACGGGCGCTCAGCGACCTGGCGCCGAGAGTCGACCGGGCCGTCCCGTATCTGATCGGCAACCACGGGCTGGAGAGTCCATTGACGCCGCCTGTGACGCTCCTCTGGGCCGATGGAATCTGTGCCGGGTGGAGAGCGGCGATCAGGGGAGAGCTGTCTCCCCAGTTGGCCGAGCTCGGAATTGATGTGGAAGACAAGCGGTACTCACTGACGCTGCACTATCGGGAGCGTGACGAGGAGGACCGTATCCGTCCGGCGTTGTCGGCCCTTTTGACTCGACTACGTCCGGTTCCCCGACTCATCATCGGAAAGCAATCGGTCAATCTCTTGCCTCCTGGAAAAGGCGGCAAGGGGGCGGCCGCGCTCGCGTTGATGCGGCATCTTCGCCGGTCCGAGTTGTTCTTCATCGGAGATGACGAGACGGACGAGGATGTGTTCGGGTTGACGGAGGGGCTGGCTCTGGGAGTGCGGGTCGGGCCGCGCGACGGCTCCCGTGCGAAGTATTACATCAAGCATCAGGGAGAGGTCGAGGATGTTTTGCGATTCCTGATCCATCGCCTGGATCGTACTCCGGACGCACGCGCTCAATAAGCACATGGGGACTGAGAACGTGCTGCCGCAGTGCGTGCCGGTGTGGGCGGTGTCAAGGCGGGCCCGGGAGAGGACGGAAGCGGTCTCCGGAATGTCCGGAGTGAACCGGTCAGGGAGTGAGTCGTTTGACGGAGACGATGCGATAGTCCGGCGCTGCAGAGACTTCGACGCGATCGCCGACTGTCACGGTCGAATCCAGTGCCGTATGTTTATCCAGAGGGATCAGAATGCTCGTTCCATCGGCTGACTTCACGACAATCAATTCGCTGGTCAGCATCAGGACTTCGCCTCGAGTCTGTGTTGTGGACGGGGACGGGGATGGATTGGACTGGGGAAGGACGGAGGCGGGCATCAGCAACATGAGCGCCGCACTGAATCCAATTTCCAGCCACCGGCTTCTTTGTGAAGCGCGTTCGGTTTGGTGCCGGATGGATCTGTCGGATGAGAGAGTGTGTATCATGGCGGGGCTTGTTCGGCGAACGGATGCGGGGCGCGGCGTTCCGCCGCACCCCGCCGGACCGGCCTACTTGCCGCTCTTCTGCTCTTCTTTCTTATCGTCGCTGAACACAACGTGGCCGCCCTTGTCCTTCTTCTCGTCTTTCTTGTCATCGCTGAACACGACGACATGGCCGTCTTTCTTTTCTTCCTTCTTCTCTTCGCCCGCGAAGGAGAGGGTGGACATCGCGCTGAAGCTGAGGAAGGCCACCAGGGCCATCAATCCGCTGAACTGTTTCATGGGAACCTCCATATGAAAATAATGATGTGAAGATGATCGATCGGTCATGCCCTACGCACAACCCGTATCTCACCTGTACCAAGCGTGCGGCATGCGGCTCAACGGACAAAAGTGCCGGATAGAGAGGCGCTTTTGTCCAATGCGCGCAGATCGCGAGGGAGGCACAATGAGTTCCATCGGACTATCCCATATGCTCAGTAAGGACCGTGCCATGTCGGATCGCATGGCGGCTGCCGGCCGTCTTGAAGAAGTCGTGACGACTGCCGAGGAGTTCGACCGGGTCGTCTCGCAATCGCTGCCGCTGTTGCTCGACCGGGCGGCCGGCTATACCAAACGCTTTCTTCGGGAAACCGGTCAGTGGAGCGATGATGTTGCCCACGAAAAATTCGTGCTGCGCTGGGGGGCGGAATATCTCGAGCAGTTTCTCCTGTCCGGCCGGAGTGAGGTGCCCTGTCGTCCGCTCTTCCTGCTGGATTCGATGGTGGCCAGGCAGCACAGCCGGCCGGAACCGTTCTGTTACCATAAAGACCTTCTCACGCCGCTCGGCCGATTTCTTGACGGGCTGGTAGGGCGCGCAGCTGTCAGTCGCGATGCCCTGATCGCTCTGTACCATCATTGTTACGGATTAGGGCCCGGCCAGGTCATTTCAGCCCTTCGCCTACAGGGGTCGGAAAGTTCGCGCATCTACAAGAATTTCCAGCGATGGCGTGATGCCGGATGGAAGCGGACGCTTGAAGATATCGGTCTCACTGAAGCCGACTTGAAGTCGCTGACCGAGCAGCAACAGGGACACCGGTTCAACGGCGAGGCCGAACGCCTGCTGCGTTTCGCGCAGGCCCATTACCGGAAGAGTGAGCCCGATCACTATCCCTGCCTGCCCCGGCGTCAATGGGAAGACATGTTTCTGCAGGGCTACGGAGTTGATTATCGGGTCTGGCATCTGGCGCTGTGCCTGGATTGTCTGCAGTTGGCCTGGGATCTGGGACTTGACGGGGCCTCGGCGAGCGAGAAGCCACGTGTGGCGCTCCAGCTTCTGCCGTGACGCGAGTGAAGTCGAGTGGATGAGAAGGAGGAGGATCTATGGATACCGAGCGCGAGTTTTCCGGCTATCGCGATCATCTGCTGAATGCCATACGGACGGGTCCCCGGCGCTCCGGATGCGGCGGGTCTGATCCGGTCCATGTCTTCGTCAATCAGCGGCGCGTCGGACTGTTGGAGAGTGCGGGAGCCGAAGCCTCATTGCAGGTTCAGAGTCACACCCCCGTTGACAGTGTCCATCTTCGATCGGAGGATGGCGTCCTCCTCGGCGGCCTGTCCGCTCCCGAGTATGGATTCAGAAGTTGCCGCATTGCTCTTACGCGAGCCGCCGTCGAACTCCGCGTTCAGAATACTGCGCAAGGCGGATCGGTCAACGCCGTGTTTTTTCCCGTGCAGGGGTTCTGGCATCGGACTCGGCAGGCCTGGGGTAGCCTGGCCGCAGGCACTGCCCTGCATCCGTCGGCCGTTCCCCGCTCAGGGGGACGGGCGCTCGTGTTCACACAGATTCTGGTTGCCGTCACCTTGGCCGGACTCGTCACCGACCGGTTCACCGGCTGGATGACTCCGGTCAAGCCGCCGCTGATTGTGACGCAGACAGAAGCACCCTGGGCGGCCCCGTTTGCCGAAGTGGCGAAGCTTGAGCAGCAACTGATTGAACTCTCGCGGATGCAGGCAAAGGTGGCGGAGACCATTCAGACGCAGCAGCAAGGAATGGCGCAGATCCAGCGAACCATGGCGAAGGTGTCCTCCACGCAAGAAACCGTCGCGTCCAGCGTCCTGACGGTGAAACAGGAGATGGAACAGCGGCGGAAAGGCACGGGCCGCGATGCCGATCGCATGACGCGCGTCCTGATGAGCAAAGCTCTCAGTGAGCAGGAGCAGCTGGAAGCCGAGATTCACAGCCTGGTGATTGCCAACGAACGGCTTGCCCGCGAGCGGGCTCAGCTGGAGCAACACAATCAGGAGTTGAGCCGGCGCCTCAAGGCTGCCGGCACGGACGTGTCGAAGGCGGCGGGTCCGGATCGTGAGAAAATGGTGGCGGCACAGCAGAGTGCTCCGACTCAACCGCCGCAATTGGCGGAAGCGAAGGCCGTTCCGCAGCAGCCCCCGTTCCTATTCTGGGTGACGTTCAGCGAGGGGACCAGCCAGGACAGTATCGATCAGTGGGTGCGTGATATGCACGGCCGCAAAGGCGCCTTGAGCGAGGGCTGGCAGGCAGTCGAGATCGTTACGCCGGCCGAACCGATGGAACGGTTTCTGGATCAACTGAAGCAGACCAAAATCGTCAAAGCGGTGAAGGTCAGCCGGTAAGCCCGCGAAAGCTTCGAGACGACGAATGCCGTTGATTCAGACTCTGACCATTCTCATCTGTCTGGCCGCACTGTTTAGTTACGTGAACCACCGGCTGTTGAAGCTCCCCATCACGATCGGGTTGATGGCGGTGGCACTCGTCTTTTCTCTCATTCTGCTGGTTCTGGGGAAGCTCGGGTTCGGCATCGAGGCGGAAGCGGAGCGGTTCGTGGGCGCCATCGATTTCAACGAGGCGCTGATGCACGGCATGCTGGGCTTTCTTCTCTTCGCCGGCGCGCTACATGTGAAGCTCGATGAGCTGTGGGATTTGAAGTGGGTCGTCGGCACGCTCGCCGTCGTCGGTACGATTCTGTCGACCTTCATCACCGGGACGCTCGGATACATCCTCTTCGGCGCGGTGGGAATGCCGCTACCCTTCCTCTATTGCCTGCTCTTCGGCGCGTTGATTTCGCCGACCGATCCGATCGCAGTCATGGGGATTCTCCGGCAGGCCAGGCTGCCGAAGGCGTTGGAAATGAAGATTGTGGGCGAGTCGCTGTTCAACGACGGGGTCGGTGTTGTGATCTTTCTTGTCGTGCTGAATCTCCTGCCAAAACCGTCGGTTGACGCGACCGATGTGCTCCGCCTCTTCGCCGAGGAGGCGCTAGGGGGGGCGGCGCTCGGGTTGGCGTTGGGCTATGCGGCCTACCGAATGTTGCGGTCGGTAGACAACTATCAGGTCGAGATCCTCATAACTCTGGCGCTGGTGATGGGAGGCTTCGGGCTCGCCGATCTGCTGCACACTTCCGGTCCGATCGCCGTGGTTGTGGCGGGATTGCTGATCGGCAATCACGGCCGGCAATGGGCGATGTCCGAGACGACGCGGGAGCACCTTGATAATTTCTGGGAGTTGCTCGACGAACTGCTGAACGCCGTCTTGTTCGTCCTGATCGGGTTGGAGGTTCTGGTGCTGAGTTTCCGGACGCCGTATTTGCTGGCCGGCCTGGTGGCGATTCCCGTGGTGCTGGCGGCGCGGTGGATCACCGTTCTGCTTCAGGTCAAGGGATTCAGTTCTGTGCGGGAGTTCAGCGAGAGAACGATCACGATTTTAACCTGGGGCGGCTTGCGGGGCGGAATTTCAGTGGCGCTGGCCCTGTCTCTCCCGGCCGGGGTGGAGCGCGACGCGGTCATCACGATCACGTATGCCGTCGTGGTCTTTTCGATTCTCGTGCAAGGACTGACCATCGGTCAGGTTGTAGGATGGGGAGGAAGGGCTGCTCAAGGGGCGTCGAATGGTTGAAGAAAACCACGGGAGTGGGACACTGCGGTTTATAACTCGATCTGTCTGCATATCCGTTCTGCTCAAAGTCATCGAATGGTTTCGAGGAGCAACTTCGGGGTGCATCCAGTCGGCCCTCTTGCGTGGGAGGGCTGTCCGTTACAGGTCGAAACACCAGATGATGGAATAGAGCAGGAGGTAGGGCGTGTGTCCTCGTGCATAGGGGTGAGAACAGCATGGAATCTTTGAGCGTTGAGACCGTCCTGGGCCTGATTGGGATAGTAATTCTTGTTGGATTGGCCGGTGAGGTTGGCTTCAAGCGTACAGGTATCCCCAGCGTGTTGTTCCTGATGGGGCTTGGTCTTCTCCTCGGTCCGGTGCTGGGCTATGCCGACGCCGCGCGGGTTTCGACTCTGGCTCCCTATCTCGGGACGCTCGCACTGATCATCATTCTCTTTGATGGCGGTTTGAATCTGCAGTTTATGAAGGTGCTCCAGGAGACGCCGCTGGCCTTACTCTATTCGGTAGTCGTCTTTGCCGGATCGGTTGCAGGTGTGGCGGCGGTTTATGTGTGGGGCCTTCATGGGCAATGGCTACAGGGGTTGCTCCTCGGGGCTATCCTGGGCGGGACTGCGGCAGCGATCATTTTGCCGGTGGTTTCACAGCTTTCTTCCTTGCGTGAGCCGGTGAAAGTGCTGGTGAGTTTAGATTCCGCCTTTTCCGAAGTCTTCGTGGTTGTGATCGCGCTGGCGATCATGGGCTCGTTCACCGAGAGCGGGGGGAAATTTGGCGTGGTGCGGGAGATCTTTCACTCCTTCTTCGATGCCCTTGTGTTGGCCACTATCGCGGGAGCCGTTTGGGCGAGATTGCTGACGTGGCTGGCCGGGCAGACCCTGTCGTACATGCTGACCCTCGCGGCGATTCTTGTGCTGTACTATGTCGCCGAGCTCGTCGGGGCCAGCGGTGCGATCACAATTCTGATGTTCGGTCTTGTGTTGGCGAACATGGAAACTCTGGCAGGTCGGCTGGTACGACCGCTTCGGGTGTTGATCGGGTACGAGTTAGACCAGGCAAAGTTTGTGTTGGATGAGTTTCTGAAACGTATCAATGAAGAACTGGCGTTTCTGGTCCGGACGTTCTTCTACGTGCTGCTCGGGTTGATCGTGGACTTCTCCAGATTCAACTGGTCTATCGTGGCCTGGGGATGCGCCTTGTTCGGCATCGTGTTCGGAATACGGGTGATAGCGACGTATGCGATCGGCAGAGCCACCAAAACCTGGAGCTCCAGCGAGCATGTATTGATCGCGGCGATGATGCCGCGGGGCGTGGCCACGGCGGTCATGGCTTTCATGCCGGCGAGCGCAGGGATTCCGGATACCGAACTGTTTCCAATGTATGCCCTCACCGTGATCACCCTCGGCGTCCTTTTCATGACGTTGTCCTTGGCTTTCTATCGAAGGCAGGTGACTCATGAACAAGGTCTCGCAATACCTTCACCACCAAGTTCCTAGCTTGCTATAGAAGCAGACGAATGGGATCTTGATGATCGCAGGGAACCAGTATTTGATCTGCGCAGTGGTGATTGCCGTCGCAGGAAGGAGACGGGCCAGGAACAGCGATCGTATTGCCGAACTGACGAGGCTCGGCCGGCTTTGGATAGACAGTGTCCTCGTTGCCGGGGTCACTTCCTTGCCGGAGTACTGACGGACATCAGTGCCGCCTTGATGGTTCTGTGCTATCCCCCCCCTCTCAATCGCTATACACGGGATTGGCTCCTGACAGGTAACTGGAAGGGATGTGAGCGTCTCTTCTGCGTCTATACGTTTATGCAAATCGTCGCGACCGTGGTCAGGAGCTTTCTCTCAACTACAGGGGCATCCCACCGACTGAGGTCTCCCCAATGTAAGCGCTCCCCGTCATTGGCTTCGATGTCGCCGGAATGACAATCGCTCAGGGTTTTCGTCGAGCACCACTTCGGAAGCAGTGGCCAACGTGCTATTCCCTCCCTGGAATTAGGTGCTTGACTTTTTAGCCATCAGCGAGCGACGTTAACCGACAGACCACGATACCAAAAGTGTCGTGCGAACATAACAGGATGCCGCCTCATGGACCAATGGGCGTCGCAGTGGTGGGACAACCTTCGTATCCAGCACAAAGTCTGGACCGTTCTTCTCCTGCTCTGTGTACCGTTGGTCATCGGATTAGCTACCCATCTCTATTTCGTTAAACAACTCCTTCTCGTCCAGCAGGAACGGCATGAACTTGTGCTCGCGCATGAGCACATACAAATGTTACGTCGTTTGGCCATTGATATCGAGGACGGATTTCGCGGCTATGTACTCACTCAGCAATCTGCTTTTCTGGCGCCACTCACCGAGGCGGAATCCAAGATTGACAAGAGTGTGACGAATGCAGCGCAGGCCTTGGGAAGGCTAGCAAACCCTAGAATCTCTTTTGCGCCGATAGAGCAGCAGGTAAAAAAATTCCTGCGATCGAAGCAAGATCTAATCGCTGAAATCCAACAGGGGTCATCAGACAACGCCTTAACCTATGTGCGGTCGGGAGAAGGGCTGCAATTATCCGATCGCCTCCGCGAGAATCTCCGTACAATTGAAGACCAGCTGGAGCAACGGCGGACAACTTTAAATGAAAGGGCTGAAGCTCTATCGCAGCAGACATTTGTCGGGCTTTGGATTGCTGTAGGTGGGGTGCTGGCTTTAGGGTGGATCAGCTCACGCATGTTTGCTCGCTCCCTCAGTGAACCGATCATGCGGCTGCAGACAGCCACGGCGAACTTTGGGGCTAATATCCACGCGACCCAAACGGCTGAAGAGTTGAGACCCGCGCTCGCGTCCCGAGATGAAGTGGGACAGCTAGCGGACGCGTACCTGAACATGGCGCGACAAATCGAGACCCATGTTCGTGAACTGGAGACGTTGAATACCATCGGGCAAGACATCAACACCATCGGGCCTGATGGATTGGACGGTGTTCTGCGCCGGATCACGGATCGAGCCGTAGAGTTAGTGCACGGGGATGTCTGCCTTGTCTTGCTGCGGGACGAGCGGATGGGTTGTTGGATTGTCGAAGCTGCGTCGGGTGAATGGAATGACCGACTCAAGAAATCGGTCATGTTATGGGAGGAGTTGCCGGTCAGTGTGCAGGCATTCGATACTGGCGAGGTGGCTGTTGCGGAACGGTTTCACCAGGATAAACGCCCGCAGGTCGTTCGTCGCAATCTCATCGGGGATAGTATGATCGCCGTTCCTCTGTTGGCACAGGGCGTGCCGTTTGGTGTCCTGTCGCTTGTGCGCGAACAGCCTCGACCGGCCTGCGAATGGAATCAGCGCCTAGCCAAAGGGCTGGCTCAGGAAGCGGCATTGGCGATTTCGAACGCGCGGCTCTATGAAGCGGCGCAGCAAAAACAGCGAGGGTTGCTCTCCCGGTTGCGCCAGCTAGAGCATCTTGCAGAAACGCTAGCGCACGATCTCAAAGGGCCGGGTGCCAGGATGGAGGAATTAGCCAAACTTCTAGTACGGAAATTTCCAGGGCAAATTGATGATCGGACAGCTCGGTGGTTGAAGTTAATTCAGGAGAACGGGAGCGACATCGTCAGGCGCGTGGAAGGGATTCTGTCCGTTGCGCGTGTAGGAACCGGTCAAGGATCGGTGACGGCGGTAGATCCAAGACTTATTATAGATGACGTCCTCAAAGCACAGGCAGGGGAGATCGAACAGCGGCAAGCAATGATTCAGATTGATCCAGGGTTTCCGCTAGTCGCATGTCACGGAGCTTATCTGCGGCAGGTATTCGACAATCTGATTTCGAATGCGTTGAAGTATGCCCGCCCCGGAGAGCCTCCTTCTCTCACCATCTCGTCAAAAACTGGGAAGCATATGGTGTGTTTTTCTGTGCGCGATCAAGGCATCGGCATTCCAGTGGATCAGCAGATTCGCGTATTCCAGCCCTTTGTTAGATTGGGACAGGTTGATACGTCCGGCAGCGGCATCGGATTGGCGATCGTCCAACGGATCGTTGAGCTGTATGGGGGGCGCGTGTGGATTGAGGAAAGTGACGGAGCGGGTTGCACTGTGAAGTTTACGATCCCTTGGCTGGATCAAGAATCGAGTATCAGCGATAAAGTGAGTTCAGAACCTTCTGCGCCGGATGTGGTGAATGTGACGGAGAGCCATTTGATCTGAGGTAGACCATGACCACCGCGGGCATAATTGGCGTGAGGGCGATGAAAAAGCGGGCCAAAGTGCCGTTTACCATCCTGATCGTCGAAGACAATCCGACCGATGTCGAGTTAATGTTGCATTCACTCGAAGATGCAGAGTTGACTCCGCTCGGCGGAGATTTCGAGATGGAAGTGCGGGCGACCGCAGAAGGCGCACTTGAGTTACTCAAGGAGCGCGCGGTGGATCTGGTTCTGACGGATCTGATGTTGCCTGCAATGGACGGTCTCGATCTAGTGAGCCGCATCCAGTCGATCGATCCCAATCTGCCGGTTCTGGTCGTGACGCGCATGAACGCCGTGTCGATGGCAGTTGAAGCAATGCGCCGAGGTGCGTTTGACTTTGTAGTGAAGCCGGTCAATGCCAAAGATTTGGGGGTTCGGCTGCATCGGGCCATCCGGATTTCCGAGATCTTGAGGCGTCATGCGGTCTACGAATATCGGGAGCGACAGGACGGCGATGCTAACGGCCTGGTCGGTGAAAGCGTCTTGTTTGACCGGGTGATGCAGACCGTCCGGGAAGCCTCGCGGGTGCGTTCGACGGTCTTGATTACGGGTGAAACGGGGACCGGCAAGAGCATGATCGCGCACGCGATCCATTACCAGAGCCCGGAACGGGATCGGCCCTTTCAGGTGATCGATTGTACGACGGTGCCTGAAGGCATGATGGAGAGCGAACTGTTCGGCCATGTGCGGGGAGCGTTCACCGGTGCGATCGCCGATAAGCCGGGTTTGATCGAACTGGCTAACGGGGGCACGGTGTTTCTGGATGAAATCGGCGAACTCCCGCTGCTGCTGCAAGCCAAACTTCTTCGCGTGCTGGAAGAAAGTGAAGTTCGCCCTGTGGGTGGTACTCGAGTTCGGCGAATCGACATGCGATTTATTGCCGCCACTAATCAGAATCTGGAAGAGCGTATCCGAGAGGGCACGTTCCGCCGTGATCTGTATTATCGTCTCGCCGTGGTCTCGATTGCGGTGCCACCGCTACGGGATCGCCCGACCGATATTCCCCTGATGGCGCGACACCTGCTTGCGCGGCTCTCTCGTGAAATGGGTCGTCCACAGTGTCATTTCGACGAAAGCGCGCTCGGGGCGCTTGCTGCTTATTCATGGCCCGGCAACGGACGGGAATTACGCAATGTCGTAGAGCGCGCGGTGATGCTTGCGACTGGGGATACGGTCACAGAGCGCGACGTCCGTTCGTTGCTTCCGAAGCAGGACGCGGAACACCCGTTGCCGAAGGAACGTGAACTCTGCGCGCTGCCCTATACGGAAGCCAAGGAACGTGCCATCGAGGAATTCACTAAAGTCTATCTGCGGGAAAAACTGGCTGCTGCGGGAGGTGTGATCACCAAGGCGGCGGAGAGCAGCGGCATTCCCCGCCAACATTTCTCTTTGCTGATGAAACGATTTCTCGGCACCGCTGGGCCGGACGAATCATAACAGTTGTCTCTTTTTCGTAACGTGGTCTCTCGGCATCGGCATTGCGCCGCGTGCATCAGTATCCCGCCATTTCCTTTCTGTAACAAAACCGTCATCTGAAGCAGTCCGCGCAAAAGGAATCATCTAAACGGCTCTCCCTGATGCACGCGCATAACGGGATATGCAGACCGCAAGCTATTGATCGGTCAGCTATTTACCTGATCATTTTCTTGCTCGCATATCAGCGTATTCCAGCGGGAGGTCTGTGCTCTCGAATCATTTCTCTTCGAGTATAAGTCGATTCCTCATTTTGCGTGTGTTCTCAATCGGTTGACTGCTCATTCAATCTTTTGTTCGCGCGACTCCTATTCTGGCAGCGACCTTGCTGTACCACACCCTTGCTGGCGGTGGCTCTATTGGCATGCAAAGAATGCCAATTTCAATTGTGCCGGAGAGGAGGTGGGAAATCAGGAGCGAGGAGTTGGGTGTAGGGAGTTGTCTTTTAGCAGGGAGGTACTTCACATGTTTTTGTCACGCAGACAGTTTTTGAAAGTCTCAGCGGGAACGGTGGCCGCGGTGGCGGTGGCCGATAAGGTCCTGGCGTTGACCGCGCTGCAGCCGGTCATCGAAGTCGGGAACCCGTTGGGCGACTATCCGGACCGGTCGTGGGAGCGCGTCTATCACGATCAGTACCGGTACGATTCCTCATTTACGTGGTGCTGTTCGCCGAACGACACGCACGCGTGCCGCATCCGGGCCTTCGTCCGGAACGGCGTGGTCATGCGTGTCGAGCAGAACTACGACCACCAGACCTATGAAGACCTGTATGGGAACCGCGGCACGTTCGCGCACAATCCGCGCATGTGCTTGAAGGGCTTCACCTTCCATCGCCGCGTGTACGGTCCCTATCGTTTGAAGGGTCCGTTGATGCGCAAGGGCTGGAAGGCGTGGATGGACGATGGCTCCCCCGAGCTGACGCCGGACACGAAGCGGAAATATAAGTTTGACAGCCGCTTCCTGGACGACATGCTGCGCGTGTCCTGGGATACGGCGTTCACCTATGCGGCGAAGGCGATGGTGATCATTGCCACGCGGTATAGCGGGGAAGCGGGCGCCCGCCGACTGCGCGAGCAGGGGTATGCGCCGGAAATGATTGAAATGATGAAGGGCGCAGGTACCCGCTGCTTCAAGCATCGCGCGGGGATGCCGGTGCTCGGGATTCTCGGTAAGATGGGCAACACCCGTATGAACGGTGGTATCAACGCGTTGTTGGACACCTGGATTCGGAAGGTCAACCCGGAGCAGGCGCAGGGCGGCCGGTATTGGTCGAACTACACCTGGCACGGCGACCAGAACCCCGCCCACCCCTGGTGGTCCGGGGCTCAGGGTTCCGACATCGACCTGTCCGACATGCGTTTCTCCAAGCTGAACACCAGCTGGGGGAAGAACTTCGTCGAAAACAAGATGCCGGAAGCGCACTGGAAGTTGGA
>FRDC01001111.1_pt1 | contig 21062 bp, 16 predicted proteins | sample 1106171 | NCBI WGS metagenome assembly FRDC01 (sample SAMEA3930566, study PRJEB13176) | freshwater metagenome | biome: Drinking water system; feature: drinking water; material: water | place: Singapore | collected 2014-12-20 | reverse complement strand
AGACTGCTCCCTTACCACTTGGGTACGGCGCCTCACGAGGGCGGCATTATACGGGCCTTATTCCCGCATCTCAACTTCAGGTCTTGGAAAGAATGAGAAGAAGAATAGCGGTGCGCACTAGCGGTTGGGCAGAACAGGAATTTCTTTTCCGAGTGTCGAAGGTTGATCCGACTGGGGATTGAGCGATTCCCAGCCTTCATGCGACTCGGCAACCACCTCGCCGTTTCCTTCGGCTTCTTTTTCCTTGGCAAGCTGCTCCACTTCCAGAAGGAGCGTGTCCATCAATTCTTCCATGGGGACTTTGCGGACAAGCTTACCTTTCTTGAACAAGATTCCCTTACCTTCACCGCCAGCGATGCCAATGTCCGCTTCTTTGCCTTCACCGATGCCATTGACGACACAGCCAAGCACCGACACGTTCAACGGGGTCTTGATGTGGCTCAGCTTCTTTTCCAGTTCGTTGGCCATGCGCACAACGTCGATCTCGACACGTCCGCAAGTCGGGCAAGCGATGACGTTGATCCCACGGTGGCGCAGTTCAAGCGATTTCAGAATTTCGAATCCAACTTTCACTTCCTCGACCGGATCGGCAGCCAGTGACACGCGCAACGTGTCTCCGATGCCCTGCGCAAGCAGGTATCCGAGACCCATCGCCGATTTGACGGCTCCGGTCATAGCGGTCCCCGCTTCAGTGATGCCGATGTGGAGAGGATAGTCCGACTGATGGGCGAAGAGCCAGTACGCATCGATTGCATGATGGACATCCGACGCCTTCAACGACACCTTCATATTAGTGAAACCAACATCTTCCAGCGCGTGCACCGCATTGAGCGCCGACTCGGAGAGAGCTTCCGGTGAGGGCCATCCGTATTTATCCAGCAACGGCCGTTCGAGCGACCCGCCATTGACTCCAACTCGAATTGGAATCCCGTTATCGTTCACCGCCTTAATGACTTCTTCGACTTTCCACCACGCGCCGATATTGCCGGGGTTGATCCGGACACAATCGACGATTGGAGCGGCCTGCAAAGCAAGACGGTAATCGAAGTGAATATCGGCGATCAACGGCACGGTCATGGCCGCTTTGATGTGAGGAAGGGCCTTGGCGGCCTCCTCATCAGGCACGGCCACGCGAATGACTTCACATCCGGCGGCTTCAAGCTGACGAATCTGTTCGATCGTCGCCGCCGCATCGCGCGTATCGGTTGAACACATCGACTGCACGGACACCGGGGCGTCGCCGCCGATTTTGACCTTGCCAACGGAAATTTGCCGTGTTTTTCGTCTTGCGATATGCATGACAAGTATTTGCCCGGTACTTTTGCCTTTTTACTTTTTAATTTTTCCTTCGCCTAGCTGCCCTGCTCGTCTCCGTGCGGGAGATGGCCCGCCAGCGCGGAACCGGTAAATTGGCTTCTTGTCGCCGGCGCTTTGCCGATGAGTTCCTTCACGCTCTGATAGATCCCTTCTGCCGTCAACCCATACCGCTCGCGCAGCAAATCTTGCGGGCCCTGCTCGATATACCAATCGGGCAGACCGAGAATCTTCGTCGTCACATCATTCACGCCGGCCTCGGACAGCGTTTCGAGTACTGCGGAACCGAGCCCGCCCATCCTACAACCTTCCTCGACGGTGACGACGTAGCGAACCCGTTTCGCGACATCTGCGATGAGTTCCTGATCGAGTGGCTTTGCGAAACGGGCATTCACGACGGCCGTGGACACCCCTTCTTGGCTAAGGCGTTCTGCTGCCTGAACGGCTGGCCAGACCGTCACGCCGATCGCAACGATCGCCACATCGGTTCCGTCCTTCAGTAACTCACCTTTTCCGATAGGCAATGCCCTCGGAACGGAATCCATCTTCACCCCGAGGCTGACGCCGCGTGGATACCGCACGGAAATGGGACCGTCGTGCTGCAGACAGGTTTTCATCATATGCTGCAATTCGTTTTCATCTTTCGGCGCCATCACGACCATGTTGGGAACATGGCGGAGATAGGCATAATCGAAGGCCCCGTGGTGGGTCGTCCCATCTTCGGCTACGAGTCCACCACGGTCGATGCAGAATGCGACCGGAAGGTTTTGCGTCGCAACATCGTGCACCACCTGATCGTAGGCTCGCTGGAGAAATGTTGCGTACATAGCCACAACCGGCTTCATCCCCTGCGCCGCGAGTCCTGCCGCAAACGTCACCGCATGCTGTTCGGCAATGCCCACATCATAAATGCGGTCCGGGAATTCTTTTTCGAATGCCGTCAGGCCTGTGCCCTCACACATTGCCGCTGTGATAGCCACAATGCGCTTGTCCTCGCGAGCGAGCTTGGCCAGCGTATCCATGGCGATCGCCGTATAAGAAGGACGCACGGCCTTCTTGGCAGGTGCGCCCGTCTCCCGCACAAACGGCGGGCAGGCATGGAACCACACCGGGTTCTTCATGGCCGGTTCGTATCCAAGCCCCTTTTTAGTAATGACATGGAGCAGTACCGGCCCTCTCATTTTCAGCACGTTTTCAATCGTCGGGATGAGATGCTCAAAATTATGTCCGTCGATCGGACCGCTGTATTGGAATCCCAGTTCTTCAAACAGTAATCCGGGAAGAATCGCTCCTTTAGCAAGTTCTTCGGCTCGGCGAGCCAGTTTCTGCATGTCAGAGCCGATGTGGGGGATCTTGCGCAGCAGCTGGCCGGTTTCTTCACGCATCTTGCCGTAGAACTCGCCGGTAATTGTCCGACTCAGATAGGCTGAAATGGCCCCCACATTCTTGGAGATGGACATCTGGTTGTCGTTCAAGATCACGAGAAAGTCTTTCCCGAGTCCACCGGCATGATGAAGCCCTTCCAGCGTCATCCCCGCCGTCATGGCGCCATCTCCGACAACACAGACAATCTTGTGCTTTTGGTCCAACTGTTCACGGGCTTCGACCATGCCAAATGCGGCCGAGACACCGGTACCGGCATGTCCGGCGTTAAACGTATCGTACACGCTTTCTTCTCGCTTGCAGAACCCGCTCAACCCTCCGTACTGTCGAAGAGTGTGGAATTGCTCACGCCGACCGGTGAGGAGCTTGTGCGTATAGCTTTGATTACTGGTGTCCCAGACAATCTTATCTGTGGGCGTATCGAGCAGATAGTGCAACGCGACCGTGAGTTCCACCACACCAAGGTTCGAAGCCAAGTGCCCGCCAACACTGGAAACGGCCCCAATAATTTGCTCCCGAATCTCCTGGCACAACGCTGGGAATTTGGTGGGAGACAGGCGCTTCAAGTCTGCTGGGTTATGAATGGTTTTCAGGATCGACATAGCATACTCTCCTTCTTTATCTACTCACTCAGCTGTGTATGAAGGAACGAGTGTCCGAGAGGCAACGGTTGAGCAGTAGTGTGATATGAATATGACGAGAGAAGTCTCACACAAGAATCCTATGATGTCAAGCGCTTAGGAAAGAAGGGTCCTTGCGGGCCGTTCCCATTTCGCGGAGTATTCATGCTTCATTCGGTAAAATAATCCGAGCTTCTCCCACTTCATTACGGTCTCATGATGACTGTCTCCTGGAGCATCGGTGACGCTCGGACGCACCGATTGTTGATTGTCCTCCTGCCATGAACCGCAACAATTACTCACCAAACCAATGCCAAAGTCGGATTGTAGGTTAAGTTTAGTAGGGAAAATCAAGCCCAGCGAAGATGGCTCCACCTTCCTTACTGTAGCCATAGTCGATCCGTCCCACGACATTGGGGCGAATGATCCCGCGGAATCCCACGCCCGGGGTAATGCGATAATCTTTGAAACTCACATTCTTAAACGAATTGAACACCTGCCCGGTATCGATAAATGGCGTGACCTCGAAATCCGCTATCACCCCGGCAAGGCGAGCGCGGAGAACATGGAGCCGCTCCTCGACGCTCAAGGCTACAAGTTGCTTGTCGATATACCGGTCCACTCCGTAACCGCGTAGATTATTCTCTCCACCCAAGGAGCTCTGTTCATAAAACGGGACGTTCGTGCCGATGGTGGCTTGCAGATTGCCGCGGATGACTAAGATGGCGCGTTTCGACTCACTGGCAATCAGTTTCTTAAGTTCGATCTCGTATCTGGAGTAGTACAGCTGCGCACCCTTGTGGAAGTTATTGTTGATCTCGGCGTAGGCCGTTATCGCCATCCCATCAGTCGGTGTGACGATGCTATTGCGGGTGTCATAAATAAAGGTGAGCCGTTCGCCAAGGATCGTCGCACCGCCCACCCCCGAGGTCGTAGGAAATAGGTCTGACGTAAAAGGAAGATCTGTGGCTCCGCGCTGAATCGATTGCATATGTCGAAGGCGCTGACTCACAGCAATTTGGGTGACTTCATTGGCGTAGACACCGAATTTCCAGCCCGCCCTGGCCTCAGGAGCTGTGTAGTTGCTCTGGTCATTGAGTTGCGAGGTGGGTCCGAGGCCAAAAAACCGAACCGTCGCATTCTTGAAATAGGCGGCACTCACGGCCAGGCTATAGCGGCCGTTACTGAAACCGGGATCGACATAGCTGAACTGGAATCTGCGCTCGATCTTTTCGGACCAGGAAGCCACCGCCCTCAGTTCTTTGCCGCCGGGCTCGTAGCGAAAGAAATTGAGCGTTCCACGAGTCCCTACAATCGTGTTGTAGATCACCATCGGGGCGACGAGGTACTTCAGATCCCCATCCGGTCCCGTGATGAGCACCGGCACGATCAGTCCGAAATCTTTCCCGTCGTTCTTGCTGGTGCTGATGGCCGGAATGGGGAAAAATTTGGTGTCCGCCCGAACCAACCCCGGGGACAGAAGACAGAGATTGCCCCACAGCACGAGCAGGAGTATGGCGACAAGGCAACGCACAAGCGTTCTGGGGTTCTTCCAACAGAAACGTTATGGAGCCTTGAGCTTATCAGACTTCTTGCGGAGCTGATCGACGAGATCCGAATAGGAAGACGATCTGAGGATTTTTGTAAACTGCCCACGATAGTTGTTCACCAGGCTGACACCGTCAACCACGACATCATAGACACGCCAATCCTCTGCTTTATTGATCAGGCGGTAATCAAGAGGGATCTCCGTCTTTCCCGACAGCACTTTCGTCCTCACTTCAGCGTAATCTTTCTCGGTGCGTTCATTCAAATAGTGCACGCCTTCACCGGAGTACGTTTCGATCTTATCGGCATAGGAATTCGTCAGCAATGTTCGAAAGAGGCCGACAAACTCCTGCTTTTCCTGATCGGACAGGGTATTCCAGTGGGCGCCGAGCGAACGCCGCGACATTTCCTGATAATCAAACCGAGCCCCGACCACTTTTTCAAGCTGCTGTCGACGCTCATCAGCCTTGCCAGGCTGTTTTAATTCTTTTTCTCGTATAATGCGTAAAACTTCATCGATCGTGGCCTTCATGGAGTCGGTAGGAGCTCCGGCATACCCGGGGACCACCGTCAGCCCTACCCATATAACAACAGACAAGAAAACTCTGAGCATCAAATTGAAATACGCCCGCGCGCTCATATTCCTGCTCGATCTGCTCCCGATCGTCATCATCATGCCTTCCCCCTCTGCAGATTACGCGGTTCGTTGGTCGCCACCCAGGCTGGAGCGAGTCAATTGACCTTACCATGAACGTACTGACTCACCAACTCCTCGAGATCCAGCCCCGATTCAGTATCACGGATCATGTCGCCTGCTTTTAAAGGATCGCCGCCTCCACCCGGAGACAGCGCGAGGAACTTCTCCCCGATGATTCCTCTGGTCTTGATCGAGGCAATGGTATCGGAATAGAGCTTGGTCCCGTTCTGCACCGCCAGCCTGACCATCGCTCGATCCTCTTTCAGCATGATCCCTTTGACTCGCCCCACTTCCACGCCGGCAATTTCCACGGTCGCTCCGGGCTTCAGCCCGGAGGCCGAGTTGAACTGGGCATTGACTTCGTAGAGATCTCCCCCGATGACTTCCAGCTTGCCCAGCTTGATCGAGAGATAGCCCAAACAGATAATCCCGACGAGAACAAACGCGCCGACGACCAATTCCAGCCTGGTCTTTTCCATCGTGGTACTCCTCTAGCCGCCGGAGGACGCCGCGGACAGCGGCACCGTGCCTCCGACTGAGATGAATTCTCTGATTTCAGGATCAGCCGTCCGTTGGAATTCCACCGGCTCCGCCATCGCCGCGATTCTCCCCTGCTTCAACATCGCGACGTAATCGGAGATCCCAAAGATTTCTGGAATCTCATGACTGACCATGACTGCGGTGAACCCGAACTTCCGCTGCATGCTGGTGATGAGATCGTGGATCGATTTCGCCATGAGAGGATCGAGGCCGGTGGTCGGCTCGTCGAACAATATAATTTCCGGCCGCATCACTAGAGCCCGTGCCAGCCCGGCGCGCTTCCGCATCCCCCCGCTGAGCTCGGCAGGAAACTTGTGTCCCATCCCGGCCAATCCGACCTGGTCGAGCATCTCCTCGACCCGTGTGGTGACGTCCGCCCCCTTCATCCTAAGTTTTTCCCTTAAAGGAAAGGCGACATTCTCCGACACGGTCAGAGAGTCGAACAACGCCGCCCCTTGAAAGAGCATCGCAAAAAGTTTTCGCACCTCGTTGAGCGCCTGCCCTCGGAGACGGGAAATCTCCACCCCGTCGACCCACACTTCTCCGGAATCAGGCTGGAGCAAGCCGATCATATGTTTCAGGAGAACGCTTTTGCCTTCTCCGCTTCGACCGATAATTGTCGTGAGCTTCCCTTTTGGAATGGCGAGATCGACGCCCCGCAAAACCGGTTGCCCCCCCAGAGTCTTTTTCACACCGACGAGTTTAATCATACGCCATTGAGCGGCAAAGCTATCCGCTGTCAGCCGTCAACAAGAAGCCGGTCGCTAAAAGCTGATTGCTGAAGACTCCTTTCACAGCAAGACCGACGTCAAAAAATAGTCCCACACAAGGATCAGGACCGACGATAACACGACCGCTTCCGTTGTCGCAGTGCCCAGCCCTTCTGCACTCATCCTGGTGTAGAACCCTTTATAACAGCAGACCCAGCTCACGATGAGACCGAAACTGATGGATTTGAGAATGCCGCCATACACGTCTTTCCACTCGACGGCAGACTCAATCGAGTTCCAGTATGAACCGGCGTTGACCCCCAACAGATCGACTCCTACGAGATAGCCGCCGTAGATCCCTACCACATCGAAGATCGCAACAAGCAACGGAACACCGATCAGCCCCGCCACCAACTTCGGTACGATCAGATACTGCAAGGGATTGATCGCCATCGTATCAAGCGCATCGATTTGCTCCGTAATGCGCATGATCCCAATCTCCGCCGTCATGGCCGAGCCGGCCCTCGCTGTCACCATCAAGGCGGCAAGGACTGGACCGAGCTCGCGGATCATACTGAGCGCCACCGCCGATCCCAGCAGCCCTTCGGAGCCAAACTTACGGAGCGAATAATAGCCTTGTAGCGCGAGTACCATCCCGGTGAATCCCGCGGTCAGGACCACCACAAACGTCGACTTATACCCGATAAAGTGCACCTGTTTGACGATCTGGACCGCTCGAAGCGGAGGACGCAGAAGCCAGGCAAAGGACGACAGGACGAAGATGAGCATCCGACCCATTTCGCCTACGTAGATCAAGACCCTATGGCCGATCCGTTCAAGTATCTTCATAGTCTATCGATGGGCGATCTTTCCTCGGCTTCATCAATCGCCATTGCTGCGGCATAACGCTGGAAGAACCTGGTCAAGGTCTTAGCTGCCGCCTGACTCTGTCGTCGAAGCCGGCCAAGGCCCCAGAGGCTCGAAGGGGCAGCCAGTACCGCGGCGATGCCCCTGAGCCACCCAGTGGGCCTGAGAAACAGATTGAAGTCAAGTGGCAGATTTTCATCGAGAAGATCCGATGCCGAGCGCACGATCACAAAGGGTACCTGAGCATGCTGCGCTTCGATCGCCAAAGCCGCGCTCTCCATATCGAGACCGACGGCGCCGGTAGTCCGTGCAAACCGCCCTTTCTCCACCGCGCTGCCTATGATCCGATCGATAGATACAAACCGTCCAATGTGGGCGGATTGAACCATGCCCTCTACGAGCCCCAACAACGCGTCCCGCTCAATCCCGGGAACATCGATGGCGGATGATTGTCCCGAGCCCTGTGCCCCAACTAACACCACATCGCATCCGACCAAGAGCGCTCCTATTTCGACCGTGATGAGCGCACAGGCAAATCCCGTCGACACCAGCAGGTTAAATGACTGGTGACTGAGTAATCGAGAGGCAACCTGCCTCGCATTCTCAAGGCCCACACCAGTTCGAGCCAGCCAATACTCTCTGCCGCCTGCAGCGCAAACAATCACCCGTACTCCGTCGATTCGACGCTCGACACCTGATGCAAATGCAGACCGAACCGCTTTCATTTCCCATGAGGTTGCGGCAAAAATCGCAATCCGCTTCACTGGTACCGTGCATGAAGGAGGAGACACAACGGGAGGGAGAGAACTGGCGGCGGTCAACGTTCAGACCGGTACGACCCAGCCCCTAGGACGTGGTGACGCAGCTCGTCTGCCCGCATTTTCCCGCGGGATCGGAGATTGCGATACATGGCAAGGGCCCACAGCGGGAAATACTGACAATACCAGTGGTAACGGAGGTAGAACACGGCAGGAAACCCGGTCCCTGTATGACGAACCTCTTCCCATGATCCGTCTTTCATCTGATGACGAAGGAGAAATTGTGCTCCACGCGCGACGCTGAACGAATCCGTTACTCCGGCAGACATCAAAGCCATCAACGCCCATGCGGTTTGTGAGGGCGTGCTGTCTCCCTTTCCGCTGTGCGCCACATCCCTGTATGATACGCATGACTCGCCCCAACCGCCATCGGGATTCTGCTTCGACTCCAGCCAGGAGACGGCCCGTCGGATGTAGGGAGCCGACAGGTCTTCCCCGATCGCGCGAAGCCCTGCCAAGACAGACCACGTTCCATAGATATAGTTGACGCCCCACCGTCCGTACCAACTCCCATCCTTCTCCTGTTCCTTCTTGAGAAAGGCCAGGGCTGGAGCGACGGCCGGGTGCGTGCTGTCATACCCCAAGGCCCCGAGCATCTCCAGACATCGTCCGGCAAGATCGGAGGTGCTGGGATCCAGGAGGGCTTTGTGGTCGGCAAAAGGAATATAGTTGAAGACGATCCTGTTGTTGTCCTTATCATACGCGCCCCACCCACCATCAGATCCCTGCATGGCCATGACCCACTCCATGCCGCGACGAATTGATTCCTGCAGTTCGGCCTTCTGGGGCAGCTTCAATTTTGAGAGCGCCATGAGAACAACGGCGGAGTCGTCGACGTCCGGATAAAGTTCATTCTCAAACTGGAAATACCACCCGCCCGGCTGCGCCTTCGGGGAAGAGATGATCCAATCCCCCACGGTTTTGGTTTGCCGGGACATGAGATACGCCCCGGCCTTTTGCAGCGCGGGATGATCCTGTGGCAACCCCGCTTCAATCAGCGCATTCATGAGCAAGGCCGTATCCCAAATTGGAGAGAAACAGGGTTGAAGATAGACCGCAGGGACATGCTGACCATTGAGCGACACGGACCCGTAGACTTCCAAATCCTCGATCTCGCGCAGCGCCTTCACCACCAGAGGATCATCCGCATCATAGCCTAAGCACTGCAGTGCCATGATGGAATTTGCCATCGCCGGATAGATCGCGCCGAGCCCGCCTGATCCTTTGAGGTGTTCCAACATCCAGGTTGCCGCCTTGTGCAACGCCTTTTCCCGCAACACCCTCATGGGCATCCGGTCGTATAATTTCAGCATCGCATCTAATGCGACAAAGAAGTTATGCGGAGTGAACCACTTTTGATCCTTATTGAACGGCGGGAACTTCCAATAGCGTATTTCTCCGCGCGGCATGGGATACAATTCCTCAATGCCCTGCTCGTGAGGAATTTGACACACCGGCCGGTGTGCGAACACAATCAGCAATGGAATCAACACGGCGCGCGACCAATACGAGATCGCATAGATACTGAAATAGAACCGCTTCGGCAGCAGCATGATCTCGACGGGCATGTGCGGAATACCTTCCCAATCGTACTGATCGAACAATGCCAGCGCGATTTTGGTAAACACGTTGGCTTGCACAACTCCGCCCATGGCAAGAATGCGCTCCTTCGCGCGAACCATGAAGGATTCGTCCGCAGACACTCCGCTCAACTTCAGCGCGAAATACGCTTTGACCGATGCGCTGATCTCTGCCGGCCCGCCGTAATAAATCGGCCACCCGCCATCGGGCAGCTGCATCGCTTTCAGGTAACGAACCGCCTTTTCCTCTCGATCAGGATCTACACGATCAAGAAATCGACGGAGCATCAAGTATTCGGACGTCAATGTCGTATCGGCTTCGAGCTCAGCAACCCAATAACCTTCAGCATGTTGCTGGTTGAGAAACCAGGTCTGGCTCCGTCTGATGGCGTCATCAATCGCGTCAGGCTGGCTCACAGCGTGACCGGCCGGCCGGCGTATCGAGGGGTCCAAAGAGGGCAACACAGTCGGCTTGTCAGAGATCAGACGAAGAGAAGGAGCCGGAGAAAATTCAGTTGCGGGGCTGAGCTTGTCCTGACCGCTTGAAAGCAGGCTTTCAGAGAGGCGGTTGAATAACGTTCTGATGAGTTTCATGAATCTCTACGACTTGCACAGAAGCGAATAAGATGGGCGAAATGATTGGCATGCGCCACGCCTCCCCTAACGAAAGGCTCGTCGGTACACAGTCGGTGAGCACCCATCTGAACGGCTTATAACAGACGCTCTGAAATGAGTCAAGCAATCGGACTGGGAAGTCCTCTAAACTATTCAGCTTTTCGGACAATACTACGCTGGCTGCAGATCCCCAAGTCTGACGGACACGAGCTTCGACACCCCCGGCTCTTCCATAGTGACTCCGAAGAGTGAATCTGCGATGCCCATGGTCCGCTTGTTGTGGGTAATGACCAGGAACTGGGCGTTCTGCGCCAGATCCCTCAGGACGCCGGTAAAGCGCCCGATGTTTTCCTCGTCCAACGGCGCATCGATTTCGTCCAAGAGACAGAACGGCGTCGGCCTGATGAGAAAGCTCGCAAACAACAGTGCCATCGCCGTGAGGGTCTTCTCCCCGCCGGACAACATCGTGATGCTTTTCAGCCGTTTCCCAGGCGGCTGTGCCACGATTTCAATGCCAGGTTCCTGACTCCCGGAGTTTTCGCCGTTTTCTGCAGGCGGTTCATCGACCAGCTGGAGCTCAGCCCGCCCGCCCGGGAAGAACTGGCCGAACACCTCGGTAAACTTCTGCTGCAATTCATTGAACGTGGACACAAACATTTCCTTCGTCGTCCGGTTGATGCGCTGGATAATTTCTTTGAGCGACGCGATTGAATTGGAGAGATCCTGCTCTTGAGCAGAAAGAAATTTGTGGCGTTCCTCATGCTCTTGGTGTTCGCTGATGGCAGCCAGATTGATCGGCCCCATTCGATCCAGCCGGTCGCGAAGTTTCTGCAATTGCTCTTTTAGTTCGGCATCAGAATGCTGGGGCGTCTCGTCGGTCACAGTGGCTGGATTCCCCGATGCCGGCTCGGCCGGTTCCAAGGTTTCGTCGAGAAGCGCGAGGGGATCCAGCTGGTAGGTTCCCGACAACGTTCCCTCGACGGCTCCCAATTGCGTCCGAATTTCCGCGCGACGAACTTCAACCGTCATCCGCGCATCCCGAATCGCCGACATTCCACGTCGGAATTCTTCAAGGCCGGCCTCCAGCGCTTGACTGGTGGCCATCTGTTGAGCCTGTTGTTCTTGCGCCGCGACCAGCTCCCCTTTCACACGCCCAGCAGTCACACCGAATTCCTGGCAGAGTGCTTCTTGACGAGCTTGCTCGGCCCGGCTTTGCTCGATTGAAATCTTTAAGCCCTCAAGATGCGCACCCAACACACGACGGCGGTCGTCCGTTTCCTGAATCTGCTGCATCACCCGAACCCGATTCGCCTGCTCATGCTCCCGTTTCGCGCGGAGTCCTTCTGCGGCCAGCCTGGCCTCCGTGACACGTTCCTGGAGCGCTCTGACATGGTGATCGATTTGCTCAAGCCGCTCCCGAACCCGACCCAACCCAGTTTCTTGTCCGCTCTTCTCGGCCGTCCATTGAACCAACTGTGCCTGAACCGAACGAGACTCTTGTCCCAGACGCTGCTGCTCTCCGATGCCTTTCTGAATCTCTCCTGCCATCCCGTTCAGTCGAGCATCGAGGTCGGCCAAAAATTGCTGGAGCGTCTCTTCATCTTTACGCAATGAAAGATCCTGCATTTCGGCATCACGGAGCGAATCCGCAAGCTGTCTTTCCCGCTGTGCAAACGACTGGGCTTGCGCCAGCAGCGCTTCGCGCTGCCGTTTGTCCTGCTCGAGCGACACGACGAGTGATTGCCGTTTGGCTTCAAGGTCGATCACCTCCCGACGACGCTCAAGAAGACCTTGCCTCCCTTGAACCTGCCCACCCGTCACAACCCCCGATGCATCCACCACTTCCCCAGCCAAGGTCACGAGAATCGGACCATCCGGAGCTCTCCAGGACTGTCGCTCCCATAACCGAATAGCCTGATCCAACGATTCAACGATGACCACACGATCGAATAAACAGTCACGAGCTGCCGTACGAGCCGCATCGGTTTGAATTAAATCGACGGCGCGCCCGACGACACCTGCCTGATCTGCGATCGCCGGCCACCAGACGTGGGAACTTCCCCCTCCCCATCGTGGATGGTGAGGGATAAAGCTGCCTCGGCCAAGGGCCTTCTCCTCCAGGAAACCGATCACGCGGTGCGCCACTGATGGCCCATCAACAAACCATCCGCGAACGCGCTCGCCCAACACAGCCTCAACCGCCCGGTCCAACCCCGGCGGGATCACTAACCATTCAGCTACCGCATCCCGCACACCTTCACAGGACTTGAGCGCTGTGTTTTCATGGGCACCTTGCCGGCCATAACCCATCTCTTCGCGAACCACCCCCTCCAGCGTCTCAAGACGCGAATCGACCCCTGCCAGCTCTTCCGACCGTCGCAGAATCAATTGGTCCAGCGCTTGGATTTCACCCACGACGCGTCCAGCATCTTCCTGGACAGATTGTTGTTCGGCTCGAAGGCTGGTGACCAGCCGATCGGCCTCGCCATATTCTCGCCGCAACACATCATGACGACCGACGGCAGCGTCGCGTTGGGCCTGAAGCTCTTGCCGCTCGGAAAACAACTTCGTTCCCCGATCGGCAAGGTCTTTCATGCGCCCCGCCAGCTGGGAGATGCCCTGTTCCGTGTTTGCCACAAGAACAGCCAGCTGCAGCACATCTCCACGTCCGCGCTCCTCCTCCGCCGTAGCCGAGACTCGTTGATGAAGCAGCCGCTCCATCTCGCGATCAAGTTCGCCGAGCGTGCATTCCCGAGCCTCCATCTCTTCTTCAACGGACGCCAATGAGGACTCGATAGCCTGGAGCGCCGCAGTCAAATCATCCCGCAATCTGACCAGGTCATCGAGCTCAGCCGACTCCTGGCTTTGTTGCTGGTCGAACAATTGACTCCGATTGCGCTCGACCTCTGCTGCGGTAAGCGCCTGTGCCTGCCGTTGTTCCACGCCAGCCAATTCTTCCCGAATCTTTCCGATCGAGTCACCTATGGCAATCGCTGTGAGACGCGCCTGCTCAAGGTCGGTCGTCAGTCGAGCCTGCTCTGCCGCTTTCTCGGCTTCCTGACGATCTAATCTCAACCCTTCAGCCTCAACCTCTTGTAATCGGTTTCGAAGCATCTTGAATTCTCTCGTCAGCAACCTAATCTCGATCTCGCGCGCCTCCCGCTGCAACGTTTGGTAGGTCCGCGCCTGACGAGCTTGCCGTTCGAGAGAATTGAGTTGTTTCTTCACTTCCGCAACGATGTCGCGGACACGAAGGAGGTTTTGCTGCGTGGCCTCGAGTTTCCGGAGCGCCTCGGCTTTCTGTTTCTTATAGCGGATGATGCCGGCGGTTTCTTCGACGAGCTCGCGCCGATCTTGCGGAGAAGCGTTCAGAATTTGATCGATCTGACCTTGAGCAATGACCGTGTGCCCCTTGCTCCCTGCGCGGGTATCGAGCAATAAACTGCGAATGTCCTTGAGCCTGCAGGACGTCTTATTGATGAGGTATTCACTGTCCCCGTTCCGATACAACCTCCGCGTGATCATCAATTCCTGAAACTCGGTCAATTGGCTGGGAAGCCCTGCGCCACCATCGAGCCTCATCGTCGCCTGATCGAGCCCACCAATGGTCAGCGATACCTCCGTCATACCCAACGGCTTTCGAAGTTCCGTGCCGTTGAAAATGACATCCTCCATTTTTTCGCTTCTGAGTGTCTTGGTACTTTGCTCACCCAGCACCCAGAGAATGGCATCCACCACGTTGCTCTTCCCGCTCCCGTTGGGACCTACAATTGCAGTCACTCCCTCTGGGAATTCGATCTTTGCCTCTGCAAAGGATTTGAAGCCCAACATATCCAATGATTTCAAATGCATCAGTTCACCTTTGTGGAATTCGTGCAGACGACCTGTGGGATGAGCAAAAACACCCTGGCCCTTGTAGCACAGGAGGCCAGAGAAATCAAAATAAAATACACCAGGCAGTGGGATTGTATGATGATCCCTACAAGATATAGGGATTTCTTGAATCGGGTTTCCGTGGAATTGGATCTACAGTAAGCTAACTGGCGACACCAGCCGCTGACTTGCTGGACGGCTCGATCTGAACAAGCTCTTTAGGCAACAGGAATTCGACATCCTCTTCAATTACGGTGAGCTCCTCGACTTCAGATGGGCCCGAGGCTCTCAAGAACGCTACCACTTCCGTGACAAGGACTTCCGGGGCGGAGGCGCCGGCAGCAATCCCAACCGCTTTGGCCCCTTGCAGCCAGGCTGGATTAATGTCATTAGCCGAGTCGATCAGATAGGATGGAATCCCACATTGCTCTCCCAACTCGCGCAAGCGGTTGGAGTTCGAGCTATTCGGCGAACCAATGACCAGAATGACATCGACTAGACGGGACAACTCCTTGACGGCATTCTGCCGGTTCTGGGTTGCGTAACAGATATCTTCCTGATGCGGGCCCTTGATGTTTGGAAACCGCCGATGCAGCGCGCCGACGATGTCCCGGCATTCATCCACGCTCAGCGTGGTCTGGGTGACGTACGAGAGGTTGATGGTGTTTTCCACCTGCAGCTTTTCAACATCCTCGACCGAGGAGACCAGATGAAACTTGTCGGGGATCTGCCCCAGTGTTCCGATCACTTCCGGGTGGCCAGCATGGCCGATGAGGATCAGGTCGTACCCCTGAGTATAGTCACGGTTGACTTCGTTATGAACTTTGATCACCAGCGGGCAGGTCGCATCGATCACATGCAGGCAGCGACGATTCGCTTCCTCCCACACGGATTTCGCCACTCCATGCGCACTGAAAATGACGACCGACCCTTCCGGCACTTCGCCTAGCTCTTCCACAAATACCGCGCCTTTTTGCCGGAGCGAGTTCACCACATGGCGGCTATGAACGATCTCGTGACGAACATAAATAGGTGCGCCATACTTCTTGAGGGAGAGATCGACAATATCAATCGCCCGGTCGACGCCGGCGCAAAATCCACGGGGATTCGCGAGATATATCTTCATGGTTGTCGTAGCTCCTCCACTCAAGTCCCTGCAGGCACAGCGCCCACGGTATGTATCGTCGTTCACCTTACGTCAGAGCAGGAGGCTTCGTCAACAGAATTGGCCTCTGTCCTCTACACCGCGCCACGATGGTACTCGGCTTGACACCATCCCCCCTCCTCCGTACGCTGTGGATCGTGTATGGGATCCGCCAGCCAGAAAAAGATCCTCATTGTTGAGGATGAGAAAGACATCCTCCAGCTCGTCAAGCTCTATTTAGAGAAAGACGGGTTTCGGGTAGTCACGGCCATGACCGGCCCGGATGGCCTCAGGCAAGTCAAAGAGGAAAAGCCTGATCTGGTTGTGCTCGATCTGATGTTGCCCGATATGGATGGACTCGAAGTCTGCAAACGTCTGCGCTCCGTTCCGGACAGCGCCATGCTGCCCATTATCATGCTGACGGCCAAAGCCGAGGAATCAGACACGGTCATTGGTCTGGAGCTGGGAGCGGATGATTACGTGACCAAACCGTTCAGCCCCAAGGCTCTCGTCGCCCGCGTCAAGGCCCTGCTGCGTCGACTGGAACGCGCACCCACCAACAGAGCAAATAGCTACCGCTATGGTCCTCTCACGATGGATCTTGCGCGGCACGAGGTCAGCATCGGGAAACAAGAGGTACCTCTGACCGCAAAGGAATTCGGGTTGCTGGAGCATCTCCTTCAGCATCCAGGTCGTGTCCTCACCCGTGATGTCCTCCTCAATGCTGTGTGGGGCTACGACTACTATGGGACAACCAGAACAGTCGATGTGCATGTTCGCCGACTCAAACAAAAACTTCCGCTCCTAGAAGAGGCCATCGTGTCCGTGAAATCGCTGGGGTATAAATTGAAAGACATGGCGGGTGATACGTGATGAGTGCCGCGTTGGGAGATCGAATGCGGCTCAATAGCCCCTCATTTGTCTCTTGCCCCCTGCCCTTCACCCCTTCCCCCTTACCGACGCCATGACCCTTTCGATCCGATGGAAAGTCACACTCGGCACGCTCCTGGCGGTAGCCTGTGGTCTGGTCATCGCAGGCGTGATGGCCATCCAATCTCTCGAACGTCAGTATCTCGCTCAGCTGAACGAGATACTGGAAGCGAAAACCAAGCTCGTTGAATACGGGTTTCAACCTCTGTTTCGCTCACCCTCCCCAAGTCCGACTAAGTCTAGCCTCCAAGAAATGGCGCGCGACCTCAGCAGCCGCGCCTCGGCCCGCGTCACGCTGGTCATCGCAGATGGAACTGTCATCGCCGATAGCGCTGTGCGGGATGCCGACCTGTCCGCCGTCGAGAATCATCGGTCGCGTCCGGAGATTCAACAGGCTCTTGCCACGGGACAAGGGCAGGACGTTCGGGCCAGTCACACCACCGGTGAACGCACGATGTACCGAGCCGTGGTCCTGACGCAGCCTCACGAGGCTCAGCCGGTTGTTGTGCGCGTGGGGCTTCCGATGATTCTACTCGATCGCGAAATCTCAAAATTGGAGCAGAGTCTCGTTCTGGCTCTCGGCATCGCCTTCCTTGTGGCCCTTTCGCTGAATATCTGGCTGGCTCACAGCATTACGAAGCCTCTCTCGGATATTGCGTCGGCCGCCCAGCAACTCGCCTCCGGCCACCAGACCACCCCCATCAAAACGACCGCGCGCGATGAAGTCGGCCTCTTGGCCGCCGCGCTCAATCACATGGCCGACCAGCTGCACGCCAAAATCGATGAGCTTTCGGAAGATCGAGCCCAGCTGCTCGCCGTGCTGACATCGATGGTCGAAGGCGTCATGGTGTTGGACTATCGCGGCCATGTTTTGCAGATAAACCCGGCGCTGGAGCGAATGTTCGGTGTCTCACGCATGGAGGCGCGAGGACGCCCCTGTGCAGAGCTGTTCCGTCATCAACCACTGAATGATTTAGTGGATACGATCCTGCGCTCTCGGGCGAATCATGAAGATGAAATCGTGCTGCCCCTCACAGGCCGGTGTCTGCAGATCGAAGCCTCCGTCGCGGGAGGTGAACGGGACAATGAGGCCTGTGTCGTGTTGGTGTTTCACGACATTACGGAACTGCGGCGTCTGGAAAAGATTCGAAAGGACTTCGTGGCGAATGTCTCTCACGAACTGCGCACCCCGCTGACATCCATTAAAGGGTACGTCGAGGCTCTCCTGGACGGCGCCAAGGACGATCCCGCCGCCTCGGCGAAATTTCTGGATATCATCCTCAAGCAAAGCGACCGGCTCAACTTGATTTTGGAGGACCTTCTAGAGTTGTCCAAGATTGAGTCGGGGCGCGTGTCTTTCAAAGAGGAACCCCTCGACGTCCGCAGCGTCATTGAGCGGACACTCTCGATGATCAAACCCCTGGCCGATAAGAAAGGGCATCGCCTGGTATCGTTCGTCGACGACAAGCTTCCACCCGTGGCAGGCGACGAAGACCGGCTGGTGCAGGTGCTGACCAACCTGCTCGACAATGCAGTCAAATATACGCCGGCGGGCGGGACCATTACCGTCGGGGCCAAGCTGCTCCCTGAAGTCGGGATCGCTGAGTCAACGGGTCGGACGATTGAATTGAGCGTCGCCGACACTGGAATCGGCATTCCTGAGCAGGACCGGCCGCGGGTCTTCGAACGTTTCTATCGTGTCGACAAAGCCCGGTCACGCGAACTGGGCGGAACCGGACTCGGCCTGGCGATCGTTAAACACATTGTGGAAGGACATGGGGGGCAGGTGTGGGTGGAGGCCAATCGGCCGCAGGGAAGTCGGTTTGTGGTTCGCCTCCCCGTCGGCGCCAGAGCTCAGAGACCGATTCAGGTGAGTGAAGCCAGCAGGATATAGACCCCAGCTCCCAGCAGAGCTGCGCCGGGTAATGTGAACACCCACGCGGAGAAGATCTTGCGTGTGACCCCCCATCGAACTGCAGAGAGGCGCTTCGTAGACCCCACCCCGAGGATCGACGAGGTGATCGTGTGGGTCGTACTCACAGGGAGACCGAAATGGGCCGTGAACAATAACACGGTCGCGGCCGCTGTTTCAGCCGCGAATCCGTGAACCGGCTCGAGTTTCACCATTTTCATCCCCAACGTGCGTATAATCCGCCACCCGCCGACTGTCGTGCCCAGCCCCATCGCCAGCGCGCAGGATACGATCACCCAGGTCGGCACGTCAGATGAAGTCAACTGCCCGGCGGCCATCAGGGCTAAGGTAATCACACCCATGACTTTTTGGGCGTCGTTCGCCCCATGGCTGAATGCCATGAAGCTCGCCGAGAGGAGTTGCAACCGGCTGAACACCTTGGTCGCCACGCCTCGCTGGACCCGGAAGAAGACCCAACTGACGGTCACCATGATGAGAAACCCCATGCCGAACCCGAAGAGCGGGGAAAGGACCATTGCCTCCAGAATGGCTCGCAGCCCTTTGAACTGCACGACCGTCCAGCCACCGTGGGCCACCGCCGATCCGACAAGCCCACCGATCAGCGCATGCGAAGAACTGGTCGGCAGCCCGAGCAGCAGCGTGAAGAGATTCCACACAATCGCCCCTCCCATTGCGCCGGCGACCACCGTGTCCGTAATTGCGTCAGGGTAGACAATGCCCCCGCCGATCATTTTCGCCACTGCGGTCGAAAAGAAGGCCCCCGCGACATTCAACGCGCCGGCCAGCAGCACCGCGGCGAAGGGACTGAGCACGCGGGTTGAGACAACCGTCGCCACCGCGTTGGCGCAATCATGCCAGCCGTTTGAAAAGTCGAACAGGAGAGCCAGGATCACCGTGATCAGCAGGAGGCCGGTCAGTTCAGACATGTCACATCCAAATTGTCATCAGGTGAGAATTCTGGCCGGTTGATCAGCCTGCGGACGGACTCTTCACCCTTCCTTGAGAACCTCCCACACACAATAGCGGCGATAGAGAAAGGGAGAGTCGTTCTGCAGCCTGTTAGGTTTGTTTGAGGACGATGCGTTCAATCACGTTGGCGACGTCCTCGCAACGGTCGGTGCCTTCCTCAAAAGTTTCGTAGACCTCTTTCCATTTGATGACGGAGATCGGATCCGTTTCCTTCTCAAACAATTCTGAAATGGCATCGCGCGACACACGGTCCGCCTCGTTCTCCAGGCTGTTCACTTGCACGCTGCATTCTTTGATCTCAGCATGCGACAGACCGATCCGATCCACCCCGCGCCCAACCGCGACGGAGGCCTGATACAGAATATCGGCCAAGCGGATCGCCGACTCCGTCGGCTGCGTGATCTTATAGATCACGAATCGATCCGCCACCGCTTCCACCGCATCGAGGATATCGTCCAGCGCACTGGCCAAATCATGAATGTCTTCGCGGTCGATCGGCGTGATGAACGTCTGATTGAGACGCCTCGCAATGTCGTGCGTAATCCCGTCTCCCACATGTTCCACTTCCTTGATCCTCTTGGCCTTGCCCTGCAGGTCATGAAAGTCTTCCATCATATCTTTGAGCAGACGGGTGCCTTCGATCACGTTGTGCGCCGCTTGCTTGAACAGATCGAAAAAGGCTTCTTCCTTGGGAATCAAGCCGAAGAGCATGATCGATACTCCTGAATAGTGCAGGACGCCCTGTCTCTGCTCACACGGTGCTACAAGCGACTGCCGGCCTGTCTTCGTGTTCGACCCCCGACGATCACCACCGGACAAGGCTCGTCGCCCAGGTCAGACCTCCGCCAAAGCTGCCCAGCAACACGAGATCACCAGACGTGATTTTCCCGTTACGCACCGCCGCATCGAGTGCGATGGGTAGAGAGGCCGATGATGTGTTGCCATAGTATTCGATCACGGAGACCAGTCTATCTGGTGAAACTCCCAGCCGCTCAGCGACCTGGGTAAGAATACGGCCATTGGCCTGATGGAGGACCACCTGCTTGATATCGACAAGGCGGACTCCGAACTCCTTGAGGATGTCCTGCACCGCCTGCTCAATCCGCCGAACCGCCATTCGAAAAAGGGAGGCCCCTTGCATGCGTAACGTATGTTCGTTCCTTGCAACCGTGTCGAGAGACGATGGTGTTCGTGATCCGCCAGCAGGGACACGAAGCAGCTCGTGCCGCGACCCGTCCGCCTGCAGCCTGACCCCTAGGACCCCACGCCACTCTGGACTTCGATCTTCTTCACCCCTCAGGATAACGGCGCCCGCCCCATCACCGAACAGCATGGCCGTCGCTTCATCTTTGGGATCGAGAAAACGAGACTTTACTTCCGATGCCACGACGAGACAGGTCTTGAGCTGCCCGCTGTGAATCATGGCCTGTGCCATGGAAAGCCCATAGAGAAACCCTGAACAGGATGCGGACACATCAAAAGCCCCCACAGCTTTGCACCCCAACCCTCGCTGGACTGAAC
>FRDC01002869.1_pt1 | contig 21068 bp, 25 predicted proteins | sample 1106171 | NCBI WGS metagenome assembly FRDC01 (sample SAMEA3930566, study PRJEB13176) | freshwater metagenome | biome: Drinking water system; feature: drinking water; material: water | place: Singapore | collected 2014-12-20 | reverse complement strand
CCCCATCTTTTTGTTAAGTTCACTTCTCAATTCCCTATTCAAGTGCCTTTCTAGTGGTATCAAAATGTCCGAATCAGTGTTTTTCACTATGAAAAAAATATATGCTAACGGGAGATATCTACATAAGTTCCAAAAATTTGCAGATGACTGTTTTCGCTCGTAGTTACCAATAGTTGTCTACAAACTAAGACGAATTTCTACGAAATTTTGGAATACAAGATTTACATTACTCCATCTCCAAATGCTTTATTTTTCAACACCTTACGCTCAACCATTTATATTTATCACCATGAGCTACGGAAACTTGTAGCTCGGGAACTTTGCTATTCGGGGGAAATCACCATAAGTGCCGTCAAACAGCGATATAAGCTAAATAGAAGCTATATGGCTGGATAAACAAGATTGGCTTCATCCTTGCTAAAGACCCCTATGACCGAACATTCGGATCAGGAGTTTTTATGAAGCAGTCCATTCTAGCTATCGACAACGATCCTCTCGTCTTAATGTCTATTAAGATGCTCTTCGCCGATGCCGACATCGAAGTGGAAACGGCGGCCTCTGGTGAAATTGGAATCGCGTTGTTTCGTGAACAACCGAATCGTTTTTCTGCCGTACTCCTTGATTTTGAAATGAAAAACAAAGATGGCTCGGGAATGGATGGTGACGAGGTTGCTGTTCTCCTAAAGACGATCCAGCCTGAAGTTCGCATCGTCATGGTTTCCGGCGTAGAGGATCAAGAGATTGTGAACAAGTGCCTTGCTGCGGGAGCCGAAAAGTTTATTCGCAAAGGTCTTGATCCATCAAATCTGGTCGCCGTCGTGATTTCAATGCTGCCTAAAGTTGATGAAGAGACAGATGCTCGCAACGATCTAGAAAGACAGCACCGGATTCGCAGTACCTTAAAAATGGTGGGAAGCTCGCGGGAGCTTTGCCAAGTCGCCGACATGATTTCAAAATTCGCAGCATTTGATGAGCCTGTTCTAATACTTGGCGAATCCGGCGTAGGAAAAGAAGGAATTGCGAAAGCAGTTCACGAGAACTCAAGCCGCAAACACAAAAAGTTCGTTGCAATTAATTGTGCAGCATTTGGAAAAGACCTACTCGAAAGTGAACTCTTTGGGCATGAGCGAGGCGCATTTACGGGCGCATTGAATAAAAAAATTGGACTTTTTGAACACGCTGACGGTGGCACTATTTTTCTTGATGAAATTGGCGATATGCCACTCGAACTTCAGGTTAAAATTCTTCGTGCACTTCAAGAAAAAACGATCCGGCCAGTTGGGGCGCTATCGCCACGAAAGATAGATTTCCGAGTTGTAGCGGCTACTCATCGGAATCTACGCGAGGCCGCGGAGCGCGGCACGTTTCGGCAAGACCTCTATTACCGATTGAAATATCTCACCATCGAAGTTGCCCCACTGAGAGAGCGACCGGAAGACATTGAGCCTCTGGTTCGCTACTTCATCAACCAGATGGAAGAGAAGACCGGACTCAAAAAACCGATCTCTGACAGCGCGCTACGAAAACTCAAAAGTCACTCATGGCCTGGAAATGTGCGCGATCTTGAGGCCGTCGTAAAAAAGGCATTTGTAATGTCGGATGCGCGAATAACTCCGCAAGCATTCAGTGAAGAGGTAGTAGATTTCAAAGCAAACAATATCGAAGCACTTCTCGCTAGCGGGGAGATCATTAAATACGACGACTTCATTCGCCGCGTAGAGGAGCAAGAACGCACTCTCTTACTAAGAGCGATGGAACTATCTGGAAATGTCAAAAGTGCCGCTGCACTTTTGCTCGGAATGAATCACAACACGATGAACTACCGAAGATCAGTCTTAAGAATGGAAGAAGGAAAGCAAGTCGCGTCGAAAGCTTTTGCAAAATAGTTTCGGCGTAAAACAACAAACGTAAACCCAAACAGAGGGGGAAAAATGAAAGCAAAAATAATGGTGATGGCTCTTGCTATCGCTTTGGTAAAACCGGCATTCGGTCAAGTAGCCGAAGGTCAGAAAACGATGGAGCGTGGTCACTACTACGTTCTTTCTCGTGGATTGGCAGAGAAATTGTCTCTTGATTACGATTTTCTCGTAAGGGAGTTTCAGCCTACCAATGACGAATTTTTGGCCGTGAAAGTCGATGAGCAGAATCAAGTTGATGTCTCGATTTTCGATAATGCTCAATTTTCTGCTGCTAGAGCGGACATTGTTCAGCAATGAGTCTGAAGGACAAAACCCTCATACTTATTGAAAAGGGCGATTGGATCTTCGATCTTATAGGCCCCCTTTTCAAAGGGGGCTTAACTAAGAGAATCGGAAATGAAATCTGTAATCGCCAATTTCCGATGATGGAAATAACCCTTCAATCTTATGGGGTGGCTCCGCATGCGTTTAAAGCTCTTCCGAGGTCGGGCCGATTTTTGAATATGGAAGAGGCCACGCTCGATCAAAGGGACGCCTTGTTGCGCCTCTCAAAAAGTATTTTCCCGCAAGCTGCTCCGGTTTCTTTGTCGCCTTGGCGCAAAGAGCAAGTTCAGAATGCAGAGGGTTTTATCGAACAATACGCAACGCAGACTCGGCAACACCTTGAAAAATGGATTTCTTCGTATTTGCTCATAAATAATGTTTCCTTTCGTTCGGCATCGAGTCCACACGCATTTGGATGCATCTTTTTCGGCGAGAACATGGATCGTCTCGATTACAAACACCTAGCCGTTTCGATTGTTCACGAAATGGCCCACCAGGAGCTATTTCTGTTCAATGTGCTGGATCGTTTGGTGCAAGAAAACGCAGACTTCAGCTTGGTTCATGCGCCATTTCAAGGGATCGTTCGACCTCCGATTGGTCGATTGCATTCTCTGTATGCTCTTTTTAGGATGGTGGAATTTGAAAAGCAATCCGGCCTTCCGCACGAGCGGCATCAGCAGCTAATTTTCGACACTATTGATTCGTTTCAAGATTTTGAACTAACGAATTTTGGCAGAAGACTCGTTCAAACCATTAAAGCGAGAACCGAAGTTGAGCAAAATCATCGGAGAGTTGTATGCTTAGGTTGAACTCCTCTTTCAAATTAAAAATAATGATTACCTTTTTGGGAGCTTTTATGAATTTACAAAATGCAAATGCGGGCGTGGCTCCCAAACTGGGCTATGTGCCACAATCGTTTCCCCGCGACATCATAAAAATTAACCAGTTTGCGGAGCACGTTTTGCTGGCTCAAATCTTAGAACCTCTTGTCGATGCTGACCGCTTCGGGAACATGACTCGCGGGATCGCCGAAAGATGGAGCGTGTCCCAAGATGGTAAGACCATTGTCTTCTTCATCGAAAAAGGACAACTCTTTTCAAACGGAAATCCGATTCGAGCCAAAGACGTGAAATACAGCATCAATCGCCATATTGCTGAGAACACGCAATCTAGCAATTTCCTAAAGTCGATCAAAGAAGTGAAGGAGACTGCGCCTTATGAAGTCACCATGATTCTGTCGGAAGCGAATGTTGCCATTTTGAAGGCGCTTTCGCGGGATCATCTTGGAATCGTCCCCGATGGTTGGACTTTTGATTCTAAATCTATCGAGCCTTACATCGGCTCTGGTCCGTATCGTTTAGTGAAATCAGAAGGCAAATGGTATTTCGTTAAAAACGATAGACACTCGAAAGCTGCTCATGTCACCATTCCGAATTGGGAGTTAGTCTACTTCGCCGATGATGCTACATTGAGCGTTGGTAAAGAAATCCCTGACTATGTTCCAATGGCAAGCCAGCCGATTTTTGAAGAGCTGACAAAACTTTCAGAAGAGAAAAAATCACCGATTCAATCAAAAGAACAAACGAGTTTCGTTCAGACTTCGCTTTGGTGGCACCCAACTGGAAAACATTACGGCTCTACCGAAATGAAATCGCGCATGATGGCTTTTTTGGATGAACTTGTAGACATCAAAACCAAAAATCTGAAATTCCAACGAGCCACAGGAATCGTGCCAGTAGGAATTTCTGGCTACCTTCCCGAGCGCGTGAAGTTCGAGAAGCCAGAAATACAAAAATCGACGATGAAAGAAGCTCTTTCCGTGGCAGTCGTAGGTGCTTTCGATTTCGTGTTTGAGGGTGAAGAGGTGAAGAAGTTAGCTGATGGCTATGGCCTCGAAGTGAATGTTATCAACATTAAGCCTATCGACATTGGCACTATCAGCTCAAAAAAGCCTGATGTGGTCATGGCAGCATGGGCCGGAGGCTTTAATGATCCCGAAGGATTTCTGCCGCTTCTGAATCAGCTCCTCGGGGTGGATTTCGTGGAATACCTTGGCGATCTGCGCCCAATCTATTTGCAAGCCCGTGTGGAACAAGATTGGTCCAAGCGAAGTGACCTGTTCCGTTCGTTCAATAAAAAGATTGTTGAGCAAAAGCGAATGGTCCCAGGCTGGAAGGTGCCGATGTATGCCGTATCTCGTTCGGGTCTTACCGAAGAGAATATCGGCTTTAGATATACGCCACGGCTTATCAACGTGAAATACACGAAATAAAGTAGGATTCGGTGAAGGCTCTTCCGAAGAAAATCAGATTTGGCCAATTTTTTGGAATCGTTGCATTCCTAGTGGTCATCATTTTCTCTGGCGTTGCCACGACGATTCAGATTTATCGTGATTTTGAAGAGGCGAAGGCTGCTCGCATAGACCACCAAAATGTGGTTTCCAAACTTGCTATTCAGACTTTGAGAGCGCCACTGATTCAAGGCAGTTTTGTTGAAGTGCGACTTCGGGCACAAAGCATAAGTCAGAACTCGCAAGTCGTTTGCGTAACGATTACGGCCAAAGATGTTCCTGTTACTAACTGTGAATTAGATTCTGAGAAAAAAGCGAGCCTTTATGCCGTAACTGACGAAGTGTTTTTTGATGAAGCGCAAAGTGTAAGTGCCGCAACGGTTACTCTCTACTTTGATAATTCAGACATCTACCAATCACTTCGTCAAAAAATTCAGTTTGCGGTCGTTGGAAACTCGGCCCTCGCGCTCCTCGTTTTGGGTATTTTGTTGTTTGCTAGTCGAATTATCAAACGTGATTTGAAGACCATCATATTGGAATGCGAACGCCGCCCATCGAAAGAAACGCCAATTTACCTTGCTGAGTTTTCTTACCTCCGAGAGAAAATTAATTTTCACATGGACGCGGCAGAGGTGAACGCGGAAACTCGGGCTTCGGGTGAGTTGGCGAGACAGGTTAAGCATGATATTCGCTCGCCACTTGCAGCATTGAACAACACGATTAAATCACTTGTTCTGCCAGCGGATAAAAAGGCGCTGATTCAAAGTGCGATTACGAGGATCAACGATATTGCAAATGACCTGAATCGTTCTAAATCCATTGTTTTGTCTGAAGATAATGAGAATCAGCAAACTGAGATCAAGAATCGCGTTTCCGAAATCGTATTCGCGGCAGTTGAGGAAAAGAAAATTCAATACAGAGATCGTGTTGGCCTTGCTTTCGATCTTCGGATTTCATCGGAAGCTCAAAACCTGACTTGCGCTATGGATTCAAAAGAACTGAATAGGATTTTATCGAACGTGTTAGATAACTCAGCAGAAGCGATAGAATCCGACGGGCTTATCCGAGTTGAGCTGTTCGGCGACGCAGAATCTGTACGCCTTTTTATTGTAGATACGGGTGTAGGCGTCCCGCCTGACCTAATTCCCACGCTTGGCGCAAAAGGAAAGACCTTCGGGAAAGAGAATGGCAGTGGGCTTGGGCTTTACCACGCCATAAACACGCTTGAGGGCGTCGGTGGACGCCTGACCATCAATTCAGATGGGATTAGTGGCACTTGTGTTGAGATACTAATTCCGCTTACTCAAAAGCAGGAAACTTCCGCCAAAATTCTGTAAGCACTCCTAAAATTTGCAGTGCGGTCTATGTCTTAGATTTCGGATATTTACGCGAATCCTCTGCAATGATTTGCAGTCGTGTTGGTCTGAGCAGCAATAAATCAAAAAACAGCATTTGAAATTCATCAAAGATCACAGCTCTTTAGGCATAGGCACTCCACTTCCTAGTTTCGGCACAAGCATTGATATGAGTACTTTCGAGAGCTGAATCATCAGCTCCGAAAGGAAGCTATATGAAATTTATAAAACAGAGTCGAGAAACTGTCCCGCGCAGGATGGCATCAGTTTTTCGTGCGGCCACGCTGGTAGTAGTGGGAATTTGTCGAGTGGTTTGGATAGTTCTTTTTGTTCCACCGATGGCACAAGAAAGAATCGATCAAGCTCGCCGTCGAGCAGCCGAATTATCGGGTCATTTCCAAAAACGGGGAAGGAGTTAAAATGGAAAACAAAAATACGGTGGCATCTCCCAAAGATGCAGTCCAAGCGAAGAAAAAGCGTCTTTCCGAGGCCCTAAATGTGCTGTCAGAGATGTTCGGAGTCGAGTTCGGAAGCATAACTATCAAATTCCATAATGGAAAATGGAGTCCGAAAATCGAAATCGAAAAGCGCGTCGTTGAAGAAGTAAAAGACTAGAGAAGGCGCCTACCCTAAAAAGGGCGGCTATGTGTAGCGAAGGTAACGCTGACCACAACAAAGGAAGCGGAACCGTGAAGTTGGCCTTAACCAAATCAGACGTAGGAATCTGATTGGCTGGACTTCTGAAAGGAATCCAAAATGGATTCGATTAATCATGTTGCCTCTAATGAGGCTCTAACCTCCGTTCATTCGGAAAAACCTTGGCTCAACAAAAAAGGTCACGCTCTCAGTGAACACGATCTAAAAGAGGTATCTAAGGACTGGGATCAAGAAACTTGGGAGAAGTATCTAAATTCTCTCGACGCGACTTTATCTGACCAACAGCTAAAGCCTTACGAGTACGATTACCTTGCTGAGAACGCAGAGCTTACCTGTTGGGACTTGTCACAATCGAGCGCGGATAATGAGGCAAAAGATTTTGTAGCCAATCTCTTAAAGCTCCTCACTCCTCAACAGCAGATAATTATCCAGATGAACTTCTGGGAGGGCCGCAGCGAGCGTTATATCGCCGAAGAACTGCGAGTTTCCCGTAACACCGTCAAAACACTGAAAAAGCGAGTTCTTCGCAGATTGGCCCGCCACTTAAAGGGGGTGTCACCCATTTCGCCATTAGTGAAAGGGGAAGAAAATTCCTCGGTCACGAAGGGAGTAACGGATGAAGGGAATCATCGACTGGCTAACCGCGATCTGGCGGAAGGTGGGTAAGAAAGAAGAATATACGTTTGCGGATTGGCAACGCCTAGAATTTCGAGATCGAAAACCCACCCATACGAGGGGGCACGAATGAAACAAACGATCTTGAAAAAGGCTGCCGAACTTCTACCTGAGAGAAGTCCTGATAAAGAAAAAGATTTGCGACTCCTCTACGAACTTATGCCGAGTTTGAGCGATGAAGGCATCTTAGCCATTTACTTCCGATTTCGGGAGCGGCTGTTGATCGAAGACATTGCCAAAATTCTCGGCCTTTCGTGGAACGAGACAAACAAACTTATTGAGAACTCCATCGAAGAACTGCGTAACGGATTTCTGAAGAACCAAGTGAGTGCGCGGCTCTTAGTCGCATAAAGAAACGAAAACAAATTTTAATAAAAGAGAGGTTTTTCCTATGGAAAAGCAAATGAACACTGTTGCCAAAAATGGCGACGAATCAAACCAGTATTTTCGCTTTCAAGTCTTTCAAGCAATCAAAGACGTGAGTGGAAAATTGAAAAAAACAAAAAGCGTGGGCATGGCCTACCTCAAAGACGGCCAAAACATTTTCAGCCTTAGACTGTGGATGTTTTCGTGGGATCGCTACTACATCCTTCCCCACAAAGACGACCCCTCCAAGTATCTCGTGATGACCAGGGAGCCAAACAAAAGTCCCAAAGCTCGCACGAAGTATTTTTGGAACATTGTTGGGAATGGAACCGTTGATTCTGTTCAAGGAATTATCGAGCTTGAGTTCGATCTTTTGAGTAAGCCCATCTACGTCAATATCCATCCCGAACCTTCTGCTCGCGCAAATGATTTGCCGGAGCCTGAATCGTTCGATCAGGCGGCGTAGGTTTTCGAGAATCCAACTGCGAGATCATTTGAGCTTTCCTTTGATTTTTTCAAAAGGAGCAAAAATGAAAAACGAAAAATATCTGATTCTCTTTGGTCTGATGATTCTTTCGATGGTGCTTGTTCCAGACTTCGCTCATGCGAGCCTGGAATCAAGTCTTATCGGGATCAAGTCGAAGTTGACAGGCGTAATCCTGCCACTTCTATCTGTGATCGGGATTGCGATTGCCGCGATTTCCTTCTTCACAGGTAATCCGAACGCCAAGCAGCACATCATCTATGCGGTGCTTGGCTGTATGTTCGGGTTCGGCGCACAGGCCATCGTGGATTTTATCGCCCAAACGGTTCGCTAAGGATGGTGAACAATGGACGATGAACTTCTAACGAGCCGAGTCCCGCGAGCGTTGGAAATGAAATCAAAACTTTTCGGATATGAGCTATCCGATTTGCTTTTGATTTTTATGAACCTCGCTGTGACCAACCTTGTTTTCGGGGCTACGTCCTTTCGCTACCTCATGGTGTGGGGAACAACGCTTTTCTTGGCGTTGTTCCTCTTCTTTGCGAAGCGCGGAAGACCCGACAACTATTTGCAACACCTAATCGAGCATTATGTACGCCCAGCCTACTTTGCGGCTGGACGCGGCGACAGAATCTATCGTCGCTATTTCAAGAAGGAAAAGAAAGATGAATGAGAAACTAAAAGACGCAGCTCTTGCGGAGGAGCTGCCATATTGGGATTTTATCGACGGTCCGAAGGCTCATGCGATCCTATTTGACGGCTCCCTTGTGGGTGGCCTCAAAGTCGGACTTATCGACGTTGAGTGCTTTGACGAAGCAAAAACCAACAGTTTCACAATGGGTCTGCGATCTGCTCTTAATTCCATTTCGGAAGGAACGAGTTTGCAGTTCGTTCTTGGGGTGAGATCGGATTTCTCGGACGTATTGACCGCACATTCTCAAGGGAAAATCGAAAATATTCACCCTCTTGTTCAGAGCATCGCGGACTATCGAGAGAAAAAACTGAACAGGGCCATGACGGATGGTGAACTCTACAGGCCGGAACTCTTCATTTATGTGCGTGTTCCAGTGGTAGAGGCTAAAGCCGTCAGTATTTTCAAAAAGAAAGAACTGTTCTCTGAAAAAGCCGCTGAAGCCTACGAGGAAACGCTGGAAGTCTTGGGGCAAAATATCGAAACGCTTGTTTCGAGTTTTGAAGCCTTGGGGATTTCGTGCCGTGAACTCAATCGCAATGAAATTCTTGAAAACGTCTATGAGTTTTTGAATCCGAAGCGATCCACTGGCGAGCCAACGCCTGTGGTGAAAACTTTCGATGAGAGCGACATTGAAAAAGATGTTCTGGTCGAGGTGGACTGGTTAGCTACGCAATCCCCACGAGAGCAACTGGTCTTCGGCGATCTGGTTTTAGGCTTTGAGCAATTCACCCTCGATGGCTTTTACCATCGGGTAATTACTCTCAAAACCCTGCCGGAGGTCACCTATGCCGGAATGATTGCGGATTTCTTGCGGCTACCGTTTCACTACGACTTGATTTTATCGCTCGATGTACCGCCACAGGCAAGCGAGATGGCGAAGCTCAATCAAAAGCGCAAGATGGCGCACTCAATGGCCGTCACGAGTGGCAATAAGGCCAGCGATCTTGAGAGTGAAACGAAACTCTCCTCCACCGAGGAGTTGATTCGAGAACTTTTGAACACGGGCCAACGTATTTACGCTGTTCAACTGAGCGTGGTCTTGAAGGCCCCCGCTACACCCGAAGGCACAAAACGCTTGAACCGTGATGTGCGAGAAGTGTTGGCCCGATTTCGAGCCTTGCAGGGAGCCGAGGGGCTAGAGGAAAGCGTGGGCGCGTGGAAGGTGCTAAAAGGCAATCTTCCCGCAGCCCCGCTTTCTTTGGAACGTGCGCGGAAAATGAAAACCAACAACCTCGCAGATTTCCTTCCGGTGTATGGGCCGCGTGAAGGCGACCGCGATCCTGTCGTTCTCTTTCGCAATCGCTTGAACGGCCTTGTGAGCTTCAATGCCTTTGACCCAGGACTGCCGAACTACAATTCGCTGGTCACGGGTTCATCCGGCGCGGGTAAGTCATTCTTGAACAACTGCATTCTGCTTCAAGAGCTTGCGCGTGGGCTTCGCGTGTTCATCATCGACATTGGAGGATCGTACAAGAAGCTGACCGAATCTTTGGGAGGCCAATACCTTGAGATCAACCTATCTGACCAATACCGGATCAATCCATTTGATCTTCCTGATCCAACTCAAGAGCCAAGCAACCAGAAAATAAAATCGTTGCTGGCGTGCGTGGAAAGCATGGTCAGCGAGGATGAAAAAGCGAAACTTCCGAAGCTCGATCGCGCTCTTTTAGAGCGAGCGATCATCGAGCTTTACAAAAGCCGACGAGCCAAGGGTGAGGTGCCAACATTGAGCGACCTTGCCCGCTATCTCTCTGCGTTTGAAGAAGATTCGATGCGAGCGGTGTCGAAGATGCTTTATCTCTGGACGGGAGAGCGCCCCTACGGGCGTCTTCTTGACGGAGTGGGAAGTCTCCGCACAGATGCTTCGATCTGCACCTTCGATTTGAAAGGGTTATCGGCATATCCCGATCTACAGAGTGTGATGATCTTGATTTTGACGGACTTCATTCTCACTCAGGTTGAGGGAGATCGAACGACAAAAAAGCGGATCATTCTTGATGAGGCATGGGAGCTGTTGAAGTCCAATGCGGCGGCTTCGTTCATGGAGTATTGCGCGAGAACGCTGAGAAAAACTGGTTCGGGAATCACCTTCATCACGCAAGGCGTGGAAGAGATCGTGGCAAGCCCTATTGGGCCAGCCATTCTCAACAACACGGCGACGAAGTTCATCATGCTTCAACGTGGAGACTCGGAAATCTTGCGCGAAACGCTGAAGCTCAACGATCAGGAGCTTGGTTTGATTCACTCTCTTGGGCAGAAAAAGGGGGAATTTTCCGAAGGCTTTATGATCGAAGGCGATCACCGTCAAGTGGTTCGGATTTATCCAAGCCCTTTTGAATACTGGCTATCGACTTCGGATGCTCAGGACAATGCATATCTCGGCACACTTCGAGATTCAGGATTGGACTTGGTTCAAGCGATTGAGAAGGCGGCACTTGTTTACCCAAACGGCGTGGCTCAGGGAGCCTCGAAAGGAAGTGCAGCATGAAAAAGATGAAGAAACTTTTTATTGTGGGGATTTTGTGTCTATCCATCACCATACCAAAACCCGCGAAAGCGGATTTGTTCGGTGGCGATGTGGCTGTCTTGATGCAGATTCTCGCCAATGCAATTCAACAACTGGCACAGCTTGAGAAAATTTTGTCCACAGGTGGAGATACCTTGGGCTTGCTCAGAGATATTAACCGAGGGATCAGGGATGGCCTCACTGTTATGCAGATGTTGAATCCGCGCTTTAACCCAGGAATTTACGGCAATCTTGAGACTGCGGATCAAGTGCTAAGGATCATTGACGATCTATATGGAAAGATCCCGCAAACGGCAGAACTTCGCTTGCAGCAGGCGCAAGATCAGTCAGCCTCGGAGAGCATTTCCATGAATGGAACGCTCTTTCGCTTTGCGGATCAGGCCGATGAGGAAAGCAAACGAATTTTTGCTCACTCACAAGATGTAAGCCCGCAAGGTGCTGCGAAACTGACCGCGCAGAGCATGGCGGTTTTGATCGGAGTCACAACGCAAGTTCTTCGTACTAATTCGATGATGCTAAAAGCGATGGGTGAAAACATGGCGCTTCAAAACCGAAAGGAAAAACTGCAATCGGCGCAATTCCGAGCGCAGTACGACGGCCTATCGGATGGCTTTGGCAAACTTCCGAGGGAAACCAAACTCGGCAACCTCAAAGGAGATTAGCCTATGCCAGATTTTAATTTGGTGGGTTCACTCATGCGCGACCTTCACCAAGAGTTCGTGCGAATGTACTACCTGATGTTGCCCGTATTCTTTTGTCTTTCCATTGCGGTTACTTGGTTACGATCACCAGGAAGCAGCATTGATTTTGTTGATGTTCTTAAACGAGCAATGATTTCAACACTACTTCTTGCAGCCTTCCCTGAGATCAGTCAGAGCATTGTTTTTGTCGCCGATGGTATTGCAGAAAAGATCGACTCCATGAATACGCTCGATGCCATGATCCAAATGGCAAAGGAAAAGAGCGAGAGTTATCCAGCAGGAAGCGCGAGCATCCTTCTCGGATTCAACGATCTCATGATGGCGGTACTCACGTTTTTGAGCTTCCTAATTCTCTTCATTGCCCGCTACCTGATGATTGCCATGTATCACTTCTTTTGGGTGTTCTACATGGTATCGGCTCCGCTCTTACTGCTGTTCAATTTGTTTCCAGCAACGGGAAACATTACAGCCAACCTCTTTCGAGGAATGATCGAGGTGGCGTGTTGGAAAATTGTCTGGGCGATCTTAGGGGCTATGCTTGCTTCGTTGGCCTTTGGAGATGCGTATAAAACGGAAGGTGCCTATGTGACCATTGTCGTGATGAATTTCGTCATTGCGATTGCGATGCTCGCCACTCCTCTTTTCGTGAAATCCCTTGGAAGCCAGGGAGCGCAAGCCATGTCGTCAGGGATCGGACAGCAAGCAGCGGCGGCAATAGCGGCAGTTCCAACCAAAGGAATGTCGTTAGCTGTAAAAGGGAAAGCAGCCTATTCCGGCGTGGGTGGATACGCCAAAAGCAAAATTGCGAACTATCAAGCTGAGAAGAAACGCAAGCGGGATATGTACCGCTACTAAAACAAGGAATTTATGAACGAATCTATAAAACTAAAACTTAGAAAACTCCCGAAGGCTCTTGCCGAGCTTTCTCACTCGAATCAATTTTTGAAAATGTCGGCGTTTTCCGCATACCTCACCTGCGGTCTGCTGGTGACGCTCCTCTTTTACCAAGCGATCAAACCCACGGCGGTTTTAACGCTTGCACCAGATGGCTCTTACTACCAAGAGGCACCGAGGCCCGATCCGAAAATCGAGATCGAGCGAGCTGTGCGCGAATACCTGAAGTATCGCTACAACTGGACACCGAAGACAGTTGCCGCCCAAGTTGGAAAAGCCGGAGATTTTATTCTGTCTTCGACCAAGCGAGCCTTTGACGGTTCCATGCAAAACGTCATTCGCTTTTCTGTAGATAAGATCGTTGCACAGCGAGCTTATCCCGTGGAAATCCGAGTGGACTTGAAGAATAGCGTTGTCGTCATTGAAGGAGATCGAATCACCTCTATTCAGGGCCTTAAGGCTGCGGGCGATCTTCGCTTAGAGCTTGGCTTTGAATCAGGCCCGCGCACGGAGAAAAACCCGTGGGGCGTGTATATCTCGAAGGAAAAAGAATACCAGAACTGATTTTATCACTTGAGACATAAAAACCCTCTTAACCGGAGGCTTTTATGTTTCCACGAATTGTCTTTGCAATTCTCATGTTTCTATTGCCGTTAAGCACTTGGGCTAGAGTGCGAACGGTAGAAGTTAAGAAAGACCAGATCGTCACGGTCAGGACAGCGCTTGGAGTCGCAACGATCATCCAAGTGCCGGATCGACCGAACAGCCTTGTTGTCGGCGATCAGTCTGCGTTCAAAGTTGAGTATCTGGATCAGGCCATTACGATCAAACCCCTTCATGGCAGCGCAAGAAGCAACCTGTATATCTACACCGATTACAGGCGCTTTAACGTGCAGCTTGTGAGTGGGCCAGAAAGTGCTGCGGATTACGTCGTCTATCTTGAAAACCCACAGGAGAAAGTAAAAAGTTCCGCGATTGGATGGCGAAACTTTCGCAATCACCTAAAAAACGAATCCTTGATTCTTGAAACCAAACGACTTGCGAACACGGCTGACGGCGTTCTTTTGATCGAGTTAGAAGTTAGGTCAGATGCCCGGGAAAAATTCCGTCCCGATTGGCTCTGGCTTACTCAAAGCGGAGTCACGAGGCCCATTCACAGTCTTGCGCTTTCAGGTCAAGACTTGGGCGGTGGCCGATCCATCAAGGGCGTGATGCAAGTTCTAAAGAGCGACGCATCCACAGCGGAACCTCTGCGGATTGAGTTGAGGCGAAAGAAAACCTCGTATCTCACGATTCCCAAGGGGGTCGCATGGAAGTAGCCGCGAAAATGTCTTTCATGGAGCGAGTTAAGAACTTCGCCTTCAAAGAGAAAGTCTATTTCCTGAAAAGACGAGAGATCAACTGGGCTTCACTAGCAAAGTGCGGAGCGGTTGCGCTTGTGATCGGTGTTGTGGGGATTTTACTCATCCCTGCACCAAAGGAAACTGTTGGTGATTTTCACGAACAGGCCCCCTTGGGAGAACGCCCCTCGGTTGCATCAAGCAGCGATCCCACAGGAGAAGCCGCAAGTCAGATCGGAGCGGGTCAGGGCTATGCAAGATCAACCCCATCTAACTTGAGCCACCTTTATGCGCCGACCTACGGGAGCGGCGGCGATTCTGCCTCTTCGGGCGATGAACGCAATAGCTCGATGATCCTTCCTCGTGGCGGTCTTGACAGCAAAACCCAGCTTCCTCCTGGAAGTCGGATTGCCGTCAGGCTCTATGAGAGAGCTATCGTTGCTAACCAAGGGATGCCTGTGATCGGCGTCGTCACTCGTGACTACATTCACGAAGATACGCTAGCGATCCCCCAAGGATCAAAGCTCTTTGGGGATGTGACCTTTGACGACGGCGGCGACCGCGCCAACGTGAGCTGGAAGTATGTTCAATTTCCTGACGGAAGAAAGCGGGAATTTTCGGCGATTGGAGTTGGTTCTGATGGACAGGTAGGAGTTTCTGGTCGCGTTCACTCTGAAGCCTTGAAGAATACCGTGGGGCAAACTCTTACGCGTTTTATCGGAGCCTATGCGGAAGGCTCCATGCAGCGCGGAGCTTTGGGTGGAAACCCTGGCGGTGACGACAACGGCTGGAAGAACGCCATTGCCGAAACTGCAAAGGATCGAGCCGAGAGTTGGGCAAACGACCTCAAGAAAGAAAAACGATGGATTGAGATTTCAAATCAAACGGAATTTTACGCTGTTCTTACAGCGAATTTCGCTTTCCGCGACCCTGGAACTACTTATGGCAGATAAGAAGAAAGAAACCTCCCAATTCAGCGATCAAACGCTGCTTTGGGGGGCCGGAATTGTTTTTGGCCTGATGGCCTTGAACAAAGCCATCAACTTTTTAAACGTCTGGATCAGGGAGCCACGAAACCAAGTGATTCTCCTTGGTCTTTTCGTGTTGCTTCTAACCCCGCTTTTTTACTGGATGGTCAGAAAGCGCGAAGCCAATTTGAAAAAACAAAAACAAGAAAAGGCAGTCATCGGAAAATTCGAAAACTCCGTTTTCTGCGGCCTCACGGACAAGAAAGAGGAAGTTCATATCAAAACCCGCCAACGGGCGATGCACACTCAAGTGATCGGCACAACCAATGCCGGAAAAACTGAGAGCGTGATCTTGCCATGGGCGATACAGGATATTGAGCAAGGTCGTGGCCTGATTCTTATTGACGGAAAATCAGACCGAAGCCTTCTTGATAAACTCTGGGCGTATGCGGTGAAACACAAGCGGCAAAAGGATTTTCGCTTGTTTTCACTAAGTAGCCCAGATGAGTCACACCAGTTCAACCCTCTTCTTGGCGGTAGCCCCGAAGAAGTGGCCGAGCGCGTGTTCAATTCGTTCGAGTTTGAAAATGAGTATTACCGAAGTGTGCAGTTTGAAATCTTCGCACAGGTGATGAGGATTTTTTCGGAGAGTCAGGAGCTTCCGACCTTCGTAAAGGTCTTTGAGGCTATCTCTACACCGAACAAGCTGAAGGCTCTAGCCGAAAAAACCGGAAATCAAGGATTGAAAAATTGGGCGAAGCACTACGCAAGTCTTCCGCCGACGGAAACCGCGCAAAGGACAAGCGGCCTCACGGCAGCACTTAGTCACTTTGCTTTCGGGAAGACTTCAGCTTTGTTCAATACGGAAAGCCCAAGTATCGACTTGGATCGTGCATTGAAGGAAAATCTGATCGTGTATTTCCAGCTTCCCGTGATGCTTTCGCCTTTCTTGGGAAAAGCCTCTGGGAAGATGATTCTACAATGTCTGCAAAGTGCGGTTGCCAACCGTCACCGTGGAGAAAACCGGAATCACAGTTTCTACTCGGTCTTTCTCGATGACTTTTCTGAGTATCTTTACCCAGGCTTTGTCACGATCTTGAATAAATCAAGAAGTGCCAACGTCGGGATCGTGTTCGCGCATCAGGCTTTGGGCGACATAAAGACAATGGGTGACGCCATTGCCAATTCGATCCTGACGAACGCGAACCTTAAAGTGTTCATGCGTGGCAACGATCCTGAGTCGGCTGAATACTTCTCAAAGGTAATCGGAACGGTCAAGAGCATGAAATACACCTCGCGCACGAAGCGCGGCGTGTTTGCTCAAGAGGACACGGGCGATGCTTCGGCTCGTGAGGTGGATGAATTTATCATTCATCCCAACCGATTCAAAAATGAACTTGGTGTGGGTCAAGCCGTGATGGTCATTCCGCATGAGGCCGGAAGTAGAACCATAAACATCAAGTTCCAGAAATTTGACGATCTACCACCTGAGCCATTTCTGAAAATTGAAAAAGCGGCATCAGTCGGACTTGCGGATTTACCTGAGACTGAAACGCCTCAATTTCATGGAGGTAAAAATGCAGCGTAAAATGTATGTGAGTTTTTGTACCCTGGCTTTCGCGTTCATCCTCAACGGATGCGCGACCCAAGGAAAGAGTGCAGGACTTGGTGGGCTTATTGGAGCAACTGGCGGGGCCGCCCTGGGCGGTATCGCCGACCCTGGAAAGAAGGGAGAATACCGAACTCGCAATGTCGTGGTCGGTGCAACGATTGGTGGAATGGCGGGCTTAATTGCTGGCTCCGCTCTCCATGATGAAATCAAAGAACGAGAGGCTAAAGCCTACGCAAACGGACGCGCATCGGCTCCTCGTCAAGCAATGGGAGCCATGCCGTCCTTGCGGGAGGCCAAGGTGGAGTCACGATGGATCGAGGGCCGCGTAGTGGGCAACCGCTACATCGAGGGACACTTCGAGTACATCATCACGGAACCGACTCGCTGGAACGCGCAGTGAGCGCAAAACACATTCCATTGAAGGAGATTAGCTTTGCGGCGAAGACTGGATTCTTGAGTAAAGACCTTTGGCATAAGTTTTTTACCACGCGATCCTATAGCCGGAACTCGCGGATTTGGCATCGCTTCGTGGAGGACGGATACTTCCGTCCTCACGATTCAAAGATGCTGCCCGACGTTCTGATTTTAGGAAATCGGTCGCTGGTGGAACTTGAGCGGCGCGGAATTGTAGCCGTGACAAAACCTCATCTTGGTCAATTCGACCATGACGAGAAAGCGGCCAGCATCATTTTAAGCCTTGAGCGAGAAAAGGTGTTGGACGGCTTTACGACGGAAGCGGAGTTGAAACGAAAGAACTGGCTGTGGATGAAGACCACGCAGGACGGCAAGGATGCTAAGTTTCCTGATCTGACTTTGCAGCTCTCAAGCGCCGCAAAGTTCGGCACAGTGGCTCTTGAGATCGAGCAATCAAAGAAGACCTTTGATCGGTACAAGAAGGTGATGAATAGCTACGCCGTCACTAATGAAATTGAGATCGTCGTCTTCATTGCGAACCAGCAGTATATTTTCAACAGCATTTCTCGTGCGATGAAGGAGATCAGCTACCCATCATGGGAGCGGCCCGTTGGATTTGGAGAGATGGAAGCATGGCTCAAAAATCCTTTAACGGCTCCGATCTATATGAGCCGTGGAGTTGAGTCCATCGAGCAATGGATGAACGAAAAACGCGACCGCGCTGGCTAAACACTAGCAATACCACTAGCAAATCATTTGCTAGTTGAGAGCGTTTCCGCAGAAGTGATCTATTGAGATAATTCCGATTCAAAACAAAGACTTACCCACCGCCTCGCTTTAAAGAATCTGCCCCTGATCGCTAGTGACCCCTCCCACCCAACGAGTACATTGGTTGGAAGGGGTCACTAGCTGGTGCAGAAAATAAATCTCGGCGGTGGGTAAGTCTGAAAGGATTTTTATGGATAATTTTAATAACAGGGGGAAGGGAGAAACGGCCTTGGGTGTCACTGGAGGTCAGGAGAATAAAACAAGTGAGGTGGTAAACGAAGAGGTTTTGGCTTTCAATCGTAGGGGCCGTAAGGGTGCTGCTCATGCGGCGCAGAGCCTTGATCCGAGGAACAGCAAAGTTGGTGGCTCGTCCCAAGGTGAGGTGTTTCGAGTAGTCATCTCGAAGGAGTCCAACGAAGCGTTGGAATCGGCTCTTAGCCGATGCGCGGGCGGCTTCGACTCTGGAACTATCACCAAGTCAGACGTTGCCAACTACATTTTCCAGAACGTGAACAAGTTCTTTTCAGAAGCCGACGTGAAGAATCTTAGGGCCGCGCACTTTGACGAGAAGAAGATGCTTGGCTCCATTCTACGAACGGACGCCGATCTTCCTGAAGACTTGAGAAAAGCGATCCGCGCTCATTATGGAGTCGATGATAAGGAAAAGAAAAAGTCTTCTAAGAAGACCGATTCTGTTCCTGCCGTTGCCTGACTATTGCGGGAAGGAAGCCAAAGGTAAAAACAAGGTCATGGGTTCATCGGCTAGTTCGATGAACCCATACTTCTTATAGAAGGATTTTGCGGAATCATCCTTTGCATCGACCAGAAGCGCGTAAACGCCAACATCAGCCGAGGCAGATTGAATCCGCTTCATTGCATCAACCAAAAGGAGTTTCCCTAAGCCTTGGCCCTTGGTTGAATTATCAACCGCCAGTCGGCCCATTCGAGCGACTGGTACGGGATGCTTAGGGAGCTTCTTCTGCATTGCTTCGGGGAGCGAAGATAAATCCACTTCGCCCATGCTGAGACTGTAGAAGCCAAGAACACGCTTGGCTTTGTCACCTGATTGAATAGCCACAAAAGTTTTATTGAAATTCGCCGCTTGGTTCTGACGAGCACGCGCTTTCAGGAAATCATTTAGCTCAGGCGAGCCACAGTCAAACGGCGCACGATCAAATGACTTGTCTAGGTTGTGAAATTCAAAGTTGCTCACAAAGCCAAATTACTTTCTGGATTGCTTTGAATAGTCCTTGAAAGCCTTTTTCAACGCTTCGTTCGGAGCCGGAGGATTTGTCAACGCGGCAAAAAACAAATGAGCATCACGTTCCGTGAGACTTGTGCGTTCCACTTCCGATAACTCTTTACGAGCAGCGCGAAGAGAGTTTTGCAGCATGAAAGAACTCACTGTAAGCCCTAAATGATCGGCGGCTTTCTCAATGAGATCTTTGTCCTGCGGAGCTGTGCGGATCATGACAGTGCTTTCCTTCTTCAGGGAAACCTGGGGCTTTCTTTTTCTTGCGACTGACATAGTAAACCTCTTTCACCGTGCTTAAACGGCTATAGATACACCATATCATAGCGTATTGCATTTGTCTATACGACCTAAATCTAGTGATTCCAATGAGTTGAGAGTTTTATCGGGACTTTTACAAAGATTTGCCCTTGATGGGCGGTCTGTAAAGGAGTAGTATGAACTCCAAGAATGTAGTTCTTGAGCTGCCTAGCTCATCGCTCTTTGAAAATCGAATAGAACGCGAGTGGCTTTCAACGGAAGAAGCAGCTCAATACTTGTCGATCACCGAAAACGCTTTACGCATCATGGTCTATCGAGGCCAGATTCAGTCGTACAAGTTCGGGAGACGACTAAGGTTTAAGTTGAGGGATTGCAAGGCTCTTTTCCTAAAGAAAGGAGCCTGACATGGCAATCAAAACTTATATTGAGAACGGAAAGAAATTCTATGAAATCTACGTTAATGGATTCGACTCCAGAGGGATTCGAGTTCAGCGACGTAAGAAAGGATTAGACACTCTTAGAAAAGCGGAAATGGCCGAGTTCGAGCTAAAGCGCGAACTGGCTAAACTCAAAGAAGAGGCTGTGCCTTTTCGCTGGTCTGAGTGGCTTTCCGAGTGCTTGAAGAGAATGAAGCTCGTTCACCGCCCTTCAACCGTCATCAACTACACTGCACAGATGGGCAAATGGATTGATCCTCATTGGAACAATCTCGATTTGCACAAGATCACAAAGCAGAAAGTTTACGACACCATTTTTACGGACGTAGATTCAAAAATCAGCCCGTGGACACGAAAGACAATTCTGAAAATGGTTCGTCGAATTTTCGAAATGGCCGTTGAAGACGGCATTATAGACCGGAACCCTTGTGCGGGTATCCGAGTCAATGTGCCGGAGGTAGACCAGAAGGTTTTAACCAAAACAGAAGTTGAAATCTTCCTGCAAGAAGCGAAACAAACGAATCATCGTTTTTATCCCGTCTGGGCTATGGCCCTTATGACGGGAATGAGATCGGGAGAGTTGTTCGCTCTTAAATGGACAGACATAGATTTCGAGGGAAGGACTATTTCTGTTTCTAGGCAGTGGACGAACAAAAATGGGTTTGGCCCCACCAAGACGCAAAGGAGCCGCGTGGTTCCGATTTCCAATGCGCTTTTGAAGTTCCTAAAGAAACTCAAAATCAAGTCTGGAAATCAGAGCGAGTTTGTCTTGCCGCAAATGCCCGAATGGGAGAACGGCGAACAGGCACGGATCACGCGAGAATTTTGCGCCGCAATAGGGATCACGCCCGTCAAGTTTCACGACCTCAGAGCAACCTTTATCACCAACCTATTAGCGCGTGGCGAGTCTCTGGCTAGAGTTATGGCAATCGTAGGCCATAGCCAGATTAAGACCACCAACGGCTATCTTAGGAAGGCTGGTGTGGATGTTCAGGGGGCTACCGAGAAACTTGGCTATGATCTTCCAGATGAGGTTGTAGGAGCCAAAGTCCTGTCTCTTAGATAGAGGCAGGACGGCTTCTGTGAACTCAAAAAACCTTGCTACTTCATGCTACTCGCGGTATTCGATT
>FRDC01002695.1_pt1 | contig 21069 bp, 29 predicted proteins | sample 1106171 | NCBI WGS metagenome assembly FRDC01 (sample SAMEA3930566, study PRJEB13176) | freshwater metagenome | biome: Drinking water system; feature: drinking water; material: water | place: Singapore | collected 2014-12-20 | reverse complement strand
CCTGTGACAACTGGACAGGCCTGTCCATCTTTTCGTCCAGATATCCCCCCTCCTCCAGAATGGAGGTCAGGGGAACTCCGTAGGCTTCTGCCAGTTTCCTCAAAATCTTGACTGTCGGATTCTTGCAGTCCCCTGTCTCAACCTGGGACAGGTAGGCATTGGAGATTCCAGTTGCGTTCTGGACGTCTCTGAGACTCATTCCTGCCAGGTATCTGAGTTTCCTGAGATAGGTTCCTAGCTTGGTTGGCTCGACAGGCCCTGAACGTCTCTTAGGTCCGCGCGGCATTGGTATTCCCTCAGGAGTTTGGTTGCGTTCTCAAGGGCCTGTGCAATGTCCTGGCCGAATCCCTTCAGGTTGGTTTTGGTCCTTCCGTCCACAACCTGGATTGTGACTCCGAAGGGGCCAGGATTCCCCGAATCCGACCATTCCAGGGAGACCCGGGAGATTCCCGTCATCCCTCCGGCCTCAACTGCCTCCAGGCCCACAGCCCTGACTGACCACAGGCAGTCTCTGGCTGCCAGTGTTTCGTAAGGGAGAACCTCGGACTCAGGCATCCTGGAATCCTCCATTCTTTTCCGCAGTTTCAATGATCTCCATAACCTTACTGGTGGAGGCCTCCAGGACCAACAGGGACAGTTCACTGGGGTTCTTTCTGCCAGTCCTGGCCCTGATTCTCTTGAGGAGTAAATTCCTGACCCCTTCCCGGATCTTGTCTTTGTTTTCGAGGCCAAACTCCTCCACCAGGTCATAGATTTCTGCGGCCGTCGTGATGTTCCACTGATCTCCGATGTGGGGATGACTCACAGGCTTCCTCCTTCCGCGCTGGGGAGATTCCATTCCGGATTTCCGGGTCTCCATTGTCTGGCAGCCATAACCCTTTCAGGGGGGACGACAGGCCAGACTTTGAGGATGACTGAGTTCTCAGTCAGGTGCCATTTGTCTGCATGGAATGAGCAGGACAGGGTTGATGCGATTTTCTTGTGGGCCTCTCCCATGGTGAATTTTTTGTAGAAGCCCTGGCGGGTCATTTCATTGGTCAGGGCCCATTTATAAATCTGCCCTCCGTTCTGCTTCAGGATTTCCACGATCTTGTCAGCAACCCCAGTCTCACGTCCGTTATTGGCCCTCTTTTTCCTGGTCCTTTTCGCATCTTGGGTTTCGGGGTCAGGGGTCCAGGAGAAACTGACTGGGATCTCCTGACCTGACAGAATGTCCCGGACTGTTTCTCGCGCGGGGACTGCCTGAGTCGGCGCGGATGGGACTGGGGGGAGGCAGGAGAGAATCTCTCCACACATGGCCTCCATTTGGTAGAGAGCCAGGTCCAGGAGGACCCTTTGGTCGTGGCATTTGTCCATCTCCTCCTGGAATTGAGCTTTCCTGGCGTCACACTTCTGGACTTCTGCCTGAATCCGTTCCCGGAGTTTGCTGAGGAACTCTTCTGGCTGCATGGGGATTCTCCTGGTGGGTTTCTCTGTGGGCGCAGTTGGACGGGTCCCCTGTGGGGCCCCTCCCTGACACCGAACGCGGAGATTTCCGGTTCAGGGAGTAGACCCCTCCAGGGGATCCGTTTCGAGTCCAGCCCTGTGTCAGAGGGCTGGTGTGTATGGCGGTCCCGACCTGCCTGGAGTCAGACGATAGCAGTGACTCCAGACAAGCCAGGACCAGCAAAGTCCGGTCCCCAGGTTGGACGGGGCCCCCTGATGGGTGGAAAAGGGGTGGGGACCGGACAGGGGTAAATGTATCGCTGCGCTCAGGCGCCGTCAAGGCTGGAAAAAAGAAACGGGCCCCGGGGCGACTGGGAGGCGCCTCCGGGGCCAGATCATCAGGAGGGTGGTGGAGACCTCGGAGCGCCCTCTCCGAGGTTTTGAGACAACCTGACTCTCCGGGGAGAGTGTACCTCACCGATGGAGGGCCCTGGCAAGCCCCTGGAGGGCCTGGAGAGGGAGCGGAGGCCCAATCCCTCCCGCGCTGCCCCGAAGGGCCTCAGAAGCCAAGCCAGGCCTTCCGGTTTGAGAGGCCTTGTCTCGTTGCGGACGTCCGGGCGCCTCTCACGCGTATGCACGCGCGCGCGACGCCTGCGCATGCGCGTTACGCGTGTGTGTGCGCGCGCGACGCGTGCGCACGTGCGCGAATTAGATTGACTCTTAAAGACATTGAGTCCGGTCCCTGTTTTTTACGGACCCGTATTCTTTTTCCGACCCCCTCCGGGGGCGGGCCCCCCGCGCAGCGAGGGGGACCCGTCCCCGCATAAGGGGGTAAGGGGGAAAAATAATGCGGGTTAAGCGGAAAAAACAAGAATGGGTGTAGGGGTTGTGAGGGGGGTGTGGGGGGAGGAAGGGGGAGAGGGTCCAGGGGACGGGGAGCCTCATTTAGGAACAAAACCAGGGACGGTGGACCGGAGGTCTTTTTTCTTTTCCCTGCCTGTCTCCTGGATCCGGGGCCTCCAGACAGGGTCTCCCCCTTGGTTCTCTCTGGGTCCTGGATCCTCCCTCAGGGGTCCCTTTGTGGGGGGACGTGCGCTGCGCGACGTCCCCCCAGGGACCCTGGGACTGTCCAGGCCCTGAGAACCCGGGAGACCCGGCTAGGCCCCATCCAGTCAGGGTCCAGGTTGCGGCGCGGGAGATAAGGGCCCTGGGAGGTCCTCAGAGGCCTTGATGTTGGCGTGCAGGTATGAGACGTAGACCCGGGAGGTCGGATGCTCCCAGGAGGTTGTGGGAGGCCTTCCTCCCCATCGCTGGACAAACTTGATCGGGGCAGGAGTCCATCGGGGGGAGAACGGATCCGGGGGACGGGTCATGAGGTCCACAATCCAGGTGTTTCGCTTCTCTGTGTCCTTCCCTGACCAGACGCAGTGTTCATTCTCTTGAGGCGAGATGACGGGTCTAGCTTCAGGAGGGACACAGGCAGGAGGAACGCAACGGGACAGCATCGCTCTGGACAGGTCCTCCAGGCTGACCACTGAGGCGCTCCCAATGTCCCTGGGTTCCAAACCAAGCCGGGTCACAAATCCCCGCGCTGAGTTGTGGTGAACCCCAAGAATGTAGGAAACCCCCCACAGGGGAATCAGGTCCCACGCAAGAGGACTGGAACCCTTTGGACGCAACTGATTCCGGATTTTCATTCCAGGAATGGGTTTGCTACTTACTGTATCGAGCGTAGAATTTAACGCACGACGGCGGGACAATCCTCTGCGACGTCGGGGTTTCTTGTCATTGTTTGAGGGGACTTCTGTGGACACTTCTGAGACTCCTGAGACGACCCAAAAGAAAGGGGCAAGGAAGGTTTCCGACAAATTCAGGAAACCCAGACAGTGGCAATTTGTAAAAGACCATCGCGACAAGTCCAGGAAGGGTGTCGTGATGGAACTGGTCAAGACTCACAATTACAAAGACGTCTATCGTCCCATGCTGGCGACAGCCTATGGGATGCGAAACATTGGGAACATGAAGCGCCTGAATCAACTCGGAAAACTTCTGGGGTTCACGATCAGGTCTCCCTACTATTTGTTGTATCTCACGGAGGTGGCTTGGCTTCTGGGAGTCAAAAAATCGTTTGTCAAACGATTGGTTCTGACAGGCAGAATCGGGTTCGTTCAACCTTCAGGGCCCGGAGGGCAAATTTTCATACCCGTTGCCGCATTGGAACTGGCGTTACTCTACTGGTCCTGTGGCAACATACCCTTTGATCATTCGGAGATGGTCAGAGAACGTCATATCACAAACTCCGGTCCAGACCTCGAAAGGAACCCCTACAATGTCCGAGCCGAGCACCTTTTGCCGGAACTGCGGAAAGAAGATCAGTAAATCAGCGGATGCTTATTGGTTTGAACGGGTGATCGCCCAAAAAAATGGAGAAAACAAAAACGAGGAGACACTTATACGCGCGGTGGATTCCACTGATCCGTCATGGATCCCTACGATTGGCGTGTTTGGGGTGTGTCATTACTGTCTGACCCAGACCGAAGTTTCGCGATCGCAGGCAGTCGCAAAGACTGTGGAATCCATGAGGTCAGACCTCCTGGAGGCCTTGTCTTTGCGCGACTCCCATAAAGCCGCGCGAGAGGAGGCGGAGGCAGAGAGGATCAACCTGGAGAGGGCCCACGCTATCGAGATCAGGGACCTCAGGGAAAGCCTCCTGGCGAAGGATGACCACATCCGCAGACTGATCAAGGCTGGTGATGACACCATCGCTGAGGCCGAAGGGTTGATCAGGGCTGAGAGGGCGGCGCGGGAGGAAGATGAGGCGCAGGGCAGGGCCCGGGAGGCCAGCCTCCGGATCGACCTGGAGCGGACCTCAGTCCTGGCGGAGTCGGCCCTCAATCGGGTCAAGGAACTCCAGTTGCAACTGGAGCACGACAACGCCAGTTATGTGGTGAATCTTGGATCCGTTCAGGCGGAGTTGCGGGAGCAACTGGAGGCGGAGAGGAAGGCCCTGGACTTTGAGCGCGATCGGGCGGCGCATGACCTGGACAACCTGCATGGTCAGTACCAGGCCAGGCTGGAGGAACTGAGGGCCACGGTTCAGGGCCTGAAGACAGAGAACACCAATCTCTCCAGGCAACTGGCGAGCGCTGCCACGATCGGGGTGGAGGCCTCCAAGAGGGTGGAGGAAATGTCCGACAGGATCCAGGCCCTGGAGGCCGAAAAGATCGACCTGGCGGAGAGACTCCGGGATGCCAGGGCAGGGAAGAAATGAGCGACCCAGGCTTTCAGTCTCCCGCGCCGAAAAGGGGGCGCGGCAGGCCTCGGAAAGATGACAGGGCAGGGAGGCTCTATCTCATCAATGAGGATGAGGAGAAGTTTCAGATTTGGTTTGGCAGGAGGTTGCGAAAGATTCGCCAGATTCTTGGGGTCAGCGCAAGAGAGGTGGCCAGGGCCATAGGCCACGACAGTTACGATATCGTCAAGAGGTCCGAGCGCGGGGAGCGCCGGACCTCTGTTTATGAATTCCTCCAGTTGTGTCTGGTCTTTGACGTTAGTCCCCTGGAGTTTCTCCTTATCGGGGAGGACTGGCCAAAGGATCTCCCCAGGCAATCCAAGAGAGGCAGACGGAATGCGAAAACTTGCGGCAATGACACTGGCAGCGATACTGCCCCCGACGGCGGTCCTGGTGGCCAGCCTGGTTCTGGCGGGGGTTGAGCCTCCGAGAGTTGCCCTGGCGCAGGCCCCGTCTCCGGCGCCAACCCCGATGCCTCCGGCGCCTCCTCCCCTTCCTGTGGTCCAGGTCAATGGGCCTGCCTCCCCTGTCCCTCAGGGGTCTGTTGTCCTCCTGGACGCCAGGTCCTCTGTCTGCGTCGGTCCTCTGGTCTGGGTCCCCCAGAGGTCCACTGTTCTGGCGGATGCAATGACGGTCTTTGATCAGGGGGACCGGAAGGCCTGCGCCGCGACGGTTGAAGGACTGCCCCCTGGTTCTTACCAGGTCGCAGTCATTGGATACGGGTCTCCTGCGTCTCCGGCGGAGAGGCCTCCTGTCCATGTCCAGATTGTGGAGTGGACGGTTGGGGCCCCGGCGCCTCCGCAGCCTCCGGCGCCAGGACCTCCGGTCCCGGCGCCTGTGCCTCCGGGTCCGACCCCACCAGGACCTCTCCCGGGTCCCACGGCGCAGGTTGACGAGGGAATCGTGAGATCCTCCCGGGACTTCTGGCGGTTCTACCTGGACTCGTATGGCAACTGGGATGTGGCAGGCAAGGGGAGGGACTATAACGCCCAGAATGCGAGACTCCAGGAGGAGAGGCGCATCCTTGGGGGTGTGGTCGGAAAGGAGATTGATCGGGTGGTGTTCCCCCAGGTTGGGCCTGATGGGAAGTTTGCCAACCCGGAGTCCTCCAGGGCAGCCATGGGGGTCGTAAAAGAGTCCCTGAGGTCTGGGATGATCCGGGCAATCAATGGCAACTGACAGCCAGGGCCAGTCTGTGGAGGCCTGGAAGTCCTGGGACCTGTCGGCTTGGTTCGTCCTTCCGGACGGGTCCGCATTTCCGAGAACGGAGTTTCATCCTGGCGCAGGGTGTTCCTGTGGCAATCACATTTTTTCTCTCATCAGGGATCCTAATGTGCGTTACGCTGTGGTCTGTCTCTCCTGCATGTCCCAGCGATGGGGGCAGATCAACTCTCGGCGAGTGGTGATATATGGGAGGCTCGACATGCGCACAGGCATCGTTTTCTGAGGGAGGTCCGGGTTGGACGAGTCCAAGGTGAGAGAGATTGCGGAGCATTTTTTCCCTGCCCTGTTGTCCTTTCTGGGCCTGGGAGACTGGTCCGTTACAATCCACGTGGAGTCCATTTGCGGGGAGTCCAATGAGGTGGCCATCATCAATCTGGATGACGGTTACCTGCAAGGCTATCTGACGATCGACCCAACGAAGATGAAGAACGAGGGCTATCTCCTGGACGTGTTGGCCCATGAGGCTTTCCATGTCCTTATCAACCCGGCGCAGCAAACCATCAGCACCCTGATGGATTCGGAGCCTGAGAAACTCAAGGCCCTCTGTCGGGTCAATGTGGAGAGGACCATCAGGTCTCTGGAGACAATTTGGCAGTCCCATTTGTGCCACGAATTCATGAGGCAAACAGACTGGTACAAATGGGGCCATCGTCAGGAGGGAACTCAGGCAAGCGATGGCGCGTTGACTCCTCTCACGCCAGTGGCTCAACCAGAGTCCCCGATCGTCCCCGCGCCGTTAGACGGGGCAGTCTCGCAGGTCAAGAAACCCAAGCCGAAACGGGTCCGGACTCGCGCGAAGAAAAAGTCATAGGCGTCATCATGGACGTCATTGCATTCACGTCCCTGTACGGGATTGCGATTCTGTCTGTGGTCACTGTGGCGATGGTCCTTTATTCGGCGGGCCCCCGATGAGTCGGAAACGCCAGGACAACGACAATGTCCCGTTCCTCCCTCTGGGAGGTCCGGGACATTCTGATTTTGACGCAAAGGGACAGGGGGCCTTTGACTCCGAGACGGGGGAAAAGGCCCCACGCAAGAGACGTCCCAAACCGGCCCCCTACCTGGAGACAAGGCCCATGCTGGCAGGCGATGGAATCGGCTTTGAGAGGATCCGCGAGATGGGTCGGAACACAGACGACACCATGGCCAGTTACGATCACTGGTCCTTTCTGATCCCTGAGGCCCCACACTGGTTCTCCGCCGGGTCGGAGTCGGTGGAGGTCTCCCCTCCCATCTGGCGTTATTGCCCTGGCGGTTTCGATCACCAGTGGATCGGGATGTGCGTCGGGAAGGCAACCAAGAATGCCGTTGCGACGGTTTGCCGTATGCCGAAGGACCTGACCTGGGACCCCTCCAGGCCTGAGGAGTTTGTTCCTCCCCTGGAGAACGTCAGGCTCTCTGGCCTGTGGTCTTACCTCCAGGCCAGGACGACCCATGGGCGCGCGGGATTCGGGGAGGGGGCTGTTGTGGCCTACTCCCTGGATGGACTCATGAAAGCCGGTTTCTTGCTGGAGAGATACTGGCCGGATACCAGGGCGAACCAGGATGCCTACAATGATCGGGCCAACCCTGGCGCCGAGGCAGTGAACTGGGCCAAGTCCAGGGCCCTGCAGTCTGGGTTTGCCGTGAGGATTACCTCACGACAACAGTACCTGGACTTCCTGGCAGCGGGGTTCCCGATCGTCGATGGGGTCTCCATCGGGACTGGCTGGATGAATACCTCAGAGGACGGCGCTTTCTCCTTAGGGGGGAGGACCGTTGGAGGACACGCCACAGTAACGGTAGGCTATGACAGGAGGAGAAACCGTCTGTACAAACGCAATTCCTGGTTGGGGTGGGGGACGGTGGTAGACAACCCTGAATTCGGGGATGATTGCAAGCGCAGGAACAACATTGGTCACTGCCCCCTGGACCAGTATTTGGATACTCACTTGACCGAGAGGAAACTCTCCACGGGTGAGACAGACGCGTTTGTCATCTCTGACGTCCCCTGGGACAGGGGGCCGGTGGAACCTAGAATTAAACTGGTGTCAAACTCGGAGCTATTCACGTGAGTAACGGAATTCTGTTGAGTCCGACGGAATCGGAAGCGACCGGGAGAGAACCTGGCGGACAGGGTCAAGGGGGCCAATCTGTCATGCTGTGGATTTTGACAAACTGGATCAGTGTGGCTTTGGGGGTTACATCTGTGGCCATGGCGGCTATCCTTGGGGCCTGGGATGCAGCATTTATTTCTGGTTACATCTGGGCCATTGGCACAGCGGTTGTCAGTGTCCTGGTGTATGCCATGAAAAATCTGGCGCCTCTCTGGATCCAGTGCATGAAAGAGAAGGCGGAAATCAAACGTCAATCCATCGGAACTGAGGTTGAGGCAATGCGAAAAAAGATGATCGCATTGGACCGGGCCCTTGAGGAGTCCGAGAAGAAGCTTAGGCGTCAAAACAGGGAGGCTGCGCGGAGGGGTGACTAACCTCACGTCCGCGACAGTCTCCACGTGAGGTCAGGTCCCAAGACGGGGCCTGACCTTTTTTTGTGGAAAATTTTTCCGGAATCCCAGTCACAGAAATGTAGGTCCGGGCGAATTCCCATCAAGAGGGGACCGTACTGGGCCCCGGAGGAGAGATCCAATGTTGGCGTTTGTGGTGGCGGTTTCCCTGGTGGGTCAGGTTCATGGGAAGGTTGACGTCAAGGCGAAGGGCTTTATGCCATGCCCAACCAACATTCAGATTCTGATAGCGGAAAACACGGAGGACACGGAACTAAGGGGAAAGAAGCCAACAGGGAGGCGGGTCAATGCGTATCGCATGACTCCGGCCGAGGTCTTGCGAATCCGCGCTGCGCAAAAGGAACGGGCGCGACAGAAGACCCAGGACCGCAACGCGATTGGTTTCCTGGAAGTGAATACTCAACTGGATACGCGTTTTGAGAACGGAGAGCGGAAGGTTACCGGGGTCAATCATTACAACCTGCAGTGGGCCATTCTGCAGGAGATTGTTTCCGCAGACACTGTTTTCAATGTGGGGTGGGCCCTGCATGACGATTCAGGGAAAGTCCTGTTCAAGTGGACTGGTGGCATGGAGGATGCCTGGAGGGTTCGCAAGGGTTCCGACAGGGCAATTAGCATCGGCATTCTTGCCCTGCCTCATGAATTGCCTCCGGGGAAGTACAGGGCCACAATCTACCTGTATGAGTCCAGGGATGGGACTGGCAGGATTACCAGTGGTGGACGGTCTTGGTCAGACTACTACGATTTTGTTGTCGGTGATCGGCTTGGCCAGTTGAAGCCTACTCCCCTCCCCAAGTCTGAAGAGAAGAAGTGAGCACAGCGCCAGCGCCAGCCATTCCACGATAGGTCAGGACCTGGAGGTCCTGACCTATTTTTTTGGGAAAGGGAATCCGGAATTCTTTTCCGCAAAAGCTTGCCCAGAGTTTAGGATTGTGAGAGAACGGTTTCGGAGGTACATCAATGAGGTATGTCCGTTACGGCTTAGCCGAGTCCAACCTTTTCAGGAGAGTGGCAATGCGTTTCCTCAGGGGCCTGACTGCGCTAGGGACAGTGTTCCGGATTCCTTCCCCTCAGGACTTGATGCCCAGTGGTTTTGTCCTGGACGCTTTTGATGGGGCCATGGACTTTGTTGTGTCTTTTCCTCCTCCAGGGGAGAACACAGTGGAGCCGACGTCCCTGGCTTTTTTCGTTGCCAGACAGGGGACTCCTGAGGGTGGTTTGGTGGAGACTGAGGAGAGTTACCAGGCCCTCTACAATGCTTCGGATCAGGTTGGTATTTCGTTCCTGGGTTACACTCTCACAGGGATTTCGCAGCAGGGGTATGTCCGGATCTCCTTCGGATCCACACAGCGATTTTTTGGGCCTGGAGAGGATCACGTTCCAGTAGTGGCTGCCCTGTTCGTCGGGTTCCCCGATTGACCAGTTTCAGGCGCCCCCAGGTCCTGAGGACCTGGGGGCAGCACAGAGACCCAGGAGGACGGGGCATGAGGTTTCTGATTGGACTCCGGAGGTTGGCGGAATTCATGGTGGGGTTCACGTTCTTCCTCTGGCTGGTCTTTGCTTTGATTGCAGGCCTTGCGATCACTGCAATGGTGGAATTCTTGTGGGCAGCGATGCCAGCCAGTCTGAGGGCCAAGCTGAAGAGGTTTTTCTATTACGAGTAATCCAGGGACAGCCTGATGATCCAGGACCTGGCAACCCGGGGGACTAGTGTCCTGGGTTTCTGTGTATTGGTGGTGGCAATCGCAATCTCCCTGGTGTTTGCAGGGCGGGTTGCGATTGCGTTTTTGACCACCATCATTTTGATTCTGGAACTGATTATTGTCCTGGCGTTCCGTTTCCTGAGGCGATTGTTTCGGACACTTACCAGGGAGAATTCCAGTGATCGAACCGACCAGCCTTGACCAGAGGGTCCCTTCCGAACTGACAACCATTGGCGCCGGAGGCCTGGACGGGCCGGGGCCATTGATTAAATCCAGGCCCCTGATTTTCCTGGACATTGATGGGGTCCTGAATGGCCATGGGGTCAATCTCCATTCGGAATGCTGCGGTATTTCCCCCAGTTGCGTGGGCCATTTGAACCGGATCCTGAAGGAGACGGGGGCCCGTTATGTGGTCTCCAGCGCCTGGAGATATCTGGTTCTGGGGGGCTCCATGACCTGTCGTGGGATGGAGTATCTCCTTCGGACTCACGGAGTCATGAAGGACCGGATGGTCGGGGTCACTTGCTCGGACGAATTGGTCCCGAGTCGGGGCGCGCAAGTCTGGCAATGGCTGGAGGCTCGCGGATTCGGCTATAACTTTTGTATCGTTGACGATGGGGACCCGGTGGAGTACGGATTTTCTGGGATGCCTCATGTCACGGTCCCCAGTGTAGGCCTGGGATGGGACGTCTCGGAAACGATCATTCAGAAGATCCGGAGTGTTAGCGATGGCAAGGCCGAAGAAAAAGCAGGGTCCTTTGCCTGAGATCAAATACGGTCGCCAGATGGTGATGACTCCCCTGGTAGGCAAACATCTTGCCTCCCGTTACTGGAAGGGCAGGCTACTTGAAGACGGGATGACTGTGGGGGACCTGGTTGTCCTTTCCATGGTTGAGCAGGCTGTGGAAGAGGGGAACATGACGGCCGCAAAGTACCTTTGCGACCGGGTTGACGGCGCTCCCGTTGTCCTCCAGGACTACAGCCAGGAGGAACTGGAGAAAATGTCCGACGATGAGATTGACAGGATTCTCAAGATCGGCCGGAACTAATCCATGCCCCGGAAGATATCTCCTCATGCGGTTCTGGCAGCCCTCAAGATCCGTAGGGAGAGGGACCGCAAGCTTAGGGAACTGCGTTTTGAGGAGGCCAAGAGGAAGGAGGAGGGGGTAGTCCTTACGGCGCGGGAGGAGGTCGAGCAGTTTGACTGGTATGGGCGGGTTGCCAGGGAGAACCAGAAGCCTCCAGCCTGGAACTGGTTCACTTGGCTGATCCTGGCGGGGCGTGGTTTCGGCAAAACCAGGACTGGCGCGGAGTATATCCGGAGTTTGGTAGAGACTGGCAAGGCGCGGCGGATTGCTCTTGTCGGGCCAACAATGAACGACGTGCGCAACACGATGGTCGAAGGACCGACAGGAATCCTGTCGGCCTGTCCGCCATGGGACCAGCCAATCTACGAGCCGTCCAAGAGACGGATTACCTGGTATCCCAACCCGAAGGCCGGGCGAACAGAAAAGGCTGTGGCCCTGTGCTATTCCTCGGAGACTCCTGACGCATTGCGTGGCCCCCAGCATGACGCAGCCTGGGGGGACGAACTGGCAGCCTGGGAATACTGCCAGGAGACGTTTGACCAGTTGCTTTTCGGGTTGCGTCTAGGCCTGGACCCCCGGGTTGTCTTCACGACAACCCCCAGGCCCATTCCTCTGGTCAAGGCCCTCCTGAAGGACGAGACTGTTGCCGTCACCAGGGGATCGACCTACGACAATCAGGCCAACCTGGCGAAACAGACTCTGGCCCAGTTGAAGCGCCGTTACGAAGGAACGAAGCTGGGACGCCAGGAACTGCACGGAGAGGTTATCGAGGATATCGAGGGGGCCCTCTGGACTTCCTGGATCCTGGACAGGAATCGGGTTGACAGGGCCCCGGATATGGCCAGGATTGTGGTTGCAGTGGACCCGTCTGGGTCCTCAAAGGAGGGAGGCGCCGAACAGGGCATTGTGGTTTGCGGACGAGGTGTGGACCATCATGGGTATGTCCTGGAGGACGTCTCCTGCAGGGAGAGTCCTCTAGGTTGGGCCACGGTGGCAGTGAGAGCCTACCTGGACTGGCAAGCCGACGCAATCGTTTATGAAAGAAACTTCGGGGGAGACATGGTCAGGTCTACCCTTGAGGTTGCGATGAGGAATGCGGGGTTCTACATCCCGTTGATTGAGGTTGTCGCGAGTCGGTCCAAACTGATCCGGGCGGAACCAGTCGCCTCCCTTTATGAGCAGTGTCGTATTCATCATCCGCGCTGCGCAACGAAGCTAGGCGCGGGAGTCACGATTGCCCCGGACCTGGAGAGGCTTGAGGATCAGCTATGCAATTGGGTCCCGGGAGAGACCAGTCCAGACAGGCTGGATGCCATGGTCTGGGGTATGACGGAACTGATGGTTGACGAAACCGGCCTGGAATCAGGCCCCAACCCACATGCAGGATATCGGGGGTAATCATGGCAGGTTTGTTGACCAGTTTTCGCGCAGCGATGGGGGCTTTCCGGAAGTCCTATTTCCATGCTTCTGATGGAAATGACACCAGCAGGTTGTCGGAAACAGGGGACTGGTCCTCCTACGAAGCCAGGATGATGCGATACGCCATCCTTTGGGCAAGCTACCAGAACGACCAGTATTTCGATGACGTCCATCGGTGGGCCACGAAATACAAGGCCGACCATGGTCTTTATCGGAACACCAGGGCCCTGTTTGGTCCAACCTACAGGATCACTGAACTGTACGTTACCCACATCATGGGGGGCAGGTTGGACGTTCTCAATGCTGGGGACGGAGAAGACGGCGGGTTGAGTGCAATCCCCATCTCAGACGCCACAGATGAGGTCCGGAATTCCATTGCCAAACTCTGGCAACTCTCCGCCTGGGAGAAGAACAAAGACCTCTGGGTCCGGCGCGGCGCCTGCCTGGGGGACACGTTCCTGGAGGTCATTGACGATCCGATCACCAGGACAGTCCGGATTGCCCCTGTTCATCCGAACGCGATCAGGGAAATTCAACTGGACCAGTTTGGTCGGATCTCTGGATACATCCGTGAGGAGAAAAGGCCCGACCCAGACCGCAGACTGGTTGCCGCTAGTGTCGGGTCCGAATTCGTGAAGGACGTGACCTATACCGAACTGTGCCAGAGGTCCGGGAACGAAGTCCAGTTTTCGACCTACAAGGATGGCCAGCCATACGGGTGGTATGGGGCGCCTGCGGAATGGTCAATGCCCTATCCCGGGGTTCCCCTGTTCCACGTGGAGCATATTTGCTCTGGCCTGGGTTGGGGCTTCTCCGAGGTCAATGCTGCCCTGGCGAAGACCCGCGAGACGGACGACATTGGATCAAAAACCAATGACCAGATTCGGAAAACGGTGGAGGCAATCTGGTTCCTCTCTGGTGTGACCCGGGGAGAGAATGCAGTGGACCTGAGGGATGACCGCAAGAGGTCTGCGACTGATCCGGGTTCCAATGCCGATCGGGAGAGGTCTGTTTTCCTGTACGCAAAGGATCCCAGCGCCAGAGCGCAGGCCATGGTTGCGGACCTCCCCATCCAGGATGTGACTGACCATCTCAGATTGATGCTGGAGCAGATGGAGGCGGATTATCCTGAGATCAGGTATGACAACCTCCAGTTGTCCGGGAGTGCCTCCGGAAATACCCTGAGGGAAGCAAGGAAACCGGCCGACAAGAAAATCAGGATCCGGAGACAGGCCTATGATCATACTCTCTCTCAGGCAATGGCTTTGTCCATTGCCATCGGGTCGGAGAATGGGTATGAGGGCTTTTCCGGGATCTCTTATTCCGATATTCTGTCAGGGGACCAACAATTTTCGATTGGCGACAGGCCAGTATATGAGTGGGGGGAGTACGAGGAACTGGAGGAGGAGTCCCTATTCTGGGCCACGGCAAAGGTGGCAGTGGATTGCGGGATCCCAATTGAAATGTTCCTGGAGCGCCATGGATGGGACCCCCAGGCTGTCGCCAGGGTAAAACAGAATTCAGACAACAGGGAACTGGCCAGGCAGAGGGCTAGCGCCAGGAATCCTTTCACTGGAGTGGGGAACCAATGAGAAATGCAGTGACAGGCGGATTCTGCTTTCCGTCGGCGCTGGGTCGGATCCTGTTGGATCCGACCCCTGTTTCTGGCGGGGGCTCCGGAGGTTCGGGGTCAGGCGAGGGAGGAGGCGGGGGTGGTGGATCCGGGTCAGGATCCGGGTCGGGTTCAGGGTCGATTACCCTGACTGTCGCCGATGTGGTGAATCAGTATCGGGACACGGGGGCCCTGGCCCAGAGGGTCATTACCCTGACCTCTGAACGGGATGAGGCGAAAGCGCAGGTTGCCGCGCGAGACGCACAACTCGCGGAGGTCAATGGGAAGGTTCCCAAGCCTGGAAGTCTGGTTCTGAATGAGACGGCCGCAAACCTGTATAATCAATACAGGAGCCTGGGGACCCCTGAGGAACTGGGGACGGCGGTCCGAGGATACCAGACTCTCCAGAGGCGGGAGACGATCCGGGAGGCCTCTGCTGTCTTGAAATGGGACCCGGCTGCCCTGGAGGGCCTGCTCCCGGAGGGGTCTACCATTTCGATCCTGGAGGAAGTCCCGACAGGGGGGAAGGACAAAATCAAGACCCCCAAAATCAAGATTGGAGAGACAGAGACGCCTCTCAAAGAATTTGTTGAAACAAAGTTCCCCCGATTCGTGTCCGCGCTGTCCATTGAGGGGGCAGGCTCTGGACAGGGGAATGGGACTCCGAAGGGTAGCCAGGGGACGACCGTGAAGGAAAAGCTTGATGAGATGGTGAAGCAGAACGGGGGCAGTGTCCTGAGTCGAGGGATGCGTTTGTAATTCGGGACCGCAGTGGTCTAGAATTGTTTCGTTGAGTTGCAGAGAGTTTTGTTGGTTTCGCCAGGGGGCCAGAAACCCCCTGGCATGGTTTTCCACAGAGGACAGAAAAAATGGCTGACTTGACTGTCACGGCCGCGCAAGTGTCTGCGGTTTTCCCTGACAAGTGCGAGATTTATTCCTTCATTGCAGGGGCCACCATTACGGCTGGCCAACCCGTTTATATGATTGCCGCAACGGGAAAGGTTGGCGTTGCCGACGCCAACGGAAGCGCCCCCGCCCCCCAGTTCAAGGGCATTGCCCTGAACGGTGGAGTTTCGGGAACCGTTATCAATGTCCTGAAGAGGGGCGCCGTCTACGGGTTTGACCTCTCGGGAATCAATTACGGAGTTAGGGCCTACCTGTCCGACACGGCCGGGTCTCTGGCCGATGCTGCAGGAACCACATCGGTGGCCGTTGGCCAGGTGATTCCCCTCCTGGATGCTGCAAGCGCCGGGACAAAGGTTCTATACATCGACGCCTCATGGTCGGCATCGTACTAATCTGAGTCGGGCCCCTGGCGTCCTATTTGAATCGGGATTGTTTATCCGTATTGGAGATTGAACATGGCTGCGATTGCTGGACTGTTGGGGATCAACTCGACCGATTCCCAATTGATTTACACCAACACCATTGGTCAGGCTGCGATTTACGACGCAGTTAATGAATACCTGGCGCGTTGGAGCCAGGAGATTACTCAGATTACCGGCCTGTTCATCCAGGGCGAGACTGAGAATTACAGCGAACGTTACATGCTGCCTGCAGGCGGTTACCTGCAGAGGCGCGGGATCCAGGCAACTCCGGCCGCAATGAAGGCGACCGGGTCATGGGACTGCGGTTATCCTCTGGAGGACTTCGGGACTGTGGTGGGCGGGTCGGACGTGAGTCTGGCCTATATGTCGATTGCGGACCTGGATCGTCACGTCTCCGGCGTCATCGCGCAGGATATCAATACCGTCCGGTTTGAGATCCTGAAGTGTCTTTTTAACTCCAGTGGCCGGACTGTGACGGATGAACTGTTTGGTTCCATCACGGTCCAGCCCCTGGCTAACGGCGACTCTGTGGTCTACCCCCCTGTCCAGGGGACTGTCACGGAGGCAACGGCCAATTACTACGCAGAATCGGGTTATGCTGCGTCGTCGATTTCGGATTCAAACAATCCGTTTGAAACGGTTTCCGCAATCCTGAAGACCCGTCACGGTTCTCCGACGGGTGGCGTGCCGATCTTTGCATTCCACAACCCTGCGCAGAATGCCAAGATTAAGGCCCTGACAAACTTCACGCCGTATGTTGATGCGCGAATCATTCCCAGTACGGCCGCGAATCGGCTGGACCCCATCAGTGTTCCTCCGAACACTCCTGGGGAGGTCATTGGGATCACTGACTCTTGCGTCAACATTTCGTGGGACTGGATTCCTGCGAACTACATCCTCTTCCTTCACACTGGGGTTCCTGCCCCGTTGAAGATGAGGGTGGACCTGGCGCGGACGGGTCTCCCCCGGGGCCTGCAACTGGTGAAGACCTCCGACGCCGCGCCCCTGGTTCATTCATTCTATCGGCACCGTTTCGGCGTCGGGACTGCGAACCGTCTGGCAGCCTATGTCCTGGAACTCGGCACAGGTGGTAGCTACACGATTCCGACGGCTTACGCGTAATCCGATTGACCTGGAATCCGATTCCGGAAACAATCAGACCCCAGGGAGACAACCTCCCTGGGGTTTCGTTTTTCACGAGGGCAAACAGATGGCCGACCCGGCGATTATCAACGCGCGTAACGCAAAGGGAATCCTGGAGATCCTGGAGATTCTTGGCCAGTTCACCAAAGCGATTCCGGAGATCCTCAACCTCATCAAGGAACTCAAAGAGGACCTGAAGATCCTCCAGGATATCCTGGACGTCAACAAGGTGGGGGGAGGGACTCAGGCTGCCATCGAAATGGCCAAAATGTCCGAGGTGATCCAGAGACTTTCGGACGATGTGGCTGCCCTGTCAAAAGCAACTAAGGGCCAGGGCAAGTAAGGGGGCCGCGCTCCCTTTCTCCCGCGCCGTAACAGGGGCCATTCGCCAGGACTGTTCCTGGTGTATGGCCCTGGCCATTGGGGGTATAGTGTTTGGAATACTTCGTTTCTGGCGAGATGAGGGGGCCCATACCATGACTCTGGCGGATGCCCAGAAGACTCTGATTCGGAGGTGTGGCAAATTTTTGGTAGCCGCACAACTGGACGGAACCACAATCAACGGGACCAATGCGGACCTGATGGACCCGGTTTCTGAGGGCCTGATTGCCTGTGGGGTAACTCCGGCCGACTACACCACACCGACCACTGCGGAGGTCCAGTCCCTGGCTGCCTCGGACCTCCGGAAGTTTCTGGCGATCGCAGAATACAGGACCCTGGAAACTGTTTTGGGGAACTGGGCCAAGCCGGATCAGACGGCGGGGACCGACAACGAACAGAAGCTAGGGGCCCTCAGGGATTCTCTCCAGAAGACCCTAGGGACCAAACTGAAGGCCCTCCAGGATGAGTTTGATTACGGGTCCCAGGCCTCTGTCATTGAGGCGGACCTCTTCAATGCGGGGTTCCAGGAACAGCCTCAGGAATATCTTGAACTGGATGCCGACTAAGGGGGCTTGGAATGGGACTCATTGCGTTTGATGATTCCATGTTCCCGGACACTGTGGTCTATAGGGCCGTGACCAAAACTCTGGACAATTCGATGGGAGAGGTCCAGACAGAGGCGGATTCAGGGGACTGGGTTACTTACTCATGTCGGGTTACCGATTCGTCAGCGGGGACCAAGACGGCTGGTGGGTCCGAGGGCCAGAAGTATGCAACCCAGAGTTATGAGATCCTCCTCCCTGAGGACCCGGGTTGCTCCGCAGATGATCATTTTGTCTGGAGAGGCCTGACTCTGGTTGCCATGGGTAAAGCCAGGAACAGGGGCGGGGAATCGGTCCTGTTTGTTGTGGAAGCGATGGAGGCAGAGTAATGGCGGCAGTCCATGACGTTACGATTGCAAGTCGGTACAACGGGGAGAACGTCACAGGGACGGTTTCCATTGTTGCCGATGGGATGACCAGCCTGGACGTTACTGTCCCGGGTTCTACCACGGATCAGGCTGCCTCTGTTTCGATCCTGACAGCAAAGGTTAAATCCCTGTATATGCTGTCTTCGGTGGACCTCACGGTCCAGACGAACAACGGGACAACCCCAGACAACACATTTACTCTGAAGGCTGGCGTTCCTTATTTTTGGGACGGACAGTCAGGGTATTTCAGTAATCCTCTGTCTGCCAATATCACAACCCTGTACCTGACCAATGCAGGTACTACAGCGGCAAGCTTCAAGCTTCGGGCCGCGCAGAACGCCTAAGGAGAAACACTGTGGGGAAACCTCCGACATCGTGGGTCATTGATTCATATTCTTCGTACTACCCCAAGAGTACGAACGCGGTCATTTTTTCGTTCAGGGACAATGCTGCAACCACGATTGTGGACGATTATCGCGGGGTTTCCCTGACCAATGGTTCTACGGGATCCGAGGCCTCCGGACCAACTTGGCAGACGTCCAGTTTTCCTGGAGACACGTCCTCCAATGCCTGGACCCTGGTGTCCACCAACGCCAACCCTGTGACCTGGTGGTATAAAGACAGCGAGGGATACGCAGGAACAGACGGCTTTGTCACGTTGATGGCAATTTATCGGAATACGGGGGCCACCAATGACGGGCCCCGTCTTCTGGGAAACGGGACGTCTGGTGGGGCCTGCCTGGAACCCTGTCGGGTTTCCGATCAATTCTGGACGATCGCCAATGACGTGGCCCATTCAGGGTCGGGGCTGTCCAACCCAACGGGAGACTGGTGTTTCGTTGGCTGTTCCGTGAAGTCCGGATCAACCTCGGAGTTTTACGTCCGGAACTATACGGCCGGGACGGACTCTAGTACTCAGTACACTTACCCTACGATCAACTCCACAAACGGGAGGCTGTCCCTAGCGTCCAACGGAACGAATTACCTGGGAGGATCAAACGGAGTCCTGTATTTCGCGTATGTGGATCCAAAAAAATGGACCATTGCGGAAATGCAGGCCTTCAGCGCCAACGTCTGGGACCTGTATAGGCCTGTCCTGGTGACTCCTGTTGACCAGTTTACGGATACGGCCGGAACCGTCATCAGTTCCCATACTCCGACGGGAGGCGGGTTCTCCTGGGTCAATACGGGTCTGGGCCAGCCTAACACCCTGGTGATTTCGGATGCGAACCGTTGCCGCGCGAATGACACAGGGGAGGTTGTCTACTACGCAGACAACCCGGCGGCGAACGCAGACTATTCAACGTCTGTCACATTCCATTATTTCGATGGGTCAGTGGGCGGATTCAGTGGGGCCTGTGTCAGGGCCACGATCACAGGCAAAAAGTTTTACACCCTGATTTATTTGATTTCTTCGGGGCAATGGCAACTGTACTGGATTGACGGCGGGTCTTATGAGCTATTGGGTAGTTCCAGTGAGACTCTTGTTTCTGGCAATGATTACACGATAACCATTTCCATCGGTGGCACTTCAATCTCCTGTTCGGTGAATGGGGTTGTGGTCATTACTGCTACGGACTCCAGGATCACGGCGCGGGGATACAGGGCCCTGTATGCTTCGGGGACAGGATCAAACGGGGCAGGAATCCATTTTGATTCTTTCGGGGTGGCTTACACTGCCCCCACCACAAGGCCGGACTTTTTCCGTCGCGCCGTTTTGGGCAGGAGATCATAAAATGCCGAAGCTTGTTTATGCGAACGAATCGACAGCGGCAAAGCGCCGGGTCTACTTCCACCTAGTCGATGCAACGGATGGGATCACTGCGGAGACAGGGGAGGCAGGGGGCCAGCCTCAGGTTTCGTCCGATGGGGGAGCCTGGACCAATACGGGAATCGGGACCCTGTCAGCCATCGGCAATGGTCGGTATTACGCAGACCTGACCCAGACCCTGGTTGCCACGGCCGGGACCATGATTGAGACCCGTTACAAGTCTGCAAACACTGCGGAGAGTCCTGGAGAGTCGGTCCAGGTTGTGGCTTTCAACCCCTACGATGCCAACCTGGGTCTCACCAACCTGGACGCAGCGGTTTCTACCAGGGCTCCCAGCGCGACAGCCTTGTCTACGGCGCAGTGGACGAACACCAGGGCTGGATACCTGGACAACCTGGACGCAGCGGTTTCGACCAGGGCTCCGAGTGCCACGGCTCTGTCTACGACCCAGTGGACCAATGCCAGGGCAGACAAGCTGGACTCCCTGGACGCAGCCATTACCTCCCGCGCTGCAGCCTCCAGCGCGCTGGACAACTCCATCTGGACAACCTTGAGGGCTGCCAAGCTGGACAACCTGGATGCAACGGTTTCCTCCAGGGCTGCCAGCGCCACAGCCTTGTCTACCGCGCAGTGGACCAACCTGAGGGCAGCGGCCCTGGACAACCTGGACGCAGCGGTTTCCACCAGGGCCAGCGCCTCCAGCCTGTCTACGCTGTCCTCGGACGTGGCAGCGGTACAGACCGATGTGAACACCATCATTACCGACATCGAAACCACAGGGGTTGTTCTGGCTTCCGATGGCCTGGACGCAGTGGTGGTGGAGTCCGGAATCAACATGAGGCAGGCACAGTCTGCGATTCTGGCTGTCAGTGTGGCCCAGTCCACCGGGTCCGGGACCGGGACCAAAGTTTACAAGGCTGCGAACGCGCCAGGAACAACCCGGGTCACTGCGGTTTGCGACGCAGGCGACAGGTCCTCAGTTACCCTGAACCTACCGACATGACCTGAGGTCCTCCCATGGGTAAGAAGCGCCGGGTGATTGTCTATTGCTGGAGATGCGGGTGGAAGGGTCGCAGGGTTCCTGGCGAATGCGCCTGTTATGACGAGTGGGCAATTTATTGTGCCTGCACCTTCGGTTACTGCTCCAAGTGTCCGGAACTGACCTCCAGGCTGCATGTCACAAGGCCCCCGACGCCACAGAAACGTC
>FRDC01000624.1_pt1 | contig 21140 bp, 16 predicted proteins | sample 1106171 | NCBI WGS metagenome assembly FRDC01 (sample SAMEA3930566, study PRJEB13176) | freshwater metagenome | biome: Drinking water system; feature: drinking water; material: water | place: Singapore | collected 2014-12-20 | reverse complement strand
CTCGATCTCGCCGCGACGCTCGCCGCCGGGCGGCCGGTGACGGCCCCCGGGCTGATCGCGGCGACGGCGGGCGGGGTGCTGGTGGTGCCGGGCGGCGAACGGCTCGATCCCGGCGCGGCGGCGCTGCTGGCGGCGGCGCTCGATGAGGGTAAGGTGCGGCTGCTGCTGTTCGACGAGGGCGAGGCGGACGCGGTGCCCGCGCTCACCGAGCGATTGGGGCTGTGGCTCGATCTGCGCGGGCTGGTGCTGGGCGCGGGTGATGCCGGGCTGATCGAGGCACCCGCGCGGCTGCTGATCGGCGCGGTGCCGGCGGAGGGCGCGGCGATCGACGCGGCGAGCGCGATCGAGGCGCTGGTACAGGCGACGCTCGCGCTCGGGATCGACAGCGCCCGTGGGGCGCAATTCGCGCTGCGGGCGGCGCGCGGGGCGGCGGCGCTTGTCGGGCGCGCGGGGCTCGACACTGGCGATCTGGCGCTCGCCGCGCGGCTGGTACTGGCACCGCGCGCGACTCGTCTTCCCCAAGAGGTGAGCCCGCCCGCGCCGCCGCCGAGCGAGGCTCCAAGCGATGCCCGCGAACCCCGCGCCCAACCGCCGCAGGAGATGATCGTCGACGCCGCCCGCGCGGCGCTGCCGCCTGATATTCTGGCCCGGCTTGCCGCCGGTCTGGCGCGGGTACGGAGCGCGCGCGCCGGCAAGGGGGCGCGGCAACGGGCGCCGCGCCACGGCCGCCCGGTCGGAGCGCGCGCGGGACTGCCCGGGAGCGCGCGGCGGCTCGCTTTGATTGAAACGCTGCGCGCGGCGGCGCCCTGGCAGCGGCTTCGCACTGCCCCGGCGGGGCGTTTGGCGATCCGTCGCGACGATCTACGGGTGCGGCGGTTGAAGAGCCGGCAGGAAGCGCTGACGATCGTCGCGGTCGATGCCTCGGGCTCGGCGGCGCTCGCGCGGCTGGCGGAGGCCAAGGGCGCGGTCGAGCTGCTGCTCGCCCAGGCCTATGTGAAGCGCGCCCAGGTCGCGCTCATCGCCTTCCGGGGGCGCGAGGCGGCGCTGCTGCTGCCGCCGACCCGCTCGCTCGCCCGCGCGCGGCGCGAACTGGCCGAACTGCCCGGCGGTGGCGGCACCCCGGTCGCCGCCGGGCTCACCGCCGCGCGCGAGTTGGCGGAAAGCGCGGCCCGGCGCGGGCGCACGCCCTATCTGGTGGTGCTCTCCGACGGCCGCGCCAATGTCGCCGTGGACGGCTCCCCCGATCGTGCCCGTGCCGAGGAGGAGGCGCTCGCTGCCGCGCGCTCGCTCGCCGAGGCCGGGGTGGCGAGCGCCTTCATCGACATCTCGCCCCGGCCCCGGCCCGAAGGCGCGCGGCTGGCGGCGGCGATGCACGCCCGCTATCTGCCGCTGCCCCGCGCCGATGCCCACGCGGTCCACGCCGCGCTCGCCCGCTGATGCTCGCCGACAAGCCGCGCTGGGATGTGGAGGGCCGCGCCTGGCCGCTGCGCGAGGCGAGCCGCTTCGTCGAGACCGACCGGCTGCGCTGGCATGTCCAGCAGCTGGGGCAGGGGCCGGTGGTGCTGCTGCTCCACGGCACGGGTGCGGCGACGCATAGCTGGCGCGGCCTTGCACCGCTGCTCGCCGAGCGTTTCACCGTGGTCGCGCCCGATCTGCCTGGGCATGGCTTCACCCAGGGGCGGCCGACGGGCGGGCTCGCCATGCCGGCGATGGCGCGTGCGGTAGGCGCCCTGTGCGCTAAGCTCGATCTCGCCCCCACGTTGATCGTCGGCCATTCGGCGGGCGCGGCGACGGCGTGCCGGATGGTGCTTGATGGCTTCGCGGCGCCGGCGGGCGTGGTCGCGTTGAACGGCGCGCTGCTGCCCTTTCCGGGGCTCGCGGCGAAGCTGTTTCCGGGGCTCGCGCGGCTGTTGTTCGTCAACCCGTTCGCGCCGCACCTCTTCGCGGGTTGGGCGCGCCAGCCGGGCGAGGTGGCGCGCTTCTTGAAGCGCTCGACGGGCTCGGCGATCGACCGCGCCGGGCTCGATGCCTACGCGGCCTTGTTCGGCACCGCCGGCCACTGCGCCGGGGCGATCACGATGATGGCCGATTGGGACCTGGAAAGCCTGGCGCGCGATCTGCCGCGCCTCGCGGCGCCGCTGCTGCTGCTCCATGGCGACGCCGATCCGATGGTGCCGCCTAGTGTTTCGGAGCGGGTGGCGGCGATGGTGCCCGGCGCGCGGTTCGATACGCTGAGCGGGCTCGGCCACCTGGCGCATGAGGAAGCGCCCGAGGCGGTGGCGGTGTGGATCGGCGCGTTCGCCGATGCGCTCAAGGTCACCGGATAAGGGCGTTCAGAAAAGCTCCCCCTGAGCGCCGCGTGGCGGCCTGAACAAATCGCTGCGCACGCGCATCCGCTCGCGGTTCAGGCCGTGCTTGCGACAGGCAATCTGAAAGCGGGTACGGAGTAGCTCGGCCCAGGGGCCACTGCCCCGCATCCGAGTGAAGAAATTGGGGTCGTTCTCACGCCCTTCGCGGATCGAGCGGATCACGCTCATCACCTTGCCCGCGCGGTCGGGGAAATGTTCTTCCAGCCACGCCTTGAACAGAGGGGCGACCTCGTGCGGCAGCCGCACCGGCAGGAAGAAGGCGGCACGGGCGCCGGCCCTCGCCGCCGCTTCGAGCAGCGCCTCCATCTCATCGTCGTTGATCGCCGGGATGACGGGCGCCAGCGACACATAGACCGGCACCCCCGCCGCCGCGAGCGCCGCCACTGCCTTCAGCCGCCGCGCGGGCGTTGGCGCGCGCGGCTCCAGCGCCATCGCGATCTTCGGATCGAGCGTGGTGATCGACAGTGCCACCGCCGCCAGCCCTTGCGCAGCCATCGGCGCAAGCAGATCAAGGTCGCGCACGACCCGGTCGGACTTGGTGGTGATGGTCAGCGGATGCCGGCACTCGGCGAGCACTTCCAACACGCTTCGGGTGATGCGCCAGTCGCGCTCGATCGGCTGATAGGGATCGGTGTTGGTGCCAAGGCCGATCGGCGCGCAGACATAGCCTGGCCTGGCAAGCTCGGCGCGGAGCAGTTCGGCGGCCTGGGGCTTGGCGAACAGCCGTGTCTCGAAATCGAGCCCGGGGGACAGATCGTGGAACGCATGGGTAGGCCGCGCGAAGCAATAGATGCAGCCATGTTCGCAGCCGCGATAGGGGTTGATCGAGCGATCGAACGGTACGTCGGGCGACTGGTTGCGGGCGATGATCGTGCGCGGCCGCTCGATCGTCACCTGCGTCGCGAGCCTGGGCGGTGCCCCGTCGATCGCCGCCCGCGCATCGAGCCAGTCGCCGTCGGCCAGCGCCCGGGGGAGGCCGAAGCGCCGGCTGACGTCGTTCACCGTGGCGCCGCGCGTCGGCCGGGGTCGATCAGGCATCCTGTCAAGCTAGGCGATCGGCCGGAACATATCAAGAACTAACAGCGTCGCGCGGTGACGATGGCGCCACAGTTCGCTAGCGCGCCGCCACCAAGGGTGAGCCGCAGGTTGATTAAAACCGCTGTCAGGCCAGCTGCCCTTCGGCGTAGTGGACGTCCGCTCCTGCGCCGGCCGTTAGCCTCCAAACACCCGATGATGAGTCCCGGCGGTCGCGGCGATCGAGGGGTGCTGTCCTGAAAGCGGCCCCGTCCCCGCCCGCGCAACGGCAAGAGCGCGCTGCCAGCCGCAAAAACCTGTAGCAAAAGCATCTGTGCATGGAGCGGGTGAAGGGAATCCGCTCCGCATTTGGGCTACGCTGAAACCCGCAGAAAAGCGCCGGTTCTGGTTCGTCCTGCAGCCCGTGTGCTACAGCTTGGTGCGCAGTTCAAGGGCCTCTCATTGGCGGATGCGGCGCAGCTGGCTTGAGCGCGCGGCCGATTACAAGGCTTTGAACACCGAAGAGATGATAGGCCGCCATTTATGCTTTAGCACTGGAGCCAGCCCCTCGATGATGATGCTACGAGGGTAGGGGCGGGCTCGATCAAGCTGCTTCGTCTAGCCAAGGTGCGAGCACTGCCGCGTCGCGCGTTCGTTGCGCGACGCGCGCCTGGAAGCCTCGCCATCCCGACCGAGACCGATCTCGCGCCTCCCGCCCCGCATGGAGAGCTGGAGAGAATGACGGGCCAGCTCGACACGATGCTGGAGCGCCCCGACTTCCATTACCCGCCCGACCGGGTCGCGACGACCAAGCGCACGCTGCGCACCTTGCTCACCAAGCCCGGCTGGTCGAGCCAGGAAGTGCCCACGCTGCGCGGCGTCCTCTCCGCGCTGGAGCGTCCGCGCGAGCGATAGGCGCGTGGGTGCCATGGGAGTCGGTTGGGGCAAAAACAAACGCCGCGGACAGGCCATTATCGACGCACCCATGCGGCAGCAGTGTGCGTGCCCGCCTGCATGGCGGATCCCGCGAACGCGAGCAGGCTAGGCCGTACCGACTTGCGCAGGCGCCATATCTGCCGATCGGACGAACCCGCTAGAGCGGTTTTCGATCCGATAAAATCGGATCGCCGCTCTAGGCGTTTGTTTATACGCGATTTCCGAGCCGGCAGGTGATTCCACCTGCCTCGAAATCGCTCTAGAACCGCGCCCGGATGCCGATCGAGCCTGTGCGCGGGGTGCCGGGCTGTACCCACAAGGCGGCATAGCTGTTCGCATACCATTGCTCATCGAACAGGTTGCTCACTTCGCCGAACAGCTCGAGCTGCTTGCTGAGCGTCACCGTCGCGAACAGGCGGACCAGCGGGTGGGCGGGCAGCGTGAAGCGTGTGCCCGTCTCGCCCGATCGTCCGCCGACATGTTGCACATTGCCCCCCACCAGCACCCCGGTTCGGCCGAACTCGAAGCGACGGCTCGCCTGCACGTTCAGGCTATGGTCGGGGATGTTGATCAGCCGGTCGCCCGGGCGGATCTGGAACGAGAAATTGGGATCGAGGACCGTGGAGCGGGCCTGAGCTTCGATATAGGCATAGCTCAGCCGCACATCGATCTTGCCCGGCAGCGTCCCGGCGAGGTCGAGCTCGATGCCACGGCTGCGCGCCCGACCGATCGCCACCGAAAAACCGGGATTGGCGGTATCGCTCGCCAGCACATTGGCCTTTTCCATCTGGAACAGCGCGAAGGTGCCGGTCAGCGCGCCGTTGAACAGCGCGAGCTTCGCGCCGACTTCCACCGATGTGCTTGTTTCGGGATTGAAGATCACCCCGTTCACATCGGTGCCGATATTGGCGCGGAAGCCTTCGCCATAGCCCGCATAGCTGCTGATCGTGTCGCTGAAGCGATAGACCGCGCCGATCTGCGGGCTGAAACGGTCGGCGGTGCGTTCCGAAATCACGCGGGTGATGCGGTTGTTGGTGCGCAGCAGAAAACTGTCATAGCGCCCGCCAAGGCGCAGCTGCAGCCGGTCGGTAAGGGTGATCTGGTCCTGCACGTAAACGCCGGTCGCGCGCTGGGTATCGAGCCGGTTGGTAAGCGGCGCAGGCGTCGGCACCGGAAAGCGGCCGTAAACCGGGTTGAGCACGTCGATCACATAGCTCGCCTGGGGCGACGGGTTGCTGGCAACGGTCGGCGGGCGGAAGCGGCGGAAATCTTGATCGTTGTTGAACTCGTCATGATCCGCGCCGAGCAGGAAACGGTGCGCGAGGCCGAGCGTCTCGAACCGACCGGCCAACTCTCCCCGCACGGTGAAATGGTTCGAATCATAGCGACGGGTACGCCGCTGTCGCGAGAGCGAGCGCCCGTCGCGGAAAATCTGCTGGCGCGACCCGACGAGCTCGGCATCCGACGACGCGCCGGTGAGCAGCGTTTCGCGGTAGCTGGCGCCCAGTGTGACGCGCCAGTCCTGCGAAAAATCATGTTCGACGCGCAATTGATGGCCGGTCGCGCGCGCGACGGTGTCGCCATCGCTCGGCTCACCCAGGAATCGACTGCGCGGCACGGTATTGAAATTACCGTTCAGCACCACGATGCCGCGATCGAACGGCACCGCCATGCGCGTCAATTCCAGGTCATAGGTCAGCCGCGTCCGGTCGCTAAGCTTGACGCCGACCGAGGGGAGGAAGCCCCAGCGATTGCTGCCGATGAAATCGCGGAAGCTGCCCGCGTCCTCGGCATAGCCGATCAGGCGCAGCGCGACCGGCCCGGTGCTGAGGTTCCAGTCGGTTTCGGTGCGAAAACGATCGAAGGCGCCATATTGGAAGGACGACGCGCCGAAGCTTTCGCCGATCTTCGCCTGCTTGGTGACGAGGTTGATCGTTCCCCCCGGCTCGCCCCGGCCGAACAGCGCGGCGGCGGGCCCCTTCAGCACTTCCACGCGCTCAAGCCCCGCACTGTCGCGCTGGCCGCCAAAGCCACGCCCGCCGTTGAAACCGTTGACCAGATAGCCGCTCGGCAGGTTCTCGTCGCCGGCAAAGCCGCGCACCGCGAACGCGTCCCACAGGCCGCCGAGCGTGTTCTGCCGCGCGACCGAAGCGTTCAGGTCCAGCGCGTCGGTAAGGCGCAGGATGTTGTTCTGCTCCAGCAGCTTGCCGTCGATCAGATCGATCGATTGCGGGATTTCACTCAGCGCGAACTCACCGCGATAGGATTGGCGGACGCCGGTGATCACGACATCATTTTCCAGCGCCGCGGGTTCGGGCTCTGCCGAAGGCGGGGTGCGCGCGACGGCCGGCATGGCGACGGTGGCCGCGGCGCAGGCCAGCAGCAGGGCGCGCGCGGACAAAGCCAATGTCATAATCACTTCCCCCAAATAGTGACGCCGGGGGTCATCCCACCGGGCGGCGGCGTCACTGGCGATACGGTTGATCTCTGTCAATGAGATAATACAACATGTCGTTGACAAACGACAATCTCGATGGTCAGAGGCGCCATGCTTCACGCCAGCACCTCCCCGCCCGTTGTCGCGACCGATGTGGTCGTCGCCCGGGGCGACCGCACGATCCTCGACCGCCTCTCGCTTTCAGTGGCGGCGGGCGAGATCTATGCGCTGCTGGGCGGCAACGGCGCGGGTAAATCGACGACGCTGGCGACGCTACTGGGGTTCCTCACTCCCATGGCAGGCGCGGTGCGAATCGATGGAATCGATCCCGCGCGCGCGCCGCAGCAGGCCCGCCAACGCATCGCCTATCTGCCAGAGAATGTGGCGCTCTATGATCATCTGAGCGCCCGGGAGAATGTCGATTATTTCCTGGCGCTTGCCGGCGAGGCGTACAGCATGGCGGCGAAGGAGGCGGCATTCGATGCCGCCGGCCTGCAGCACGACGCCCGCGACCGCCGCGTCGTCGGCTTTTCCAAGGGGATGCGCCAGAAGGTTGCGATCGCGCTGGCCGTGGTGCGCAACGCGCCCCTGCTGCTGCTCGACGAGCCGACCTCAGGGCTCGATCCGCGCGCGACCGCCGATTTCAACGCGCTGCTTCACCAGTTGCGCGCGCGCGGCACGGCGGTGCTGATGGTAACCCACGATCTGCTCGGCGCCGCCGATTGCGCCGATCGCATCGGTTTCCTGGCCGGCGGGCACATCGTGGAGGAAGTCCACCGCGCGCAAGGCTTCGACGTGATGGCGCTTCACCACCGCTATGGCGAGGTGCCCGCGGCATGACCCGCGTCTGGCTGATCGCCCGCGACGAATGGCGACTGATGCGGCGCAACGCGGTTGCCGCGCTGGCGATCGCGATGTTGCTCGCGCTGTCGATCGTCGCGACGCTCACCGCACTTACCCAGCGCCAGGCGAGCGACGCACTGCGCGCGCGTTACCAGGCCCAGGCCGATCGCGCGTTCGATGCCCAGCCCGCGCGCCATCCGCACCGGATGGTGCATTACGGCCATTTCGTGTTTCGACCGCTGCCGGCGCTGGCGGGGTTCGATTCGGGGGTGGACGCCTTCACCGGATCGACGATCTTTCTGGAGGGGCACCGGCAGAACAGCGCCAATTTCGGCGATGTTCGGCAGAGTTCGCTGCTGGTTCGCTTTGGCCAGCTGACCCCGGCGTTCGTGCTGCATATGCTCGCCCCGCTCGTGCTGATCTTCGTGGGCTTCGGTATGATCGCGCGGGAACGCGAACGCGGGACGCTGAAGCAACTTCAGGCGTACGGCATCGCGCCGTCGGCGGTCGTTGGCGGCAAGACGCTGGCGCTCGCCGGTGTCGCCCTGCTGCTGGACCTGCCGGTGCTGGCGGCGCTCGGCTGGATGGTGGCGGCGGGCGGCGCGCCGCTGAGCGATGCCACCGCGATCGCGCTTGGCCACGGCGCCTATCTGGCGATTTGGGTCGCGCTGATCACCGCCGTCTCGGCGCTGGCGAGCCAGGCGCGGGGCGCGCTGCTCGCCCTGATCGGGCTGTGGGCGATCACCGTCGTGCTGATGCCGCGCATCGCCAGCGATGTGGCGCTGGCGATGCGACCGAGCGCCAACCGCATCGAAACCGATGTCGCAATCCAGCGCGACCTGCGCCGCATCGGGGACAGCCACGACCCCGCCGACCCGCATTTCGCCGCGTTCAAGGCGGCAACGCTCGCCCGCTATGGCGTGTCGCGGGTCGAGGATCTGCCCTTCAACTATCGCGGCCTGCTCGCGCTGGAGGGGGAAAGGCTGACGGCGGGGTTGTTCGATGCCTATGCCCACCGCCAATTCGCGGCCCAGCGCGCGCAATCCGGGGTGGTGGCGCTGATGGGAATCGCCAGCCCGACCATCGCGGCGCGTGCGCTGTCGATGGCGCTGGCGGGCACCGATCTGGAAAGCCATCGCCGTTTCCTGATCCAGGCCGAGCGCTATCGCTACACCATCGTTCAGCAGCTCAACCGGCTCCAGGCCTTGTCGGTCAGCTATGCCGATGACGGCGCGCGCAACAGCGATCCCGAAGCGGCGCGGCGGGTGCGGATCGATCCGCGCAACTGGCAGGCGGTGCCCGATTTCCGCTATCGCGGCACGAGCAGCGCGGAAAAGGCGGCGGCGGCGCTCCCGGCCGCCAGCGTGCTGGCGGGCTGGGCGCTGCTCGCCATGTTGCTGCTGCGGTTGGCGACGCGGCGCGTGGCGGGGACAGTCCGGTGATGCTGTGGCGCCACGAATTGCGGCTGTTCCTGCGCCAGCGCGTGGCGTGGCCGGCGCTGCTGCTGACGCTGTTCCTGGCGATCGCGAGCGTCGTCGCGGGGCTTGCCGAGGTCGAGCGGCAGCGCGCCGCGATCGCCCGCATCCCCGCGTTGCAGGCCGAAGATGTGGGCGCGATCGCCAAGTTCGTCGCGCGCGAGCCCGACGCGGGCTATGCCGCCTATTACACACCGCACGCGACCTGGGATGCGCCGTCGCCGCTTGCTTTCGCGGCGATCGGCCAGCGTGACGTTGCTCCCTATATCCTGCGCATCCGCGCGCTCGGCCAGGAGGGGCAGCTTTACGATAGCGAGCTGTACAATGCCGAACTCGCGCTGCCGGGGCGGTTCGACTGGGCGTTCGTGCTCACCTATCTCGCGCCGCTGATCCTGATCGTGCTGCTGCACGATCTCGTCTCGAGCGAGCGCGAGAGCGGGCGGCTGGCGCTGTTGATGGCGATGAACGGAGGCCGATGGCGCTTCTGGGCACGCCGGATCGGCCTGCGGCTGGGGCTGGTTTACGCGGCGCTGATCGTGCCGCTTGCCGCAGGGGCACTCTACGCCGCCGCGCCGCTCTGGTCCACCGCGCAGATCGCCGGCCATGCGCTGGGCTATTGCCTGATCTGGACCGCGCTCGCCGCGGGCATTGGCGCGATCGGACTGTCATCGGTCGCGAACGCCGCCAGCCTCGCGGCTGGCTGGCTGGCGCTCACCTTGATCCTGCCCGCGCTCGCCAATCTCGCGATCAATGCCGCCATCCCGGCACGGCAGGGCATCGAGCTGACCCTGGCGCAGCGCGAGGTGATCCATGCCGGCTGGGACAAGCCCAAGCAGGCGACGATGGCCGCGTTCTTCCGCTCGCACCCCGAATGGCGCGATACCAAGCCGGTCGGCCTCGGCTTTCACTGGAAATGGTATTACGCGTTCCAGCAGCTGGGCGACCAAAGCGTCGCCGACCAGAGCCGCGCTTATCGGGCGGCGTTGATGCGCCGGGACAGCTGGGCGCGGCGGATCGGCTGGGTACTCCCGGCGGTGGGCGTGCAGACCGCGCTCCACCGGATCGCGCGGACCGACCTGACAGCGCAGCTCGCCTATCAGGACCGTATCCGCCGCTATCACACACAGCTGCGGCGCTTCTATTATCCCTACATCTTCAACGATATCGCCTTCACCGATGCCGACTTCGGCAAGGCGCCGCGCTGGCGCTAGCGATCCGAAACGCCAGCCGACGCATCGGACCCAACGGCTTGGTTTGGCGCCGCGGTTTGCGGTGAAGACGGCATCCCTGCTACGTGCTGGAGACGAACTCAAGATGCGCCTCCAGGCAACCTGAACCTCTCCGAGCTTGCCGGAGGCCGGTTGGATTAAGTTGTGCGGCTTTGGGTCGCTGTTCGATCATCGCATGGTAATGCTCTTCGGCCTCTGCAGGTGGGATGTTTCCGATCGGCTCGAGCAGGCGGCTGCACCTTCCGCCGGGGTTGATCGGCGCAAAGCGCGGTTGCATGAGGGCGCCCGCTGCGAAACGGCATGGAGGCGACGTGCGAACCAAACTCTGGCATGGCCATGCCCGTCGCGATGATACCCCTGCCGTGCAGCGAACCGGGAGTTGAAGTCTGTGGACAAGCGCGACTATGCCGGACTGGATGAAAGTGCGCTTGTCGCGCTGTTTTGCAGCGGCGACGCGGGCGCGATCCGCTTTATCGCGACGGCGAACAACCAACGCCTGTTTCGCGCCGCCTGGGCGGTTCTGAAAGACAGCGCCGAGGCCGAAGATGCCGTGCAGAGCGGCTATCTCAAAGCCTTTGCCGCGATCGAGACTTTCGAGGGGCGGTCGAAGCTTTCGACCTGGCTTACCCGCATCGTCATCAACGAGGCCCTGGCCCGGCTGCGCTCGGCGCGGCGCCACGCGGCGCGCGCGGAGCAAATGGCAGCGGCGGCGCGCCACATTGACACGCTCTATGGCACAACGCCGCCGCCGACCCCGGACCAATTTGCCGAGCAAGCCGAACTGCGCGTGTTGCTGGAACAAGCGATCGCGCGGCTGCCGGTTACCTACCGCATCGCGTTTGTTCTCCGCGAGATCGAGGGGATGACGGTGGATGAAGTCGCCGCCGCGCTCAATGTTCTTCCCGCAACGGTGAAGATCCGGCATTTTCGGGCGCGGCGCATGCTACAGGCTGATCTCGCGCCGGTCGCGCGCGACGTGCTCGATGGGTCGCTGCTGTTTGGCGGCGCGATCTGCGTGGCGCTTACCGAGCGGGTGAACGCGCTGATCGCCGCGCACCGCGACGCGGCGCCGGGCCGCGCGACGCTGTCGGGTTAAACGAAGCAGGGCAAGCGCGCCGCGTTTCTTCGCGCGATGCTGAAACGCCAAAGGGCGCTTGGGCATCTAAGCGCCATGCGCCCCGGATTTGCCCCCCGTGAGCCGTCTTTGGCCCTGTGCTTCACCCGCTATGACGCCGCCCGATTTCAGCTCGGGCGCCAGCGCAAGGCGGCTCGAAAATCGCAGCCCTTTAGAAACGCGCCGCCGCGCCCCGGTGTAATCGCTCGCTTCGCTGGGCTGGCGCGCCTGTGCGGCAGATCGTGACCATCGCCTCTTAAGAAATAAGGAACTTCAGGATGACCGATCGAGACGGGCTTGCGGCAAGAGCGATGATCGCCAATAGGCGTCATTTCATGCTGGCCGGGGGCAGCGCGCTTGCCGGGATCGGCGCGCTCGGTTTCTCAGGCGACGCTGCCGCTGCCGCGCCGGCAGCCGCTGCTGGGGGCGTCAGCCGTATCGGCTTTGCGGGCGGCGCGGGCGGGGAGTGGCGGGTAAGAAGCCAGACCACCCTGACCGGGGAGTCCTTGCCAAAGGTTGCCGGCTTGACCGTCCAGCTCAATGCGGTCCCCGCCGTGCCCGAGGCGGTGTGGACGCTCGACGGTGTGATCAGCAATTTGGGCTACACGACAAACCAAGAAGTCGCCGAGTTGCGACGCGCGCAGGCGCCCCTCGCGCGGCCCGAGGCGATCTATGCATCGCTTATTCCCATCCGCAAGAAAAAGGCCTGGTGGGATCTGCCCCAGGACGATCGGCGCGCGATATTCGAGGAGCGCTCGGGGCACACCTCGATCGGCTTGCGCTTCCTGCCGCAGATCGCCCGGCGTCTGCACCACTCGCGCGATATCGGCCAGCCGTTCGATTTCCTCACTTGGTTCGAATATGCGCCGCAGCATGAAGCATTGTTCGAGCAGTTGCTAGTGGAACTGCGCGCAAGTGAAGAATGGACCTATGTCGACCGAGAGATTGACATTCGGCTGGTCCGCAGTGCGCCGGCGCAAGCGGTCGGCGCTAAAACCGATCTATAGGCGCGACATCACCGGGGTCGGCGGGGCGAGACACCTCTGCTCGCCGGCATCCCGACAAGAACTCCATGCGCCAGCTTTCGTGAATATTCTCGTCTAATTCCGTTATAAAACCCCATCCGTGATCCATTATCTTGCAAAGAACCCTTGATTGCTGCACTATTATTTGTGTAAACGCCTGCGTTATATCGTTATAATCGTTACAAATATAGCGCGCGTCCGCAACTTCAATCGACAGAGAACTTTTCGGTTCTTTGCATTATTGTCCAAAGTTGCTGCCGTCGTTCGATGTCATCGGTAACGCAGGCGCCCGCGCGGCATCTAATAGCAAACAAGCCGTCGGAAGGCGAAGCCCTGAGCCTGATTACGGCACCCACCTCAGCTGCTGCGCTGCCCGTCAGCCTAGCCGGCCAAGCCTGTTGATGACCGCGATCCCGATCCCCCAGCGCGTTTAAATGGGGCCGGTCCGCCGCACAAAACTTCCGTACCGCGTAATCAAATCGCCGATTTATCGCCGGAACATCGTTCCCCATGCCGTTTTTCGTGGATCACGGAACCGGCAAGCGCCTGCGTTCCAAAATAGATCGGCGACTTCAACCATTTCCTTAGGCGCGAGCAGCCCTGAAGCAATCGCGCCCCGAGCAGAGGGAGAATGACGATGATTGAAAGGAACCGGCCGAAAACGGCTGAACGCGCGACCGATCGGCGGAATTTCATGCTCGGCGGGGGGGCCGCGATCGCCGGGATCAGCGCGCTCAACTTTCTGAGCGGCCCCGCCAGCGCCGCTGCGGTCAAGCGGCAGCTCAAGACGGCGGGTGAGGGTGATGTCGGCATTCTTCAGGGCGCGCTCGCGCTCGAAATGGAGGGGATCGCCGCCTATACCATCGCTGGCGGCAGCGGCTTGTTGACTCCCGGCACGCTCAAAGTGGCGCTGGTGTTTCTGGGCCACCACAAGGCGCACCGAGACTCGCTCGCCAATCTCATCATCAAGGCGGGCGGCAAGCCGGTCGAACCCAAGACCGATGCCGAATATACCGCCAATCTGAACCTCGGCGCGCTGAAATCGGAGGGCGATGTGGTGAAGCTCGCCGCCGCGCTCGAGCAGGGCGCCGCCAACGCCTATGTCGGGCAGGTCGCCGCCTTGCAGGACCGGTCGATCGGCCACTTGTTCGCGCAGCTCTCGACCGACGAGGCGGTTCATTGGGCGGTGCTGAGCGGTGCGCTGGGCAACAGCGTTCCAGCCGAACCCTATCTGTTCGGCTGACCGACGATGCGCCCTATTTCACGCATCGTGGCGGTGGCGGTCTTGGTGACCGCCACGCCCATCTCGGCGCAATCGCCCGCTGACGGCCAAGCGCTGTATCAGGCAAAATGCGGCGGCTGCCATTCGCTGGACGCCAACCGCATCGGCCCGGCGCATCGCGGCGTCGTCGGCCGGAAGATCGCGACTGCACCAGGCTATCCCTATTCCAGCGCGATCAAAAAGCTTGCCGGGGTCTGGACCCCGGCCCGGCTCGACGTGTGGCTGCAAGGCCCGCAGAAGCTGGCGCCGGGATCGAAAATGTTCCTCACCATTCCCGATCCAACCCAAAGAGCCGCGATCATCGCCTATCTTGTCGCGAACTCGACAGCTTCCGCCGGGCGGTAGGGCGTTAACACCTATTCCTGATCATTGTGGATCAGGTGCCTAGTGATACGCTCTGGAAGTGAACGATTGATCTGGTGGTGGCGGTGTTCCAAGCGAGCTTGCGCGAACACGGTCGCCGCCTCCAAATCTTTGGCAGAACAGCCAAAAGACGCCGCTGCTTTTGGGATCACGAACGGCCGCCCTCAGAAACTTCCCTCGATCTGCAGCGCGAACAGCCGCCGCGACATTCGCCGGCGCGATTCGATCACCGAGAAGGGGACCTCACCCCGCACCCCGGCATAGCGGAACAGGTCGCGGTCGACCGCCTGGTCGAACAAGCGATTCACTTCGACCGAAAGCTTCAACCCCTTGTGCACCGCGAATTCGCCGAAGACCGAAACCGCCGGTCCGGGGCGGTAATCGGTGAACAGCGCGCTACGGAACGTGCGGCTGGGCGGCTCATAGGTGAAACGCGCGCCATAGGTGATGTCGCGCGAGGCGACGTGGCGGAAGCTGATGGTGCTGGGGTCGAACTCGCTGTTCTGGAAGGGGCGGGTCTGCCCGTTGAACGGATCGGTCACCATCGTGCGCCGCCAGGCGGCGTTCACCGTCAACTCGGCGCCGCGCAGCAGGAAATCGAGCGGCAGCGTCGCCAGCAGATCGACGCCATAGGCAGTGCCGCTCGGGATGTTGCCGATGCCCTGGCCGCCCGCCACCGGGATAACGTCGACGATATTGCGCGCGCGCTCACCGACCAGCGTGACCGCTACGCTGCCGCGCTTGCCCCAGCGGCGCTCGATCGTCAGCCGCGCGGCGTCGGTCTGCGGTGGTTGGAGCGCCGCGTTGGTCTGGGTCGCCGATCCGTCGGACACTTGCTGGGCGCCGACGAAATCGCCGAAATCGAGCTGGCCGACCAGCCGTTCGAGCCGCAGGTTCACCGATGTGCGCGCGCCCGCCGCCCAGTTGAACACCAGCCGGGGCTTCAGGAAGCGATAGGTGTTCGCACCGCGAAACGGCGCGGCGAGCTCGATCCGCGAGATTTCGCCGGCGAGCGCGGCTTCGATGCTCAACTGCTTGATGCCGCTATAGGTGGCGGAAATCGCCGCCGATCCGCGCCATTCGCCGACATCGGTGGTCCCTTGGTCCAGCAGCGTTTCTCCCGCCGGGCTGGTGCCGAAAAAGGCGGTGGCGGCGCCCAGCGTCGTCCGCACGCCCTCCACCGCGATCTCGCCCGAAAGCCTGGGCCAGCGCGGCGCCCAGCCCGCGCGGAGGATCGTTTCCGATTGAGTCTGCTTCGATTCGAACCGCGAAGCAGCGAAGTCTTTATCGGGAAAACGGGATTCTATGCCCGAAAGGAAGCGCGATCCCGACCAGGTTTGCAGCACGATCGCCTTGGCTTCGCCCCGCCCGATCGGGCGCTTCAGCTCCAGCGAAAGCTCGGCGCTGCGATCGCGGTTGGTATCGCTTTCCAGATCGAGGCGCATCAGCTCGGGCTGGCCGATGGTGAACACGTCGAACCGGGACCGCCGGGTGAATTCGGAGGCGCGCAGCGCGGTGGACAAACTGGTCGTCACGCCGGCGATTTTCCCGGCGATGCTGAACGATCCGGCGACCGCCTGATTGCGCCGGTTATCGACCAGCGGACCATCCTCCACGATCACCCCGCCCGCGTTGATCAGCCGTTCGCGCCCTTCAAGCCGCATCAGCGTGTCGACCCCGCCGTCAACGCTTGCCGAAACGCGCGCTCCGGCGATGTCACCTTTCCAAGAAAGGGCGCCGGTGGGGGCGACGCGACTGTCGCCCACCGTTTCGCCGCGCAGGCGCCAGCTACCGCCACCGCTCGCCTTCAGCACGATGTTCGCGATCAGCCGGCTGCCGCCGCCCTGCAGCCCCGCCGAGGCGCCGTCGAGCAGCTCGATCCGGTCCACCGTGGCGGCGGGAATGCGCTTGAGATACTCGGCAAGCGCGACATCCTTGGTTACGGGCCGCGCGCCGTTGATCAGCACATTGCCCGCGGCATCGCCAAAGCCCCGCGCGCCATTCCCCTCCACCAAGGTAAAGCCGGGCACGCGGACAAGCATATCGAGCGCGTTTTGCGGCTGCACATCTGCGAAGAAGGCGGCGGGATAGCTGGCTTTCGCGGTCGCGCCCTCGGCGGCGGCGGCGCGTGCTGAAACGACGCCGGCGCACAGCACGGCGAGCAGACTGACCGATCCCAGCTTCATTGATCCTCCCCAGCTTCCATTCTGCTGGGTCGCATGGGCCTGGTGCGGGCTGGTTGGCGGTTGCTTGCCGGATTGTTGCGATCGACCAAGCGGTGGCGGTGCGCGCGGCTCAATCCGCCGGCAGGATCATCTCGGCGCGCGCGCCGCGCGGCTGGTTGGCGCCGAGCCGCAATTCGCCGCCATGCGCGCGCGCCACCGCCTCGACGATCGCAAGGCCCAGCCCCGACCCCCCCGATTGGCGCGAGCGCGACTCGTCGCCGCGCACGAAAGCGCCCGCCAGCGCCTGCGGGTCGGCGACCGGCCAGCTGGGGCCGGTGTCGCTCACCGCCAGCACGATCTTGCCCCCGCTGCTGCCGACCGAGAGGCGGATGGTGCTACCAGGCGCATAACGGATCGCGTTGCTCACCAGATTGAGCAGCGCTCGTTCGATCCGCGCGGGATCGGCGCGGGTGGTGATCGGGTCGACTTCCGCGATCAGCGTCGCGCCGCCCGCCTCGGCTTCCGGGCGCAACGCCTCGATCACGGCACGGGCGATCTGGTCGAGCCGCACGTCCTCGGTCTCCAGCCGCAGCTCACCCTGCTGGCGTGCCGCGAGCAGGTTCAGGTCCGCCACCAGCTGATCGACCAGCGTAATCTGGCGCAACAGGCTTTCGAGCATCGCCGCGTCGAACGTGAATACGCCCGCCTGGGCGCCGATCAGCCGCCCGCGCATCACCGCGAGCGGGGTGCGCAGCTCATGCGCGATCGCCGCCGAGCGCAGGCGGACATCGTTATCGGCGGCATCGAGTGCTGCGACCATCGTCGTGAAATCGCGGTGGAGCGTCGCGATCTCGCGCGGGGCGCTGCTGCTGAGCGGCGGCGGCGGTTCGCGGCCGCCGCGCGCCACCGCGCGCGCGCTATCGGCAAGTGCGGCGATCGGCCGGGCAATGCGCTGGGCGGAACCGATGGCGACCGCGCCGCAGATCGCCGCCGTCAGCGCGATCAGCGCGCCGAGCGCCCAATTATAGTTCAGCCGCCACGGCGCAAAGCCATGCGCCAGCTTGAAATTTTGCACCTGCGGCGAACATTGGCCGTGATCGGCGAGCAACCGCGACAGCGTCTGCTGATCGGGCGCCGACAAGCTCGCCAGGAACAGCTTGTCGCGAATGAGGTAGATGTAATCGGGCACGAAGGCGGCGACCAGGGCCGCGACGACGCTGATCACGATCGCGCTCAGCGCGATGCGCGTGCCGAGGCTCGTCGTCATGCCACCAAATCCAGGCGATAGCCTTCGCCGCGGATGCTGGTGAGCCGCACGCCCGCTCCCGCGCTTTCCAGCTTCTGGCGCAACCGGCTGATGTGCGGATCGACCGAGCGATCATAGGCATCCCCCGCCAGCGCATGATCGACGATCTGCGCGCGGCTCACCAGCCGGCCGCCGCGCTCGACGAACAGGCGGAGCAGGCGGAACTCGACCGGGGTGAGCGTGAGCGGCACGCCATCGGCAAAGGCCCGGAACGCCTCCAGATCGACCCGCAGCGTGCCGAAGCCGAGCGTGCGATGCTCCGGCTGCCGCGCCGCGCGCCCGAGCAGCACCTTGGCGCGCGCGATGAGCTCGAGCGGGTTGAACGGCTTCACCAGATAATCGTCGCACCCCAGCCGGAAGCCGGTGAGCTTGTCGATATCATCGCCGAGCGCACTGACGATCAGCACGCCCGTCGCCTTGCCGGTCGAGCGCAGCTCGGCGAGCACCGACAGCCCGTCGCGCCCCGGCAGGCGAATGTCGAGCACCAGCAGATCGGGGCACCACCAGCGCGCGGCGTCGATCGCGTCGATACCGCTGGTCGTGATCAGGCACTGGGCCTCCTCCTTCTTGAAAAAGGCCTCGACGATTTCGGCGATTTCGGGCTCATCCTCGGCGATCAGCACCTTCACGCCGCGCAGCGCGTTGTCGATCGTGCGGCTGGCTTCCTCGATCACATCACCCCCGTCATTCGCGCGCCTGTTCAAGCGAAACATCATCTATAACCAGCATGCCGCTTTCCTCGAACACCGAGATGCCGACCGCGATACGCTTCGTGCCGGCCGGCACCACCGCGCGCAGGCGGCGTTGGTTCCAGCCGGCGTTGCGCCAGGGCGCGTCATAATCATTCACATAGCCGAGCCGTTTGCCGGCTGCGTCGACGAACGCCAGCCACAGCCCAGCCTTGCTTTGGGGGTTGTCCCGGTGCAGCCAGGCGGAGAGGATGATGGGGCGGCCCTCCAGACCCTCCGCCGCGATTCCCTGGATGATCCCGGCATAACCGGCGCTGCTTGCCTGCTTGTCGAAAGTGATCGCCACTGCATGGGCGCCGCCATGTACCGGCGCGGTTGTGAGGGCATAGCCCGCCTCGGCACGGTCCGGGCGCCAGCTCTCGGGCAGATCGGGAGCTGTCGGCGCGGCGCCCTCGAAGCCACCGTTCTTCAGCAGGTTTGGCGCTTGGGCGTCCGCCGGCTGGATCCAAGACACCAGGGCAGCGAGCGATAACAAGATGTGGCGAAGGGATATGGCGCGCATCGTTTCCCCGCGAGTTTTGGGTAAGGCGCGCTCGCGGGTGCGGGCGTCGCGTTACTGAGTGGTGGCAATAGCGAACGTCGAGACCTGCTCGGAATAGTCGATGCCACGACGGTGTTTCCCCGACATTGTCCGATTGTTGCGACACGGTTGCGCCGGAAGGTCGCCGCGAAGTTGCTCGGGTGCGACGGAACACTGGCGCGGGTCGCCGCTACGCTTCCCTCCGAAAACCGACGCACGGCGGGCCGTAGCTAGCGGCCGCACCGCCCGCGATCAACGCACGGCAGCTTTTGGGCATGTGAAATTGGCTTTCGAATGACCGTAATTGGGGCGCTTAGCCGACGTGGTTGGAACGGATCAGGCACGTCTGCGTTACCCCACCTGATCAAGGCGCGCTCGATCCCGCTAGGGCTTGCGAGACATCAAGGGCGGCGCATCGCTTGAAGAGCACAATTGTGCTTGCAACTGGGTCGCGTCCCGGGGGGTGGTGTAGGATCTGAGGTTAGCGCTGCTGGCCGGGCGCGCGCTTTCAATATAGCGCTGTAGCATCCAGCCAGCAGCGCGGGTGGTCACCGTGATTTTCGGATAGGTTTGGGTTGCGAATCCTCTCTCCCCGACCATTTTCCAGCCTTTTGCAACGAGAAACGGCAGAAAACCGCGCCTTTTAACCTAAGGCGGGAAAATGGTTGCGACTCAAAATCGCACAATTGTGCACTTAATTGTGCCGCCCGCTGTGCTGCGGGAGCCAAATCCATGCCCATCTACCGTCGCGGCGCGATCTACTGGTGGCGTCGCACCCTGCGTGTGCGGAATCCGAATACCCATCCTATAACCGTCCGCGTGTCATTGAAGACGGCCGGCGCGACCGATGCGAAGGGGCGCGCCGCGCACCTCGAGCTCGGGATTGCGACGGTGATGAGTGCTGTTGAACCTTCTTTGCGGCCCAACTTGGCGCGGGACGAACTCACGCGCATATACCATCTTGCATTCAAGACGGAGCTGGATCGGATCATTCTGAAGCAGGCGGCGACACCCATGCTCGCCGAGCAGCATTCAGCGGCGAACATAGCCTATGCCCATCTGTTCACGCATTTAACTCGGTGTGCGGCGCCGCCGATCAACGGTCAGGCCTTTGTCGATGAGCTGATTGCAGCGGGGCTGTCCGAAGCAGAGGCGAGCGGTATCAGCGACATGCTGGCGCGGCACGGACGCAGCCTGCCGGTCACGCCGAACCAGATTGGCGCCTACCTTAAGGAAGCTGGCGTCTATCCCAACGACACAAACAAGATCGCGGTCAGCCGCGTCGTGGCCGCAGCATATCGCAACGCCTGTCTTGAAGGCTCCGAACTGCTCGGGTTGCCCGTCAAACCGGGCACCGTCTTGCCCGTGCCTGGCAATCTGTTGAACCTGTTGGGTGTTGACGTCCCCGCTCACGACCGCGCCCAGATTCCGCGGGAGGCTCCGTCTGCGTCTCTGGCGCCCATCATCCAAGACGAGACAGAAGATCCTGAACAGAAGGCGGACCTGTCCATCAGCGAGATCGCCCACGACGCCCTGAAGAACAAGATCGCCGACGGCAGCTGGGACAAGGAGCGGCGGCGCGACGTCGATGCGGCCGTGAAGCTTTTTATCGCTGCGAACGGCGACATTCCGTTCTCGACTATGAAGCAGCACCACCTTGCCGAGATGGCGGCCCTCTTCTCTCGTTTGCCGACACGCTATGGGTTCGCGAAGAAATGCCCTCGAACGAAACAAGAAATTCAGGAGACCATCGGCGAGGCGCTCGAGCGAGGAACAACTCTGCGTGACGAGTGGCGAAAGGCCCCGGATGAAGCGGAGAAGAAAAAACTGCCCACTGTGGGCTTATCTGAAGTTACGCGAAAAAAGCACATGACCTGGATCTCGGCCCTGGTCACCTACGCGCGGGCGAGCGGACGACCATTTCCGATCGGGCTCGACTTCAAGATCATTCGACAGCAAATCGCCAAAGGCTCAAAGAACAAGGTCACGCGTCAGAATGGAGGCCGGAAGAAGAACCAGGCGTTAGCCGCGTGGTCACCGGACGATCTGCGCCATGCGTTCACAGCGCCGGTTTGGCACGGCTGCGCCGGACTGTGGGATCGATTCAAGCCCGGCGACGTCATTTTCCACGACGCATGCTACTTTGTCCCGTTGATCATCGCCCTCCACGGTTGCCGGTCTGATGAAGCGGCCGGGCTGGCACCCAACGACGTGATGGACGCTGGGGAGACGCCGTTTATTCACTTTCGTGTGAATAGGCTTCGCAGGATCAAGACTGCTGCTGACGTGATGGGGTGGACGGCCCCCGCACCC
>FRDC01001196.1_pt1 | contig 21148 bp, 23 predicted proteins | sample 1106171 | NCBI WGS metagenome assembly FRDC01 (sample SAMEA3930566, study PRJEB13176) | freshwater metagenome | biome: Drinking water system; feature: drinking water; material: water | place: Singapore | collected 2014-12-20 | reverse complement strand
AAAAAAAAAAAAAAAAAAAAAAAAAATCGCACTTCGTGCCAATGAGCGAGAATTTTCATTTGGCCATGTAAGACGTAATCTTTCCAAACTCCACTGGATGAGCATAGGGTTCCTGGGGAACGTGCTTGTAGAGGTTCTGCAAACGCTTCTGACGCGTGTCCTTGGCTTCATCGGCGTGAACAGTGAGATCGGCCCCGTGGTCCCTCAAGCGGGAAATGAAGAGATCCTTTTGGTACTCTTTGCTGTCGGCCTTGTTCTGGTGCTTGTTGAGCCGAGGGGTGCCCTTTGGAAAATCAATGAGTGATGAGAAAAAGAGTTTGTATGTTTTTTTCATCTCACCTTGAGATAGTCCGGGTCAGCCCTGTTGAGGCGCACAAAATCGGGTCTTTGCATGGGAATGGCTTGGCCCAAGTACGGATGCTTGCGAATCTGCGCCTCAATCTTCCTCAAATCCTTGTCATTCTCCTCCAGCATCTCATCAGGGCGCAGTCTCTTGCGCTTGGCAGCAATCTCGTCCTTGATGTCTTCAATGACATCATCCGGTGGCGGAACGAGGTTCTTGTCGAGCATTTTGACGCGCGTCTCTTCAGACACCAATTTGGGCCGGGGGCGGGACGCAAGGTCGAACCCCTCTTCGTCCATTCGTGCGTACGCGTCCACTGGATGCCTGGGAAATCGCTGTGTGTGCTTGAAGCGTCCCACAATGCGCAAAAAGTCCTTCCGCAGCATCTCGTTGATGGCATTCTCCTCGTCCAAATCGGGCCCCACTGTGGGCTCGCGTACTTGCTCTGAGGACGCCCTCTCGTCTAGTGCAATGTTAGAGATTAAATGACTGAGATAATCTATGCCCTCATTCGACAAAATGAACCTTCCTCCTGAAAGACGTTTAAGAACAAAAGATTTTGCCAATTTCTCATTCGCTGCGCCATTCACAGAAGAGATATCGTTGAGGATAATCCACCGAACCCAAGCCAAGTTCTCAGGCATTAGCATCTGTGAATCAACTAGGCGCCTTTTAACCCACTTCTGCAAAATCTCCCGAGTGTCTGAGGGCAAGCTGCGTCCTCTCTTCTCCATATCAACAACGTGCGGGAAAGCAGCCACCATGCGCTTCAAGAACTGGCGCTTGTGAATGATTCGATCACTGGCCGCAAAAAATTCCCAGAGACGACCATGTTCACCAGGCTCGAAGACAAGCACATTCTCAGCAATCTCTCCTGTAGTCAGATATGTGACCCAGGCGTTTCGCTCGGCGTCACTCAACATGTTCGGCCTCTTGATTTTTTTTCTCTTGTGCGAAAAAAAAGTTTGCTTGGCCTTTTGAAATGAATTCACTTCATTGATCTGTGTGAGCAATTATCCCCATTGGTGCAAATTTTTCAATGAGGTGTCACTACTTTTTCATATGCTCTCAGTTCAGATAGAAGAAAAAAAAATAAGATCATCGTCATGACGTTGGAGGTCCCCATTGACGTGCTGGCGGCGTTCTTTCATCGTGTCCAGTCAGACGAGACGGTAGCAGACACGATTGACTGCTTCCACAAGGAACACGGATATGATCACTGCAACAACTGCGGAGGACCAGCCACTGAGTGCTGCGCTAATTGCAAGACGATGCGCTATTGCAGCAACAAGTGCCTGGAAGAGGACTGGCTTCGTGGAGGCCATCAGGCCGAATGCAAGGCCATTCGAGAGCGGCTGCCTTGGAAATCACTGGCGCACGAAGTGTTGACAGACAAGGCGCCGAGCGAGGACTCTATCACTGGACGCCACCTGGTGAGACTTCTGGCCGCCAGAAACATTGAGGAGGAAACTCCCAAAGAGGTCCCCATTGAGGAGTCGTTTTTGCAATTTCACGATTCCATTGGCGCGTCTTTGAAGAGCATCGTCAATGCGGATCCTGTGGGTTGGAACGTAGCTGGACCCAAGACGCGTTACGACTTGTCTTATGCTTCTTGGATGAGCGCCCCAGGGAAAAGCATCCGAAGGTGAAGATTTATTTTCAGATGATTACACGTTTCAATGATTTTTTTTCTTTTTGCACAGAAGCCATCACACAGTAGAGGGTCTCTGGGTGACCCACGCCTTTCTCACTGTTGAGCACGCTCGAGTCCTCAAGGAGAAGAACTTGGCCAAGATTGAGGCCAGCGACAAGGCCAAGAAGAACCACCTGGAGGACTGGCGTAAGCTGCTGGGGGACGACGTGAGGCTTGCCATGAGCAATCTCATTTCCGTGGAAGACGCCGTCTTGAGGGGTCTCATCAACTCAATGACTGCCCAGCAAGATGAAAGTTCCCGATCGGTGATGGAAAGTGTGTGCTACAACCTGGCCAGTGTCTTTGCACCGCTCATGAACCCTCGCTTTGAAGCAGCTGGTCGCAATGAGTTTCGTCAGGCGGAACTTCGAGACGCCATGGAGGTGACTCAAGTGCGCCTGGCGGCCATGTTCCGAACGTACGCCGCCAAGTTCCAGGAGCTGGGCATGGTGACGGCTCTCAAGGGACCTGATTCAGAGGGATTCTACTGGGCCGCGTGGTCGCTCGTTGAAGAGTGCAAGGGCCAAGGAATGAGGCTGAGATATTACATCCGGAAAGATGCTCTCTTGCTCACGGATCGCCTTGAAGAAGCCATCGAGGATCACCATCTTGACACGCTTCAAGGAGAGCTCATTGGCTCCAAGGGTGGGCACTGGATTCAAAAGGCCATCAAACACCCCGGTCGCCTGACTCGAGCTGCCAATCGGGCCGACCACGGGCACTACAAGGGCCACACCATGGCTTTTGCTCGGCACGTCGCTCATGGCCATGGAAAGCATGAGCACAAGGGATTGAAGAAGACCGCAAATCTCGCCATTACCTTGAGCAAGATGAATCATCACCACAAATAATAAATTTTTTTAAAAAAGAAAGACGATGAGGGACTGGGACGGAGAGCGCGTCACTGAGATTATTTACCTTCGAGTCCAACTGAAGCCGTTTCAATGGGAGTTCACCACGGCAGATCCCCTGCCCAAGGCTGATGCGCAAAAACAAACTACGCATCTGTCGTACACTGACTTCCTTGCAGCGAAAGAACGCGATCCCGAGAATCAGCACTCGATGATGCTCTACACAAAACACGGCCAAGAAAGCCCTTGGATCAGAAGGGGAAACTATGGGATGACCCTGGAGTTTGGTAAAAGTGCCTTCATTGTGAAGCGTCACAAGTTTCCCGAGTTCTTTCGTCCAACCTCGACCTCTTCCCAGGTGATCGACATGTTAACAAGGCTCTTCCCCGAGGCCGAGCTACGGACCAAATGCAGTGACTGTGGACAAGTGGAGATTGCCGTGAAAAGCGTCCAGACGTGCATCCGATGTGGACACGACAAGCCTGAAACGGATGCAGTTAAGCGGGCAAGGACAGACGACGCAGACGAGAAGGAAGAAGAAGAAGAATAAAAAAAATTCTCGCTCAAACAAAAAAATGTCGCAGAGAGGCGTCTATGTTTCTGGGCTGCACGGCCCGTACCGCGGTTACAATGGTTGGTATGCCAAAAAGGATACTAACCTGTACGTCAGGATGTCGCCAACGTATCTCGGACAAGTGTTCTTAAAAGACACACAATTTCGATTCCACGAAGACACAAACAGCTGGGTCTTCGAAGAACCGAACCACGATGGTGTCCTCTGTAGCAAACCTTCATTGCGCGGAGATTGGTCATGGGGATTCCATGTGTCGGACGATGAAACACCGTGGGAGTTGTTCTGGAACTCCAACAGGCTCTTCATTTATCCCATTCTTCTTATCCTTGTCCCGCTCTTGTTGAGTCGGTACGTTACGATTGGATGGAAATAAAATAAAATCTTCGCTCGCAGAAATGGCCGCCCGCCGGTGTGTTTCTCCTGCCCTCACTGAGGCGCTGACCAACTGGCGCCAGGCAATCCCCATTGGCAGCAAGCACGTCCACGTGCGCACTGGCGTTGTCTACATTGTCAACACACACGTCGTCAATGAGGTGTCCGAGGAAGTTTGGATTGCCTATTCAAGCCTTGAGAAGACGGTCGACAGCAACGTTGTCTGGTGCCGCAGTGCGTCGCAATTCACTGCCAGATTTCAGAGATTGGCAACGATGACGCAGCAGCAGCAGCAGCAGCAGGAGAAAAAGAAAAGTTCGAGCGAGAAAAATTAAATATTTTTTTCTTTGGGTGGGGTCAATCATGTCAGTCGTATCCAACGTTATGCCTGGGCTTTGGACGCCCGGGGGCCCTGGTGCTGCAGAGCAGAAGAAGCAGGAACAAGAACAGGAGAAGAAAGATGAACCTACTGCGGCTCACGTGGTTGCCCAGCTTCGACAGCGTTTTGAACAGCAGCAGAAAGCAGCAGACAAAGGGTATGAAGACAACAAGGAAGAGGCGACCGTTGAATCAAGCAATGAGCCAACAGCTACGTCATACCTCGTAAGACGTCGCAGACCTCAGAAGGGGGTTTATGAGAGTGGCCCGATTGCTACAGAACACGTCGACAATCAGAGTTCTCTCCCGACATTTTCCAGGCCTGCCCCTGTTGAGCGCAATCCCCTGGAAGAGAGAGCCAATGACCTGGCCCAGCGCGTGATTGACAAGCAGTTCGAGGCGATGACCTTTGCATTCTACTTTTTGGTCAACTACATCTTCCTGATGTGCGACAGATTTGCCGTGGCACTGAAACTCGACAGAGGCTTTGACATTGTCTGTGGCATCTTCTCCTTTTCCCGCTGGTGCTTTGTGACCGTGCCTGGTTTTGGCATCATTGCCCTCACCCTGTTACTTGGATGGATCTGGCAGCTGTGCGGATCCTTTGCTAACAACTTTTTTCGGATCATTGTCTTTCTCATTGCCTTGTCCGTGGTCATCAATCTGTGCCTGGCCATTGCTGGATACCGGGGTCCCGTGAATCAAACACGTCCCATGCAATGGAATGGAAGAGATCCCCGATTTGTTGTCCCTGTTGACCATGAGGCGGTGCGCATTCGCAATGAAGGAGTCTGCGTGGAGACAAAGATACCTCAGTATTATCGCGGCGTTCCGCCTGGGCCCAAAGGGCGCACTCTCGAGGACGAGCAGAAGGCAGAAGAGGCCAAGCGGAAGGAGATGGAGACCATGGCAAAGAAGATGGTCCAGGAGGCCCTCAAGGAGGCCAAGATGCAGGCCGACAAGGAACAATTGGAGCGCGAACAGGCAATGTTCAAGCAGTTTGCTCAGACATCAGGCGCGTCAAGGGCGAACTTTGAGATGAAGGAAGAAAAAGTGATGTCGCTCTGAGCGAGAATTTTTTCATTGTCCATAAAAAATAAAAAAAATAATTCTTGCTCGAAAAAAAACTTTTCAGATCAATGAGGGTCGTGGGAACACAGCAAGATATTTTTCGAATGGAGGCAGAAGCAGCCTGGAAGAGGTCTCGCCAGGAAGAAGCAGCAGCAGTCTTTCAGAGAACACGTCTGGCAACAGCAGAAGACGAAGAAGAAGACAAGGATGTCAATGTGATTGACGATGACGACCTTGCCAACAATCGCCCGCAGAAGACCTTGAAGATCCGAGCTCGCGGCACCACTGGCTACGTTCTGGATGACAAAGGCCAAATTGTGAACGTTGTCGAGGACTTTATTGACCCTGAAGATGATGATGATGATGACCCAGATTCCGAAGAAGAGGCCTGCGACTTTTGCCAAAAGTACACCGTGTTCGCGTCAGGACCGAGCATTTTTGTTAACATGTATCGTGTCAGGCACGGAGGTTCGTGCGAAGACGAAAAGATACCCGAGGAGCGACTGTTAAAATATCGTGTAAGGTTTTTTTTGAACCATTCAGACAAACCCATCTCACTCACTCACTCTCTAGGAGTCCGTCGCTTGCATGGAGAAGAACTTTGACCCATCTCACTCGTGCGTCGCAAGTTCATCCTGCTTCACCCACAATGACACCTCGGAAGCATTCACTGTTATCGATAACGCCACTGATGAGGTCTGCGGTAAGATTGAATATGTCATCCGTGACGAGATTCCTGGAGAGCCCAGGCATGCCTTCATTCGCTGGATGCTGGTCTGGCCTCCTGAAAAGGGCGTTGGAACGAGCTTGCTTGCACACTTTGAGAAGCACTTGCTCAGCGACTACACTGACGTCCGCGACATTAAGCTCATTGCCGTTCTTGGCACCACCGAGAGCGACCAGACTGTCCTCCGTCGTCTGGGGTTCTGGTCGCGCAGAGGGTTCAAGTTTGACAGCTTTGTCATGAACAATGAAGAGAAGACATGTCGCTTCTCACTGAGTAAGCACATTGGGGACCGTGCAAATTAAAAAAAAAGTTTGACACAGAGGAGGGCATGGTGCTTCTTACGACGGCAATTTTGATCGGCCTGGCGACCAGTTTTATCCTTCATAACGTCATGACATGTCTCTGTGAACCATCAGCGTCGCACGTGACTCGAGATGATGATTGGAAGCGAAAATAAAAAAAATTCTCGCTCGTGCATCTTTTTTTTTTGTTTTTTTTTTCTTCCTCTCAATCAATGACAATCACTTCCCCCTTCTTTTGGGCCTTGTAAGCTCTGTCGTGGTCAGCGTGTTCATCTTCGTAGCACTTTCCACACAATGATGAGAAGCCGCATGCTTCACACTTCAGTGCACTAGAGGCACACTCGGGGCAATTCATGAGTTCTCCACAGTCAATACACAGCTTGGCATGATTGCTGCACAATCCGAGCTCACAAAATGGACACGCAATGAGATGCTTGGCACACTCCTTGGCACATGATTTGGCCCGTCGCTGGCTCTCCAAGGATCCGCAGGTGGATCCTCCACAACGGCCAAGACACGGGAGTCGAGTTTGGCAGTCCTGTGTCAAATGCGGAAAAAAGAAAAAAAAATTCACTCCAAATCTGAATCCAGTCTCACCTCACAGACATTGTCTCGCTCCTTCTCGCTGTCCACTGGGAAGCCGCAAGCATGACAAGCATCAATGTGTGCGCCGCGGCTCCGCAGCATTTTTTTTAGTTCCTCGCAGTGCTGCCTCAGCATTTCTGAGTGGTACAGGAGAATCTTACAGTCAGGCGTCATTCGGACTCGAGCTTCTTCCAACTCAGGCTCTCGACTGTCGTCCCCGTTGATGAGACGCTTCAACACTTTTTCCCTCTGGTGAACGTTGAAGTGCGTGTCCATGAGTTCTTCCTCGCGCCTGTGAAAGTCCTGGGCTTCCTGACCGTCCATGACATCCGAGAGCAGCGTCAAAGACCCGCCCCGGTCCCGTTTCTTTCCGCCCTTAAAAACGGCAACGGTTGCCGGCGTTGGTGTCGGTGTCGGGAAGTACAGTTGTTTGCGAACTTTTTCATTGTGTGGCCGCTCTTGTTGTTGTTGTTGCTCCTCCTCTCCGTCATCATCATCTCCTCTGGGCCAAGAAGTGACAGCTTCCATAGATGTCCCCCTCTTCCTTCAATGAAAATTTTTCGGATCTGACCAGCAGCTGCCCTCGGTGCAGTAGTTGTAGACCAGATGCAAGACTGCGTAGACAGCACAAAATTCCAAGTAAGACATTCAACGTTGCGCCAGAATTTATTTTTTTCTGTGCTTCGATTGTTCTTTTCTGAGCGAGATTTTAAGCCTTTTTCTCCCGCCATCGTTGTTATGGCGCTTCACTGTTTGAGGATGAACGCGCTTAAAACCCGCATCATCATTGTTATTGTCTTCTTCATCAGGGACAAATTCTGGATAATCATCGTCATCGTCGTCATCGTCATCATCTTCTTCCTTGCCCTTTGAACCCTTGATGCGCTTTGGCCTGTTTGTATGAGGTTGTTGCTCAAGGACATAAGGAGTCAGCAAAGCATTCACGGCGCTGTTTCTGGCCACGTCGAGCCAGTCAAAGGTCGCAATGGCCATTCCTGGGTCACATGGGGAGGTCTTTGATGTCGCATATGTGAGAAAAAAAAGAGAGGACTTTTCATTGCGACTACCTTGAAGAGCGTGCACAGCTTCTCGGCGCACTCCTGGAAAATCTCCGTGGCCTTGTCGGATGCGGCAAACATGCCAGGCACTGGCCGAAAGGAGCCCGAGACGAGCGTCATGCGTACATCGAGAGCTCGTTCAAACAAACGCTGAGGTTCAGTCATGAATTACTACTTCACTGAGACCCTTTTTGCTCGCTCAGCGTTTACTTTTTCGTTGACGACGCCGTGATTTCCGACGAGCGAATTGGGCCCAAACATGACGCATCTTTCGTGGTCCTGACGGTGCATGGGGGAGCCAGCTGGGCAGTTGAAAGCACTTGCAAAAAGGATTGAAAGAAATACGTCAGTTAACGGTGCGTGTTTGAAAGAGAACGCTTACCGTGCGAAAAAGGGCATATGAGAAAGTGTTTTGCGGACCCTCATGTTGGCCGGGGAATGGGGATCAAAGGCAGCCTTTTGGCAAATCTCTTCGGCAGTGAATGAAGCACACCACATTTGTGCTGCCGCCAGAGAGAACTCCCGGATCTGCTCTTCACTGCAGGCCGATCCTTCAGTCCCTCCACAGAGCGCTTCAAAGGCCATTTGCACACCATTGAAATCGGCCGTGTTCTCGGCCACTGTTTGTTTCCCGTAAGCGTGTTCCGGTTCATCCTGGCGACGCTTCCAACGATTCGTGTCAAGCACCCCTTCAGGACACCCTTGAGGTCGCTCGAATTCATTGACAATGCACATGGCCTTATCCCTGTATTCAGCGCTCGCTTGCTCCGACCAAGTGTCCCTCATTAGCCCATGAGCATCATATTGCTTCCCATGTTCATCCATTGAGTGAGCCAATTCATGGCCCACCACCCAACCAATGGTGGCCCACGCTCGTGTGTCAGTCATGTTCAGATTGAAAAACGGCGAGCCTCGCCCAACAAACCCTGCGGGCACTGTGATGGTATTTCTATCCGGATTGTACCAAGCATTGACAGTGTAGAGAGGAGAGCCAAAGAAAGTCAGTCGATCTCGGCACACGTCGCCACAAGCTTGGCCCCTGTTCTCGGGCCTCCACAGGGCCAGATTGCGGCGCACTCGTTCCGCCTGAATGATGAGCAAGTTCCTCAAATAGCGATCGGGATCCATGTGCTTGCCAGCAGGAAAGCGCTCCTCAGACCACTCATTGTTGGGCTGAATGATGCGAGAAATAATCGAACGGATCTTCGTGACCTGATTCTGGCGCGTCTCAGGGTCCATCCAGTGGGTCGTGTTGAGATTCTCAATGAAGCGATCCTTGATGGAGTCGACAATCGCTGAGATGCGTCTCCGGGCCGTGTCCATGTGCTGCGGGCTATCAAAGTTAGTGCGCAGAAACTCCTTGGAAAGTAGCCCCGGGAGTAGATATTTGACGGCAGCCAAGCAGTCATCGGCTGTCACTTGAACGCCTTCCCCTACAGCAAAGGGGCTGGGGATCAAATGTCTCCTTGAAGCTGCCACGGCTTCTGCACGAGTCAAGGATCGTCTCTGGGCAGCGTGTCGGTGCCCGAACCACTTCAAATGAGGCATCACGGGAATCGCATAAGTGGCCGCCGAGAGTCGCAGCTTTTTCGGTCTTCGGTTCTCTCCGTCTCTCAATGGAGAGCGATTCGTGTAGCGTGTCACTTGGCTTCTGCGGCCCACGTCGAGGCCCTTATGAAGCAGCACGTCATCAGGCAGCTCGGGAAAGAAGTCGTGCGAGTGGTAGAGCACTGAAAAGGTAATGTACGTCTTCCATTGTTCAGGCGTGAAAAGTTCCGGGTGAAACCACTCAAAGTAGCCCCGAGAGATGGCCCACACGTGATCATTGGGGTGCAGAGTCAGTGTGTCTTCAAGTTCCGTCTCCTTGGCCAGCACACGCAGATAGAGGGCCCAGTCAAAGGGCGAATTAGACAATGTTTGGAACTCTGCCCAAGTCATTGTGTCTCGATCAAAACTTGCGTGTCCATCACTACCGTCTCCACTCACGTACTGCTTCCAGCCGCTGTAACTGTTCAGTTGATATTCCTCTGCTGGTGGACGCATCAGGTTCAACTTGGTGGACATTTCAATGAAGCGTTTGGCCTCATCCACAGCCGTCGATCCTTCTGTCCCGTAGAGCACTTCAAAGTGCATGCGGACCCAGTCTAGGTCATGTTCAGCAGAGTCAAAGCCGTCAAAGGAGAACAGAGGGATCGTCCCATTGTCCTTCGGGTGGCCAGAGATGGAGAACGCCACAGGCACCTTGAATTGCTGAGCGTTCATCAGCGCAAAGACCACTGGAAGATCTGCCACTGTCACCAACGGGTCCAACATCTTGACCAGCAACGCAGTCCTTGAAATATGCGCATCCTCAAGCTGTTGTCGGCGCCTCTTTCGGCGATCATGAGAGTCCACCAAAGAAACCACACAGGACTTGTAGAAGGCATGCACATCAACGTTACTCTCATTGGCAATGATGGCCTTGATCTGGGCATGATTCACAGCCGCTAGTCCTGAGAACCCTCTGTTCTCGCTGTGATGCGTCGCTATCCACTGGCCACAGGCATGCTGAAACAAGTCATCACAAGGATTTGTCTTGTTGTCCATGATATTCCAAGCTACATTGTCCTTCCCCGTGTCTTTTATGAGACACACCTTGAGATCCTTGTGAAACTGCTCGTCAATGCTGCACTTCTCCGGCGTGTCCGGTACAACCCCCTTTGTCCCGCCACTCGTCTCTGATCTCCAGGGCCCCGGAGGAGGGGGAGGAGGTCCGTACCACCCTCCCCAAGGAGCGGCCAGCAACAAAATCAACACAAAAAACAAGACAAAAAACCCCAGCACACCCAACAGCCACCACGAAGAATTACCCTCAGCGATGCGATTGGCTGCCTTGTCAATCTCTGACGTCGGGATTGCTCCTTGAGGAGGTGGTACGCCTTCTGGCAAGTAGTAAGTCTGCGAGACGGGCACCTGAGGTAGTCTGCTGATATTGTTGTTGTAGTCATCATCTCGTTTTTGACCAATCACTGCAATGGGGACAAGAACGCCCCTGCCATTGCCAGGAAACATCAAAACCCTTTTTTGTCCAAATTTTTCTTTTTCTTCTCCTTTTTTCCATCGCTTTGAAAATGAATTAACCCTCTTGTTTTCTCTCAGCCATAGACACGGCCCTCAAGCACGAATGGATCGCTGGCATTTCCTCGTCCACCTTTGATCACAGGAGCTTGTTCTCTGTCGGCAGCAGCTTCCGCCCGCGTCAACACTGCAGAAGCATGAGTGGGAGGAGGCGGTGTTGCCGGGACGACCACTTGTCCCACATTTCCAGGAAGAGGAGCCGTCATTCTCATGATTGCATCAACGTCTCGCAGCCCCTCAAATGCGGCCTGAGCTCTGCGATTATCAAGAGCTCGTTCATCAGCAGCCACAAGAACAGGAGGGACGACCAGAGGTTCAAAAGATAGCACTCGACGAGCAACTGGAAGTTCCGCGCCTTCTTCAATGATGTCCTCGCGAAATTTGAAGCGCTTTGTCGCAGACTCCTTGGGCGGAGAGTACGGCTCCTGATTTTCGGTCACCTGCATGGGCTTTCCAAACTTGCTCTCCTTCTTCTTCGGCTTGTCGTTCTTCGGTGGAGACATTGCTTCGTTGTCAGCTCGGACATCAAAATCCTCATTTGTCAGCTCACTGTAAGAAAGTTTGGCACTGTTGATGAACTCCTCTATCAACGTGCGGACTCTCTGAAGGTTGTCGTCCAAACGAACCAGCAATGCGTCGTATCCTTCTTCTGCAAGGTCTGGGTACAAGTTACGTTGAAGGTAATCAAAGAACAACTCTCCATTAAGCTGAACCTGCAACGGAGAGCCGCTGCTTTGGTTCTCTCCAGTGTCTGATTCGTCCGCACTCGGTTCTCCCTCCTCCTGTTGCTGCTGATCGCCAGACGCCACCGTGGCACTTGCTGCATCCCTCGCAGCTTTTATCACCTTTGCTAGAGGGTAGAGGAACCCTTCTTCAATCTCCGTCGCTACTCGTCTCATATCTTTGATGTAACGACCTGCACGCCCATCTTCATTGAGTTCCATTTCAAAGAACAACTCCAAGATCTGTGACAAGAGATTCAATGTCAAAAAAAACTCGTGATCTACTGCGGTAGGGTCCCACGAAGGGTCCGTCGCCAAAATGATATCGAGATAATCTTGCTCCACGAAGCTCGTGTAGAAGGCAGACACGAATTCCGAGCGATTCTGGAGATCGTCAATGAGTCTGTGCAAGAGAGACAAAAAAACAAAGAAGTGAGAAACAACATTTTTGCAAAGAACTTCAAACTGCTGTGTACCTTTTCAAGGACGAGGATGTGTTCTCCCTCTCAGTAGTTAAGAGTTCCACTCGTAACGGCACGTTAGCGGTTATCCATCTGGTGCATCGAACAAGAAACTTATCCATGAACGATTCCAAGTGATTCCTCCAAAAGACATCGCCAATTCCCCCGTCCTTGCCGTCGTTCATCAAAGACCACAATCCAGAAGCCATCAGATAGACCAGCAATAGTCGTCCCTGAAACAGCCTTTGAGGCGCCATCTGGTGCACTTGAATGATCTTCAAAGAAAGTTGGGATGTCCAATCAAACTCCCGAATTCGGGTGATGTCAATCAAGGCTGCAGTGGCCACTATTTCCAGTGCAAATTCCAGCGCCAAAGAACCATCCTCCAGTCTGTAATCCCTCCATCTGAAAGCCTTTGTGGGATCCTTGACGATAAACGAGGTAAAAAGCTTCACGGCTTCCGGTTTCAAGTTCGGGTATCTATCTGCAAAATATTTCTTGCGCTGAGCAGCGCTCAGATTGGTGATGGTATCAATTTCCACTTCGGACTCAGAATAGGTGCACACATAAGCAAAGCACTGAAGAGCAAGATATTGAACGATGCCCCGCACGTAAAAGTGCCATCTGACGTAATCCTTAGTCACTTCGATGCGACCCAACCGAAATCGAGTCTTAAAGAGACTGTCCTCGTAGTCAAACTCTGTCACCACCGTGGTGTCAGTCCTGTTCGTCGCCGAATCCATGAGAACGTGAATGCCTTCATTACGCTGAAAATCCTTGTCAACCTCAAAAGGCCTCAATGGAAACTGCAGACTGAAACCTGTTGGAAAAAAAACAATTTGAGAAGCACGCACTCTCCAACCATTTTTTCTTTCTCTTACCTGAAATCTCATCCTCGCGTGTTTTGCGAGTCAAACACTTGAGGATAATGAGCGCCCTGATCTCCCCGTTGACAAGCTTTTGTACCGCCTTGCGCACCGACCTGTCATTCCTATCGGCGTCTTGAAAATACCAAGTGTACCCAATGGTGTGTCTTTGAGGGTCCTCGTCTTCGCGGTTGTCCCAGCGTTCCAACTGCAGATCCGCATCTGATTCCTTGTCGCCAAAGACACGCGGAAAGAACAACAAACCCTCGTCGTTTTCCGCATATCCAATCAACCATTGATGCACCTCTGCACCCCACAAGTTCCAGTTGACCAGGAGTTCGCGCACCTTGTTTCCGTCTGCGTTGGTCAAGTCGGAAGGGAACCAAGGAGGGATCAAAAATTCCCCGGACTCCGCATCCTTTTCCTGCGTTCCAAACGGCATGCCGGATTCCAGCAGTGCATCGACGAGCTGCTCGTTGTCCAGTTCGTCAAACTCGCCAATGAGAGGATTGTCTTCGAAACCGATGCTTCCCCCTGCAGATGATGATGATTCTTCCTGTTCTTGCCCGAGCTCGGCTGCCCGTTCTCTCTTTTCGACAACTTTTTGAGCCTCCTTCTCAATCTCTTTTCGGTCACGCTTGCCAATCTTGGACAGTTCAATTGCTTGCAACCACTCTCGGCGTGCTTCCGGGTCAAAGGGAAGCTTTGGTGCGTTGGCACCCTTGGCTTCAGCGGGTGATATCACCCCAATCATTGTCTCAAGAGACTCAAGAATCGCAAAGGGAATCTTCAGCGTCTGTCCTTGAGAAATAGCGGGGCTCACAATACCCAGCTTCTTCAACGATGCCTGCATGGGTTTGAGAGATTTCCGAAAGTCCGTCACTGAAAGACCCGTGCATATGAGAGTTTCGGTCATCGTGCAGTCGTCCAACACAATGGCGAGATGCTTGTCATCCAGCTGCGGCATGTGCGACAGTTCGATATGCAGAGGTCGTGCCCTGTTCAAGACTTTTGCAATATCCAAGACCTTCAAGCGATCCATTCTACGCAGCGCCACTCTTTTCACGTTGAAACTCTCGGGCAACACCGTGTTTGGATAAAAGATCCCAACCACTTGGGGCATGTCCGAGCAGCTCAAAGATTCCATCTCCATCGGCAAATTCCTTGTCAGTTTCATGACGAATTCTGGGCCAACTGCGCGCAGATCACCAATGCCCAAAGTGGCAGGAAGCTTGGAAAGCGAGCTCTTCTTTCCAGTCTTACCTCCAGCGCGTTCAGCAAGGCCTTCCAGGAACTTCTCGACGTGTTCACATCCCTGCTGCGTATGAACGTTCTCAATGATGCAGCTGTGCACAAATGGCATCTGTGTTTGAGCCACCTGTCTGGTAGGAAGAAATCGAATCTGTGGGAATCCTTGGATGTCAATCTCGTTCAGCGACGTAACAGCAGCCATAATCTCAGCGGTGCGCGGACCGGCGCTCAAATTGACTCCCAAGATGTCCTCTGACCGGACGTTCTTGTTCTCCGTTGTGTTTGGTTCGCTGTGTATCGACATGGCAGCATCTCCGTGAAGAACGACCTTTTCGAGGTTGGTGGCACAGTCCATAACAAAGTAGCACTCGGTGTCCTGGAAGAGACATCAAAAAAATGAAAACACGCTTTGTGGTGTTTTAGTCACCTATCTCACCTGCGAGTTGAACATGGTCAACGCCTTGAGCTTCCCTCCATTGGCAAAGCATGCCCAATAAAACTCGGGCATAGCCAAGAAAGTCCTGAAAAGAGAGCAATCCATGGAAAAGCCCTTGGTTTCCACAAAGTAAAACTGTGCAGGCAAGTAGCCTCGTTGATACCCTCCCGCGTGACCCCGGATGGACACGTACTTGCCATCATTGAGCCTATCTTGGAACGTTTTGCCGTACAGCAAATGCCACAAGTGGTTCCTGCCATCGTCGCTGTTAATGCCTGCGTAAGGATTAGGGTTAGATCTGTCTGTCATCAGACATTTAAATGTTGGCTGGCGTCTTACACTTAATCTCCAGGGGCCCCTTTCTCTTGGGATTCTTGGCCTTTGCAAGTGCCTCGTCCACGGCATATCGATACTCGACGTAACGGTCCCGTGTGCCGGGTCTGGTAATCCCGTAGAGACGCACGCTGCGGACGTAAGCCCAGTAGTAGAGAATCAGTGAAAGGTAACGCATTGGCATGGCTACAATCCTCTGGTTTTGGACCACGTCATCAATGACAGTCTCCTGAACGCGTTCTGTGTCTGCCTCGAGTCCTGACCACGCAAGCCAGTCAGCAAACGACAGCACTTCTTCCTTGAAGTCCTGTGCCCAGTCCGCTGGGCAAGTTCGATGCTTCTTCAAGCGTCGGAAAATTTTTTTCCACTTGGCATCTTCTGTCGTCGGATCCTTGAGAAAGGCCTCAAATCGGGTCCTGCAAGAAAATGGAGGGAGTGAGAGAGAGAGAGAGAGGAGAGAGAGAGAAGCGGAGGAGGGAGGGGGACATCAATGATAAGACATTTGAAACCTCTTTCTCACCTATCCAACAGATTCACAATGAGCTGGTCATCCTCTTCAACAAACATGACACGAAAGATAAACTTGTCGTCTTGTTCAATGGAAGAAAAGCTCCTCGTCTGAGCCTTGCGCTCGTTCCAAAGCTTGGCAAACTTAGCCTTGCCCTTGTCCTCTGTCTTTGTCTTCATCGTTGTCGTCGTCCTTGACGCTCCGGCGGGAGCCTCGTCGTCAAAGATTTGAACATCGTCGTCGTCCACCTGCATGGCCTTGTGTCGCTTTGACTCTCCTTGCATGTTGAAATCTTCCTGAGACCCTCTTAATAGCAAAACACAATTACTTTTTTCTTGCTCAAAAAAATCGTCATGAGCGAGAATTTATTTTTTTTCTTCTTGTTCTTGTTCTTCGTCATCATCGCGCGAGCGCTTCAGTGATCGCAGCATGTAATCCTCTTCTGCTTCGTATTCTTCTTCTTCTTCTTCTTGGAGGGGACGGGCTGGTTCCTCCAGTCGTTCACAGGTATCTCCAACGCGCCCGATATTGTTTACACAGTGCAAACACAGACCATTCCATCCAGTGAAGCCTCCAATGGAGTGATAGTGTTTCTCCGTGGCAAACACCACGGGTGCATTAATGTAATATTCCCCGGCACCGTAGTAACTCCACGTTTCAGCGATGCCATCCGACACAAGATGCACCGCTGCCTCTGGTGGAACAATTAATCGACGAGGGGCAATCAACCACTGCTCTACACAGGGCCAGATGGAATTCCACATGTGGTTGGGACCGATTCCCATCTTGAGCTTGATCATGCGCCACAGAATTGCATCTCGGGTGTTGTAGCGGCTGATGGTGTGCACCATCATGATCGTGCGTTCGGTGCGTCTGGGGATCATATGCCCATAATCGCCAAAGTAAACATCGGAAGGTTCCTCGTCAGTGATGAGATAGCACATTCCTTCGAGTCGGTCATTCTCCTCCTCTGTCGCCAAGTCTCCGGGCCTGGGCAATCGACTGGCAGGCAGAGGCCGGAAGAAGAAATGGGATGGTAGTCTCGGAAACTCGCGTGGCATCGCCCATCTCTGTGCGTGATAAATCCCCCTGCCATTGAATATCAATGGCGCTGCCATGTCCACGTGCAAGAAAGGATCCACATTGGGATGCCCGTTAAATGGATTCATTAATGTTTCCCCCCTCCTTCAATGAAAAATTCTCGCTCGCGGTTCCCCCGAAAAAAAAGAAAAAAACCTTGCTCAGGAAGCAAAATTCACTCTAGTGAGTGAAGTGAGATGGACTCGGCGTCGCCAACATGGACTACACCCACGATGAACATGGAGATCCCATCTGTGCAACCCGACATCTCGATACAGAGGCGAGGAGACTCAATGCGCGTGTTTTTTTTTCTCATTCAAGGTGTTTTCATCTTAGGAATTCCGAAGACTCCAGCGCGCCCGTGAAGCGCAAGGCGGCGGTGCGAGAGCCGATAACCGACCACCAAGGCTCAGAGGAAGCAACATGGGTGCCGAAAGATTACGTCGTCGAACAGGTGAAGGACTTCCAAAAGCTCCTGGTGAAGGACATGGAAATCGCTCATTTTGGGCCCGACGGTTCATTCTTGGGTGCTGCGCCCTTGTCGTCTGCATCGTTGGATACAGCATCTTCTTCGGCCCCAGTGGAAGCCCTGAAGCAAGAAGAAGAAAAGCCTTTCGAGTTCCAGCCCCCGCCAGAGCCTCAAGGCCCGAGCGAGAGCCTGAATCCGACAGTCCCTGGGCAGACGAGCGACTCAGAGGACCAGCAGAGTCAGAGCCAGACAGAGGACGACGAGAATCCCTCCCTTTGGTCCCTGACAGTTTCGGGACGGACCAGGAGAGATCGCTTTATTCCGCTTCCCTGGCACTCGGGAGAGAAACACTCAATTCCCTGGCAGCCTTTTTCAAAGTAAGCACACACCCCCTTTCTCACTGACTGACCGACTGACCGACTGACTGTGCACAGGAAAGATGGGAAAAGGCGAACGCTGCTTCCAATCGAATCTGGGATCGTAGCCAACAACTTGGCAGTGCCAAACTCGGCAATCTACGCAGACCGCCTGGAGGCGCCCCAAACGCCCGAAGAGTGGATGAACCTGTGGCACCAGGCGTTCGACGACCTGGGTAAGCGACTGAGCGAGAGGTTCTCAATGAAACACACACACACACACACTGATATCTGACCCTTCTTTTTGCAGCCGACCAGTGCAAAGACCCAAGGGACGCTAGGCTGCACTATGCACGCCGAAAGGAGGTCGAAATGGCCTTCTTCACTGGCAAGGACAATCATCACATGTACCTGAGGCCGGGTCACTTTGAACCGGGGGAGATGATCAAGTTTGGCCTTTTGTTTGCCAACAGGACCTACGCACTGGCAAGCAGGGTGGCTATGACCTATGAGGTGGACATGGCCTATCGAGAGACGGAAAAGGCCGAGAAGCAGTTGAACTTCAAGCGCGTTGGCAATAAGTACGTCATTGCCATTTCCGAAGCCCAGACCCTGGAACAGTGCAGCCACATTGCGGCTGATCTCGGTCGCCTGTTGAAGGTCTGCAAGGAAGAACGGGATGAGGCCAAGGTGAAGCTCATTGAGGGATGGTCCAAGATTCTCCAGGAAAAGGTGGACGCCCTTGAGAAGACTGAAGGAAAGGTTGAGAAGAAGGAAGAGGCCAAGAAGGACAAGGATAAGGAAGAGGCTGACGAGGACGAAGAGAACGAGGATCCCAATGACCTCCTGCAGGCCTTGAAGAAGCGCGTAACCCCGACCAATGAGAGTGCCGAGGACAAGGCTAAGAGAGAGAACTTTGGAAAGTGTTGCCACGTCATTGGACAGAAGACGTTTCGCATGACCGACAATGTGCTTATTTTCCCTGACACTGCTCCTTCTTACGCTCCCGCTATTAACGAGATTTACTCTCAGGCCCCCGTGAAGGACCCCGAGACTGACAAGGAGATTCATCCATTCGATCAGATTGTCAACCGCGGCATCAAGGGCACCCTCTGGGCCTTGAGCACAGCGCCAGAGGGCATGGCAAACGTTAGCTGGAGAGAACTGAGGGGCACGGTGACGAAAGGCGTCAACACGGCCAAGCGAACCGTGCCTGTGAGACTTCCTTGTCATGTGGATGGCACAGACGAGCAGTGCGTCATTGTCGATCATCGAGAAATTCGAGTCATTGACATGCCGTCGGGTGATGTCACTGAAGAGCGCTATTCACTGTGCGCCAAGGGATCCAAGGAAGCCCGCTTCAAGGTCATGAGCGTGAGCATGAACGATTGTTACATTTTGTGCCTGGGCAGAGTGAGGTGTCACGTGAATCCCGTGATGATGTTGATCAATCGCAAGGAACGCTTGGTGACGTTTTATTTCTCAGATATTGTCATCACCTCAGCTAGGATTTCCACTGAAGGCAAGAGGTTGTTTGAGCAGGGCCAGAACCCTAACCACTTGTTGCTGGGATTCATCAATGGAAATATTCTCCGGTGTCCGCTTGGGGAAGCTCCTCTTTCCAAGCACGTTGTGTCCATCTACAGGCCTGATGACGAGCCCAAGAAGGAGCCCAAGAAGGAGGAGGACGAGCCCAAGAAGGAGGAAGAGACAAAGATTGACGAGGAGGTCAAGAAGGAGGAGAAACAGGATGCCAAGACGGAGGAAGAGGAAAAGGTCGTCTCTGTAGTTGATCCTCACGCAGAGATCATTGCCAAGTACAGCAAACTCTCTCCCATTGTCGTGCAACTGTCCGCAGGATGCATCTTTGGCATTGGCTCGGCTCTCCCTGTGGTGCGCATTGTGGAGCACGGAAACCGCTTCATTGCGCAATCGGCTGATGGACTTCATTTGTTCCGATTGAATGCCCCTGAGGGCACTGAAAGGCGCGTGACGATTCGCTTGTTGCACAATGTCGGGTACGATTTCCAGGGCAACTTGTTGGTGCTTCACAAGGCGAACAATGCGGTGCAGTTTGTCCAGATTCACGACTGCAGATTGGAGGTCAACCTAGCTGAACCGAGCGGGCTGAGGATTCCCATCCCACACATGGACGGCCTCAAGCAATCCGTGGTGATGCATCCCAGTGCAATCATGGTGCTCCACAAGGATGGCTCTAGGCGTGTCGTCGAGCTCAAGACGTACAATGAGATTGTCTCGCGCACCGAGTTCCGTCGGTGGGACACTGAGGAAGAGCGAGAGGCCTCCTTCTTGCCCAAGGAACCACCCGTGGGAAAGAAGAAGAAACCCCTGAAGAAGGCCGCCAAAAAGAAGAACAAGAAGAAGAAGTGAATTGCATTAAAAAATGAAGGGACCGACTTTCTCAATGAACAACAACAGCAACAGAAAATGCGCATTCACTGGCCACGGATGAGCCAAGATAGCTTGGCCTACACAGCGACACTAGTGGCCTCGGCGCTGTCTCAGCATGAAACGCGCTTTTTCAGTGATAATGTCCTTGACGATGCCTGGAAGTTCCTCGTGGCGCTTGCCCTGCTCATTGGAAGCTGGATTGGTGGCATCTATCTAGAGATTATCTTCTGGCACATTGGCATGTTCAACTGGAAGCGGCTGTTCAACATGGATCCCAAGAACGGGCCCTGGTGGACGTCCTTTTACGATGAAAAGGAATCTCTGAATCATCCTCAGCATCTTCCCGATCTTCAGTCTAACAACAACAACAGACCAACGTCTCAGTGGCCACCGGCTCAGACTGTAATCCCAGTAACGTCGGGAGTACACCAACGAAATGTCCCCGTGTTTCCAGTGACAACCATTGGAAACAATGAAGCTGCTGCTCCCAGCGTGCCATTCAAGACAGTTCCAGTGGTGCGCTTGACTGACTACAATCGTTGGCACCAACATCTTCCTCGCAATCGCTATGAGAACACTGTGCGTCTCATTGCAGCCTTTGCAAGGATCATCGCTGTGTGCACTGGCTTCTTGTTTGCGTTTGACTCTGCTGGCATCAACATATTCAGCATGCTGGCCAGCGTGGGTATCTTGGCGTTGTGTTTTTCTTATGGAGCCGGCTCACTACTGGGAAATTATTTTGCCTATGTCATGACGCTCATTGCGAATAAGACCAAGCGGCACGAATGGATTAGTTATGCGGGTTATCAGGGTGAGAAACCGAGAACTTTTTTTTCATTGAAACGTCCTCATCTCGTCTCTCTCCCCTCAGGCTTTGTCTCGGCCATGGGCGGCAACAACATGGAGCTGACCAATGATTTGGACCCATGGAAGGGTCGTCAGACCATTCAGGTGCCCAATAAGACGCAAGTGGATGGTGTTATTGTCATTTATCGAGATGGGCCCCCGCCAGAGCTCATCAAGGCCTACTTTGAGAAACTTGCAGAGGTCAATGCATGGAGGGCAACGATTGGAATGGCGCCACTCGAGCAGTCTGCGGAAGCTACTCTCATTGCCTCCAAGTTTGCCGACAGATTTTGTATTTGAGTGCCGAGCGAGAAATTAAATTCTTTTTTTTTTTTTT
>FRDC01003235.1_pt1 | contig 21203 bp, 29 predicted proteins | sample 1106171 | NCBI WGS metagenome assembly FRDC01 (sample SAMEA3930566, study PRJEB13176) | freshwater metagenome | biome: Drinking water system; feature: drinking water; material: water | place: Singapore | collected 2014-12-20 | reverse complement strand
GATCCTCGGGCGCCATTGTCCGAACGTCACCATCCCATTGATACTAAACCGTTTTTTCTGAAAGAGCCAAGGCGAATTTCGCCAGAAATGGCCGATTTTTACCGGAAAGGGTGGTCTTTGCGGGATATAGCCCGTGAATGCGGCTGCTCGAAAAATAAAATCCGCAACGATCTTCAGAAAGCCGGTATCGAGCTACGGGAAAGATCAGCTCAGTCCACCCCTTGCCGAGCGGACAGCGGCAAGCAGAGTGCCTTGCCGTACTTCGGGTTCTGTTACTTCGATGGCCGGATCGTTCCAGACCCTCGGGAATTTCCCATTTTGAAGCTCATTCACCGTCTATGGAAGGATCGAAAAACAATCCATCAGATCACTCAGGATCTGAATAGGTCCAAAACTCCTTCACGGAAAGGCAAGGAGTGGAGCTGGGCCGCCGTGCAAAACATCGTGAAGAGGTTCGAGCAAGGCATCGTCACTCTTCATGGTCGAAGCGGTTATAAATTCAAATAACGGAATCAATTTTCAGAAAATGATAGGAGGAACCTATGAATGCAGTTAGTGGAATTTTTGTGGCTCTCGCTCTGATTTTCGGCGGAGGCTACGCCTTGGACAAAATTTACGTCACCGTTAGGAGGGCTGCTGTCGAGCGCGTCCATAGAGGAGCACCGTCGCTGTCCCAATTCACGAACCAGCTTACCTGCTCGAAATTTTCGGCGTCGGGAGAGTATATTGCGACGAAATGTGGGCGCCCTAAGCCTAGTCGCTAGTTCGCGCTGCTTCGCATGGGAGATCGAAGGAGACGGCTCTCTGATGGACTCTGGGATGTGACCCATGGAACAATAGAGTATATGGCATTAGTCTCAGGCACCGTTATTGACGCATTCAAGATTTTGGACAAATACCCGGAACTATATTCGTGCATTGACCGTGCAAAGTTCTCGGCCCAGGTGCAGAAGAAATATCCGAATGGCGCAGAGGTCAATGACAACGAGGTCACAGATCTATTTACGGCGCTGTTGATTTCAGAATTGCCAGGGCTTGCCCAGCAGGGCAACAATGCAGCAACTCCACAAGGTGGGCTTCTCAATATCGAGGAAGCGATTAAGGAGTTTTCCTTCACCGCCGACGAACGGAAAAAGCTCGGTGATAAACTGTGCAACCTTAGATCATCTTCGCTCTGGGACACGCTCAATGAATTGCTGCTAGCTCGAAATATTTTGAAGAACCTGCCAGGTCACAGGGTCGTCATCGAGTATCCATTAGGGCAAGGCACAAAGGGACAGCAGCCGAAGGATGCGGACGTTGCCGTTCTCGACTCAAACGGAAACGCCATTTTACTCTTCGATGCGGTCACGCCGAATCGGGTAACTGGGGCGGTTGCCTCTGTTCCCGGTCAAATCGTGGACTGGATCGAGAGGAAGTACGACACAAAATTCAGCGACTATTGCCAGGCGAATCCTTCGGCGAATGTTGCGGTCATTGTCTGCCTTATGAAGAACGAGCATTTCTATACTGCGTTCCCGATGAAGTTGGTGACAGGTACTCCCGCAGCTCTCCCTGGCGCTCGGCTGAGTGCTAAAGCAGGGTTGAAAATCGGAATGGCGTGCAGCTTTCGATGCGTCGATGGAAAGATTCTGCTTCTCGATCAAATAGCTAAGTTCCCAGTGTAGGATGCCGGGAATATGCCATCAGGGGAAAGTAAAGATGACCTTTAAACAACAACATCCTGAGATTCAGCAGCTTGTTCGCGAATTGCAACTTCTTCGAACCAACAATCTCAAGTTTAAAGAAGGTGATTCGCAAGACGGGCTTCTTTTGTTCGCAGAAGCCTCCCTCGTTCTGCTTGTCCTTGAGCGATTCATTCGTGCCATCCTTAGCGATGCAACTGATAGAGAGACTCTTCGCCCTCTACTTCGCAGAGCCATAGAGCGAAAGCTGATTTTGCTTCCGTGGGACGATCAGGAAGACGGCATTGGCCGCCTCGTGGATGTCAGAAACACCATCCTTCATGGGAACTACGAGCAGGCTGCGAAACAGGCTGGTTGTTCGTCTGTGGCGGAATACTTCAAGACGGTGTTCGCGAGCGAAGTCGAAAAGGTGTATCAGGTTGTCGATCATCTGTTTAACCAGATCGACGCCAATACGGGCCAGCCTATAAAAGCCAACTAGGGCTACGGAATAATCGGGACGTTTCTTTCTCACGTGCAGCAATGGCCCCCATTTTCATCTTCAGACTGATGATCAGGATCTTTAAAGGCCCGATAAGCTTTGAGTGCCCACATTTCACCTACACATCCGCCCATGGTTGAGGCGACGGCAAGAAACTCACCAAGCTCAGCTTCTGTAACGCCATATTTTGTTGCCTGCTGGACATAGTATTTGAAACAGGGCTCGCAACGGGATGATATCGACCAGATCATTGCGGCGAGAACCTTGAATTTGGGAGCAACGGCACCCTCTGAAAAAATAGCCTTCTTTCTCATTTGGTCAAGAAGAGCAGGCATTCCATTTGTGACCCTGCTGAAATCTTTCATCAGCCCTAATGCGGGATCAATTTTTTTGTAGTCCATTCTTCCTCCGTTTAGTTCTTTTTCTTGCACTCTTGTTGAGTGGCTTTATACCCAACGTCATTGATGACCTTTTTGATGTCGTCTGCTTTGATTACTTTAGAATCAAAGTCAATGGCGGCGCTCTTCTCCTCTAACGAAGCCTTAACCGAGTTTACACCCGCAAGCTTCTTCACCGCTGCTTTTACTGTGATCGGGCACGTTGCGCAGGTCATTCCTTGAACTTCAAAGCATACTTGTTCCCCCAGCGCCACACCAGGAAGCCCTAGACTCGCAAGCAGGAGCAGCATTTTAAAACTTCGCATTCCTTCCTCCCATTATGAAAATAGCCAAGCAACCCACCATGGGGACGTAATTCCAAGAATCGCCACCACCAATCCAAGCCAATAGAAAGTGACCATTCGCCCATATTTTTTGGGATCAGCACAGATTGATCCGGGCTCGCAGACATTTCTTTTTACGTAGAGCGCACGTCCGGCAATACCAAACAGAACCACAACGACTAAAACTAACGGCAAGCGAAAACTCTCAAAGCGGGAGAGCGCCGCTGCCCCCGAAACGCCAAGAAGAGTAAGGACCAAAGGTCCGATGCAACAAAGAGACGCGGCAAGAGAGGCTATAATGCCTCCGCCAATAAACCACCCAGATTTATTTTCTAGCTTGTTTGTTCCCAAAGTTCTCCTCCAAAGCGGATCTTCCGCCTTCACTATTTAGGCACTCCAATATGGGGCAGCCATCGTCCGTGTGTTTGTCTTGGCATTGCTTCACGAGTCCAGTTAAGACCGTCTTGATTCGAGTTAGACGCTCGATTTTTTCATCCACTTCTTTGAGATGCAGCTCGGCTTTCACTTTTACTTCATGACAGCGCGATTTTTTGTCGGCCTTCAGCTTTAACAAGCTCTTGATTTCTGCCAGTGAGAATCCAAGCGATTGAGCCTGCTTCAAAAAATTCAGCACCTTCAATGAATCGCCATCGAAAAGTCGATAGCCAGATTCTTTTCGAGCAACGGGCTTGAGAACACCAAGCCGCTCATAATACCGAATCGTCTCGATTCCAATTCCACTTTCTTTAGCGAGCCGCCCAATTGTCATTGTGTTCATACTTCACCTAACAATAGTTTAAACCCTGTAGTATACTATAGACTCAAGACAATTTTTAATCCGTCTCAAGCTCTATGGTTGACTCTTTAGGAATGCTCTAAGGCCGGATGGACTAACTAGTCCCACACTACGGGAAAGTTCCTTTCCGTTGCGGGTCAGCACAAGTGTCGACTGCGAAGACACGCGAAACTCGTTTTTAAGCCGGTCCTCTATATCGTAGTTCAACGTAAATCGCCGGATTCCCGCAAATTCAGGATTTTTGAAAACGCTATTGAGCGTATTTCTTTGAATCAAGCACGTGCTACACCAAGAAGCGTGAAATTCCAAAAGGACCAGATCGTTTGAAGTCCATGCGCGTTCGATTTAAGAACGGTCGACCGGAGAAGGTGCATAAAAAATAGCAATGAGTTTAAGCAAAACTACGATAGCAATAGCTGGCCACAAGGTCCCCAGAGTCTTTCTCCACCAAGGAACATTTGATTTACTTTGTTCCGTCATGGGCATCTCGCCTTCCTGCAAGTTCGCAAAATCCCATAAGCCAGCAGCTAGGGCAGCCTCGCCAAGCAATCAATGCGATAGGGATAAGTACAAGGGCTGGCCATCCGGATTCACGCCAGTAAATTGCCCCGGTAACAGCTGCCACTCCAATCAGACCTAAAAGGAGATGAATAAATAGCTTTCGATCAAACATAATGTCGCCTCCTTCTTGCTCGGAAGAGCGGTTTTCACTTTTTCTATTTCGTCAGCTTTAGTTCTCCACTTTCGATTTTTTCCATCATGTCCGAGTAGCCACCGATGAATTTATCATCCACAAATATTTGAGGGACAGTTCTGTGCCCCGTCGAGTTTTTCAGTTCTTCAATCTCGGCTGGCTTATCGGTCAGATCAATTTCCTCGTACTTCAGCTCTCTTTCCGTGAAATACGATTTCGCCTTAACGCAATAGGGACAAGATCTTGTCGAATAGATTTTTATTTTAGATCCCATTTTTACCTCCCAGTTTAGGTCGTTCCTCGCAATAATTTTTTTCATTACGAAGAAGTAGTCCATTTTTTCCCTCTAAACGCGAGCTTGATCCAGTCAACCAAAAACGCGCTTACATTTGGCTTCGCTTTCGACCCATAGATCAATTTCTGTCTGTAACCAATTTTAAAGAGCAAAGCCCATTGCTCAAATAGAACTCCGTATGCTTCCAGTAGCTTCGTTGTTCTATCCCAGATATGGGTTGCTTCTGAGCCTGCGCCGTTGATCTCTACGATATGAAACTCGCGCCCTTCTTTTAATTCGTCGGCGCTTTTATAGCGGACATCAAATCGGCCAAAGTAAAAATTGGGAATCGTCTTAGAAATTCGCTCGATTTCAACTCGTAGATTCTCTGAGTTTAGGTGCTTGCCGTTATGAAAGATCGCCCCCTGTGCGTGATTCCCACAGTTGACAAGAGGAACTACTGCGCCAGTAGTTGGAATCCAATCGAGACGACCTTGAAATCTTTTAAAGTAAGTCGGCGCTATTAATCGAGATCTAGAATCACTCAAAATCAAGTCGCCGAGCTTTTTAACTCCGTCACCAGTTACAGTCGGAAATGTTTTATCAGTGATCGAAAAAATCCAACCATCCTTTTCATCAACACATCGAACGTAGAAAATTCCGGCCTCACGCAAATACTCGCTTCTCTTTTGCACAATGAGGTTGAAATCCGCCTCTTCTAAGTAGGCCTTAAGTGCTAACTCACTTTCTACGATTCTCACACCAAATCCGCGTTGACCCACATCAGGTTTCAACACACACGGAAAAGTAATCCCTTGTAATGTCATTTGCTCAAAGACGTGGTCTAAACTCGTACCGGCTCTGACAAATAGAGTGGGCAGCGTTGCAAAGTGCGAAGATTGAAGAGACTGAAGAAAATCCCACTTGGATTCTCCGACGAGCCCTCCGTTTTTGCTCTCAGCTCTCGCATAGAATGGAATTAGAAAGCTTCGATACTTTAACGAAAGAAAGATGTAGTATGGGATGATCGGAAGATAAAAGAATACCGCTGGCCAGAATTCAAAGTAACGCCACTTCATTAGGGAATATCGTTGATAGCGAAGTATCCATTTATTCGAGACGATCTGAGAGACCCAACTGAACATTTTAAGGATGAACAGGAATAGCAGGACAGACAGGAATGGATTTTTATTGAATAGTGAAATGACGCTAAAGCCGCCCTTGAAGATCAAAAGAACCCAGGCAGAAACACTCAGAATCGTAAACAGAAGAAACAAAAAAAACGAGTACCCGTAAAACCCTGCTGCCAATCGTGTCGGCAAACGAACTCCTGGTAAGAAGCGTGATGCGATGATTGATGTCAGCATTGTTGTTGTATTGGGCCGTGAGGCGACCAACGCTCTTACGTTTTTTGAAAACCAAGACTCTTTGCTTTTTGCGATATCTCGAACCCACAGACCTAGCCCATAGAGAATGGCGTCGCCAGCACCAATCCCAAGGATGTTGGCGATCATGGCCATATTTGGAGATATCTGCCCATCGTCAACCATGACAATGCTTCCCGCCAAGGCAAGGTCCTCTAGAATAAAAGTGCCAAGAAAGATTCCCAAAAAAGGTCCGATCATGTGACCTCTAATGCTTGGGATAAAATATGCTGGACGTGCTCGAATTTAATTTTCGGATGAGCAAAAATGAGACGTAAAAAGCTTCCTTTTTCGTCAGTTGAAAAATTCACGAATGCGATGTCCTGGTCGCGCAATGTATTCCGCACTCGCTTTGACCAGCTTGGATCTACCTTTTGATTAGGGGGAACTACACGAACGCACACATTGAGAAACTGCGGGTCTGCGACCAGTTCGAGCCGTCCTTGCTTTTTTATCCAAGTGACGGATTGATCGCGCACACTTATTAGGCGCTCGATCATTTCCTGAAATCCATTTGCCCCGTGGGTCTTCCACAAGATCCAAAACAAAAATGCCTCTGGCCGCCTTCCGCATTGCCACGATTTTTTGCCAAGATCCCAAATGGGCTCGTCTTGATGGAAAAGATAATCGCCGCCGGACACATCGTTGGCCTCAAGCAGAATCTTCGGGTGTCTTGTCAGAAAGAAACTGCTCGTGAGTGTTGCCCCAAGCAATTTATGGGCATCAAATGAAATCGAATCCGCAGACTCACTTCCGTCAAAGTATTTTTTGAGACCTGAATGAAAGATGGCTGGCCCTCCCCAGGCCGAGTCCAAGTGAAGCCAAAGATTGTATTTCTGGCTGACTTTTGAAATTTCATTAATGGGATCAAATGAACCAAGAACAGTTGTCCCGGAGGTTACGTTGATCATTAGCGGAGTGGCCCCCAACTGAATTTCTTGCTCGATCTTTGTCTCCAAATCCTTCGGACACATCCTTCCTAATTTATCTACGTCCACCTGAATCAGAGCGTCCTCACCAAGTCCCAGGACGACACAAGCTTTTTTAAGCGAATAGTGTGACTCTTTCGAAGTGAACACTCGAAATCGGTGGTGGCCGATTAATCCAGTCTTCCGCAAATCAGGATAAGATTTCTGGCGGGCGCAATGAAGTGCCATAAAATTCCCGGCACTTCCGCCAGGGACGGCCACGCCATCCGTCTCGTTTGAAGTCCAACCGAACAAGTGACCGAGGCTTTCAATGACGGTCTTCTCTATGACCGTCAGCACAGGGCTCACTTCATAGGTGGCCATTGTCGTTTTAATCTCAGTCAGAAAATTTTCAGCAAGTTTCGTTTCTGGCGAAACTCCTGAAAACAGTTGATTCATAAAATACGGAGAGTGAGTTGAAACCGACTGAGTTCGGATGCTCTCTAAGGTCTTTTCCATCAGTTCAAACGAGGATGGGATGTCACCCAGAGAAAGATCGATTTCTCGCCTTAAGTGATCGGGAGGGGGAGCCCGAAATCGATTTGAATTTTCTGAATTCGGCTTCTTCTCACCGAGATTGCTCATAAAAACCGCCCTATTTTTGACTATCTAAAGCCTGCAAAATATCTTCAGGCGTGGCTCTGTTTGTGTAGTCAGGATCGACGAACGCATAAATGACTTTGCCAGTCTTCGAGATTACAAACGTCGCTGGGATTGGAAGCTTCCATTCGGCGTTACCCTGACTTTTTTCAAGATCAATCCCAAACTGCTGGTATATGGACTTAAGCTCTTGAGTGACCCCGAAGACGAGACCGACTTTTTTTGCGAATTTGTTGTCCTTGTCGTTTAGGATCGGGAACTCTATTTTTTTATTCTCAGCCAATGTCACTGAGAGATCCGGTTTTTCAGGGGTGATCGCAACAAGCTCGGCTCCTCTTTTTTTAAAATCGCCTAAGTGTTGCTCAAATGCGCTCAACTGAGCGTTGCAGTATGGGCACCAGCTCCCACGATAAAACGACACAATGACCGGCCCTTTTTTACGAAGAGTCGTCAGTGTAACGGTCTTTCCTTGAGCATCCTTCAGACTGAAGTTCGGAAAACTCTGTCCAACTTTGACAGCCTTTTCCTCTAGTTTTTGCTTTTTCAAATTGTCCAGCGCCTCATCCATGACCTTCTTTTTTTCCGGAGGCATTTTGGACTTCGCCGACTCTCGCATGAGTCGGAGCTGATCGTTCAAAGTGAGCGACTTTAGATTTTTCGTTAAAAATTCATTCAAGCCAGTTTCATTCGTGATGCCGGTCGCCCGTCCAGTTTCAACCCCGCCATAAAAAGCGACCAAGGTGGACTGCGCCGTCACGCGAAGGGCTTTCTTAAGCTCTTCCTCCTTATCGAAATCAACTTTAAAGAGCGTGATTCCTTTGAGTTCGCCTTTTTCATCAAGGCTTTTTAAAGTTTTCGCCTGAACCTGACAGGTCGGACACCAGTCCGCGAAAAAATCGAGAACAATTTTTTCGTTTCGCTTTTGGGCCGACTCAAAAGCTTCCTTCGTGTACGGCGTATCCGCAGATGCCAGACTGCCCATAAATAAAAATCCTAAAATCAATGCTGCAAATTTCATTTAATCCTCCGTTGTATAATTAAAATCTAGTTATTAGTTCCATCCACGATTGAGGCATGGCGCTGAGAAGCCATGCCTCAACAAACTTGTCGAGACCTGTCGTGACCAATAGGCCAAACAAGACCATCAATGCTCCGAAGACCTTCTTTATGTTCATCAAGGCCGTCGAGTGCCTCTTGAGTTTACTTAAGAGACGTCGTGCGCCGTAAGCGATTCCCAGAAGGGGAATAACAGCGCCAATGCCAAACACACTTAAGATGACGATGGCACGAGAAGCGGTTTCGCTTTGAGCGGCGAGACTAATCGCAGCCCCTAAACTTGGTCCGCTGCACGGAGCCCAAACCACTCCCAGAAAAATCCCGCTTATGAATTCGGTAACAAGGGGGCCGCCATAGTTCTTGTTGCTCGCTTGATTTGCTCCCTGAACTGCGGACGAAAATAGATTCGTGAATTTTTCAGCCAGGGCAGGAACAAGAAATAGCAAACCTGAGAATAAGAGACCGAGCCCGGCGATGACCTTGAGGGTATTCTGATTGATCCCTAGAACTCGGCCCGATAGTGCCAAAAGGACTGAAGTGCCTACGAACGTGATGAGAAGGCCAACAGAAAGTGCAAGCGGACCAAGACGACTTTTACCAAGCGATGAGGCCGTGACAAACGGCAGAACCGGAAGAACACAGGGGGAAAGTGTTGTGAGAATTCCCGCAAAAAACGGAATAACTAATTCACCCATAGTGCTCCCAACCATCTTCGGATGTATATCTTCTCTTCAGCCCTTGGACCCAAGACCAAAGGCTTCGAGAGTTTTTTTGAAAAAGCACACAACTAAAATATTTCTTTGAGTCAAAAAAACTTTCGGCAATTGAAAGGCCAGAGCCATCAATCAGCTTTTGAATGTCTTCGTGGCTGTATTTGAATGACGATTCGGTGTGAATTCGCTCGTTAGCACAAAACCGGATCACTTCGCCTCCAATCACGACATCTTGATCTTTTTTGGAAACGAGGTAGCTCACCATTGCGCCGCAAGATTCATCGAAATACTCAAGGTGCTCGAAACTTGAAACATCGAAGGTTGCTCCAAGCTCACGATTAAACCGCGTTAGTAAATTTAGGTTAAATTCACGGGTGACGCCTTTCGAATCGTTATAGGCTCTGGTCATAAGGTTGCGATCCTTCTTTAGATCGAACCCGATGAGGAAGAAATCGCCTTCAGAGAGTGACTGACTCACCTCTCGGATGAACTTCGCACTTTCTTCGTGTGTGAGATTTCCGATTGAAGAACCAAAGAAGCAGATCAATTTCCGGCGTTCATTCTTTGAAAGAGGCAGGTTTGAAAAGTTCAGGTAGTCCCCGAGGATCAGTCGTGGATCGACTTTTCGTGGAAGGCTTGAAAAATGTTGTTTCAATTCATCAAGCGCCCTGTCGCAAATATCGACGCCAAAATAGTTTAATTGTGAAGCTCCACCCAGGAGCTGCGAAACGATAAGTTTCCCTTTAGAACCGTCTCCCGGCCCGATTTCGATCAAATCAATATTTTCTTGTCCTAAGTGATCCTGAAGTGGCTCTCCAATCCACTGGAGGATTTCCCGCTCACTACGAGTGAGATAATATTCCTCAAGCTCGGTGATTTGCTGAAAGAGTTCGCATCCACGAGCATCATAGAAGTATTTTGAGGAGATCGACTTCGATGGCGTTTTCAGACCTCGCAGCACTTCATCGAGCATTTCATGGTTTACTCGTTGCGGTTTCATACATCCTCCGCCAAACGTAAACCTGAGAACATCCAACGCTCATGTGGATAGAAGTAGTTCCGATAAGTGATCCGATAATGAGAGCGATCCGTCCCATAGGAGCCGCCCCTTAGAACCATTTGATTCACCATAAATTTCGATGTGTATTCGCCGAGCGGTCCTTCAATCCATTTGTGACCTGGGTAAGGCAAATAGGAACTTTGAGTCCACTGCCAGAGATGGCCGTGAAGATCAGAAAAGTCTTCTGTCGCTGCCTTTAAGTGAGGTGATGCTTCAATTAAAAACCCCTGATCCTTTACCGCAATCTTTTGCGCCGCAAATTCCCACTCTTGTTCAGTCGGCAAACGCATCTTCACAGAGCGTGCGAAAGCTTGTGCTTCGTAATAGGAAATATGACTGACGGGAAGGTTTGGATTTAAAGGAGCGAGCCCAGCTAGGGTGAACTCATACCAGCTTCCATCGATCTTTTTCCAATAGAGAGGAGCCTCAATTTTATGAGCCAGAACCCAAGACCACCCATCGGATAGCCAAAGCTCAGGACGCCCGTAACCACCGCTTTCGATGAAATTCAAAAACTCTGCGTTTGTTATAAGCCGATTACTAAATCGAAATGGAGCGATCCAGACTTTGTGTCGTGGGCCTTCATTGTCATAAGAAAACTCGTCTTCCTCCGCGTGTCCGATTTCAACAAGGCCACCTTCAAAGTGGACGGATCGACGAGCCATCGTAGATGTGGAATCATCGTTGTCTGGACGGTAAGTCGGGTTAAGGGCTTGAGCCGAAAAAATGTTTTTAATGTCCATGAGAAGCAACTCGTGGTGCTGCTGTTCATGGTTGAGACCCAAGCGAACAAGTTTTTGAACTTCCTGCGATGGATTTGACTCTAAGAGATTGAGCATCTGTTGATCGACATACGTTCGGTATTTGAAAGTCTCGGTAACAGTCGGCCTTGAAAGCACACCGCGATTGGATCGATTCCAATGAGGGCCAAGGCTTTCGTAATATGAGTTAAAGATCTCCATAAAAAGAGCGTCAAAAGCCTTGTAGCGAGGTATATGATTCTCCAGAATCAATTTCTCAAAAAACCAACTCGTATGTCCAATATGCCATTTGGGAGGCGAAACCTCGGTCATCGGTTGAATGACAAAGTCTTCCGTTTTCAGAGGCGAAACGATCTGCTCTGTCTGTGCGCGTATGCGCTTATAATCTTGAATCAAATTTTTCTGATTCATACTGCCTCCGACTGTATATCTTCTTGAAGCATTGGGATCATGGCTGGCTTTGGTTCAAGCACGAAGGGCAATGTGCTCAACGCGGCTTTGTATTTGGAAATTAACTCCTCTTCAGAGTTCCCACCTAAATTAATAGTCGCGAGCCTAAAGCTTTCAACATCTTGAAAAATATCATCCGAAAGAATGGTGCCTGGTTTGGCTTGGATCAGTACCCGCGAGTCCTGAATGTCTCGGCATACCGCCTGAACCTGTTCTTCGCTGGGTACTGAAATCACTTTTGCATCCGTGAAGCTGCGAAGGACGAAACTCGTTGCCTTTTTATAGCGCCCCACCTTTCCCGGTTTTACGAGTTCTTTGGAAATGTCGTCACCAATAGTCATCTTCAAAAGTAGATCGAAGGTGTTTATGCCTAGCACCTTCTCGTAGAGGTCGGTGAACTGAAATGCCATGCGTGGGTTGATCTCGATGATTTTCACGTCACCCGTCTTCGGATTGTAGAAAAACTCGATATTGTAAAATCCAAACGAGAATCCCGAACACATGATAAGGGTTTCTGCCGCCTCGGACATTTTTTGCTGGGCTTTACGCGGTAGCACTGAGGGAAAATTAAATCGTGCAAAACTGAGTTTGCTGTTGGGATACATTTCGGAGTCGGTCACTCCAATAATATGGTTCTTTCCGTGGTAGACAAAACCTTCAAGTGTACACTGTTGTCCTTCAATAATGTCTTCGGCGACGGCCATCGCTGAAACTGGAGAGATCTTTGCGACTTGTTCGGCCACACCTTGGAACAAAGCGATCAAACGCTTATAGGTAAACCATTTCAAAAATGGCATCTCCCGATACTGGATAAGTTCTTCGTCTGAGTAAATTCTCTTTGCCATAATCGAAGCTGACCCACGAACGGGTTTGGCAAAGAACGGGAATTTTGGTGGCTGTTTGAAGTCGAGCAGTTGAAAGCCCGGAACCATTTCTGGAACAAATTTCTTTTGAAGAATGCGCGAGTAGTATTTGTGCTGAAAAGTCAGTTCAAGTTCGGTTACGGCTCCTGGAAGACCAAGGCTGCGCGCCGCTGCGCTTGCGTAAACACAACTTATGAAGTCGTCAGCACCGATAATTCCATCTGCACCATGCTTCTTTGCTAAATGCGCGAGCTTTGCGACACCTTTTTGAAAATCGAGACCCCAGATAAGTCTCAACCAATGAAGGAACGAGATCCCTTCTTTTTGAAACTGATCTTCGACAAAGATATACTCGTATCGATTTGAATAACGCGATAGTTCCTGGGCGCTCCAATTATTGGGAGCTACAACCAGGATTTTTTTCTTTTGAAATTCAAGCCGATCTCCCACCTTTAACCTCCAATGTATGAGTGGTGGGACGGCGTCAATTCTTACAAAAAACTTTATGGCATGATTAACTGTCTGAATTAATGGACGTTCTCCTGGCCATTTGCCCAGGAATAGGGCAAAAAAATTCGCTTCCATATCATTTTGGAACGAGTCGCCATTTTGGTTTCCTGATCTTTCCTGATACCCAGAATGATCACTCCCAAAAATAATTTGTAAGAAAAGCCGACCTCCAAACACTAACCCTCATGTGAGCGCAATTTTCCTTGGAGGGATGAACTATGGGGCGTGCAGTACTGTTTTCTTTGTTCGTGTCCATGTTGGGGACAAATGTTTGGGCCGGTAACTATAAATTGGACGAGTCGCATACACAGGTGGGCTTTAAAATTAAGCATCTTGTGATTTCAACCGTTTCAGGTCGGTTCAATAAATTTACCGGCAGCTTTGAATATGATCCGCAGAAAGGTGAGATCAAAGACCTTAAGGTCGATGTCGAGGCAGCGTCTATCGATACGAATGAACCTGACCGTGACAAGCATCTCAAGAGTCCAGATTTCTTTGACGTTACAAAATTCCAAAAAATTACTTTCGTCTCAAAAAAAACAGTAACGAGCGGGGGCAAGCCAACGAAGCTTGAAGGGGAACTGACTATTCACGGCGTGAAAAAGCCGGTCACACTGGACATCGATTACAAGGGCTCAACGACTGACCCTTGGGGCAACGAAAAAGCGGTATTCTCTGCGACGGCGCAGGTGAATCGCAAAGACTTCGGTTTGAATTGGAATAAGAGTCTCGATCATGGGGGCGTCATGATTGACGACACCGTGAACATTCAAATCGAAGGCGAAGCGTCTCTTCAAAAAGAACCTAAACAGTAACCAAAACAACAAAACAAGGAGATCTAACAATGAAATACTTAGTGCTTTTACTTGCATTCATAGGTGCAACCGCATTCGCGGATGGCTTTAAAGTGGGACTCGGCGGACATTGCCCGGTTGGGTTCGTGATGGCCGGTAAGCCGATCATCGGCGATCCAAAATTCTCGTCTGAATACCAAGGCGTCACCTACTACAGCTCAAGTGCCGAGGCAAAAACCATGTTTGATAAGGAGCCTGGCAAATACGTCGATGCGATTAGGTACAAAGGATACTGCGCGACGGGACTTGCGATGGGAAAACAGATTGAAAGCGACCCAAGTCTTTTTTCGCGTGTCGATGGCAAGGTCTATTTCTTTAGCAGCAAAGAGGCAAAAGCCATGTTCGATAAGGAGCCAAAAAAATACATCGGTATGGCGGATAAAGAGTGGACCAAACTTAGCCAGAAGTAAGCTTTCGGCGCTGGCAGACATTTTATTTTTGGATGGTTCTAACTAACGAAAACGAAGTTCAAACAACAAGGAGATACAAGATGAACAAAACGGTAATTGTTACGGCAGCTCTTGCCGGTCTTATGCTTGCTGGATGCGCGACAACTCCCGCAGACCCTGCACTTGCCAAGGGAGAATGTCATGGCATTAACGCTTGCAAAGGTAAGGGAGATTGCGGCGGTCCCGGATATTCGTGTGCCGGAAAGAATTCCTGTAAGGGACAAGGATGGCTTTCACTTACAAAAGCGGAATGTGACACCAAGGGCGGCACATTCAAAACCAACTAAGAAAAAAGGGGGGAAATACACATGAATAAGACACTTATTTTATCTGCCGCAATTGCCGGTCTTATCGCTGCATCTACAGCTCATACAGCCGATGCGAAGACGACTGCGGCTAAGGGCGAATGTCACGGCGTTAATGCCTGCAAAGGCAAAGGCGAGTGCGGTGGCGAGGGGCATGAGTGCGCCGGAAAGAATTCTTGTAAGGGTAAAGGCTGGGTCAAGTTGACTGAAAAGGCGTGCAAGAAAAAGGGCGGTAAATTCGTCGCTTCCAAAGAAATGTAAAACTCATTGGGCAGGAAGAGCGGTGATGAAAAATCCAAGTCAACTGGTTGGTGTCGGACTCCGTCCCACCCACTACCCAGAACTAGAAGGCGGAGCCTCAACCCAGGTTGATTGGTTTGAGGCCATTTCTGAAAACTACATGAACACTGAGGGGCGTCCACTGAAGATGCTCTTGAAGGTTCGTGAAGCCTACCCCGTTGCTCTTCACGGGGTGGGGCTTTCTATTGGATCTTATGACGGGATTTCTAAGATCTATTTGCAGAAACTAAAGATGCTCATTTCTCGGGTACAGCCCGAAGTGGTTTCCGATCACTTCTGCTGGTCAAGCATCGGTGGACACTATTCGCATGATTTGCTTCCGTTTCCATTTAACCACGAAGCGCTAGATAGAGTTGTCAGTAATGTTCACGAAGTTCAGGATTTTCTTGGGCGCTCGATTTGCCTCGAAAACATCTCCTATTATCTGAAATCCAAGACCGATACTTTTTCTGAAGCTCAATTCATTAACGAGGTTTGTAAGCGCACGGGGTGTGGACTGCTTCTCGACCTTAATAATGTTGATGTGAACGCTCAAAATCATGGTTTTGATCCAAAGGACTTCATCCGAAGTCTTGATCTGAGCCATGTTCGCCAGATTCACTTGGCAGGCCCTTCCCAGGAAGACGACTTTGTCTTCGACACACATTCAACTCCTGTACCGGAATCAGTTTGGGATCTCTACAGATTTTTTTCGAATATAAGACCACAGGCGCCTGTGATTATTGAATGGGATGAAAATATCCCCTCATTTTCTGTTCTGGAAGCTGAAGCAATGAAGGTGCGCGAAATCTCTCAACTGAAAGAGGTCGTGCCGTGAAACGAGAACTTTCTGAGTTGGAGAAATGGCAGAATCAGCTCTTTGGCTACATAACCGATACTGACAAGATTTTTTTAAATCACATCAGGCCCATGCCAGGACTAAAAGAATCGACATGCGCCGATATTTATCGACGTGGATACAAGGCACGGCTGCTGGAAGTCCTCGGTGACACGTTTGAAGCAAGCTGGTGGGTCTTGGGGGATGAAAATTACTTTAGTCTTGCAGGCCAGTTTGTCGAAAATATTCCTTCGAGAAGTTTCGATCTGTCCGACTACGGCTTGGAGTTTCCTGAATTTCTGCGCTCTACGTCTGAGAATAAAGAGATCCCGTTTCTGTCGGAGTTAGCAAGATTCGAGTGGTTGTTTAAAGAAATGTTTCACTCTACGGATATGGATCGTCACGACGAAAAGATATTAAGCAGGCTCTCGGCTCAGCCTGATGCACCTCTTCTCATAAAGCCTTCCGTTAAACTTTGGAGTTCCAAATATTCGATCTACGAAATTTGGAAATTAAGGTCCACGACGGACGTTTCGCAGGTCCACGAGATTGAGTGGAATAAAAGTCAGCACCTTGTTCTGCAAAAAGTCGATAGCAACGTCCTAGTGACGAATCTTGGAGAAATGGAATTTAATTTGCTCTCGTTTTTTCAAAAGCCAGCAAGTATCGAAGAGGCGGTTGAACGCTATCAAAAGGAATTTGGAACTTTGTTGCCGGAAACGATTCAAAATCTTTTTTCCGAAGTTGGTGAGTTGGGAATTTTATCGATCCGTTAATTTCGCAAATTTTTATGTAAGTTTTGGCTTGGAACTTTCACTCATAGGAACAATCAACTCAGGAGGAAAATATGTCACAGTTTTTAGTTCCCTTATCCGTCGCAAACGCTTCGCCAAATGCAAAGCCTTTGCTTGAAACGATTCAAAAGAAATATGGAATGGTCCCCAATCTCATGGGGAACTTTGCTCATAACCCTGAAGCTCTGAAGGCATACCTGGCTCTGAGCGAAAATTTCGCTGCTTCTGGCTTAAGTGATCTTGAACAGCAAGTTGTCGCGTTGACTGCTAGTCGAGAGAACAACTGCACCTATTGCATGGCGGCACATTCCGCAATGGCTGCCATGTCGAAACTCGACGAGACAGTCATTCAAAAAGTTCGCAACGGAGAGACCCTTTCAGACAAAAAACTTGAGGCACTTCGCAATCTGACAAGAAAGGTCGTCACTTCTCGCGGTTGGCTCGATGACTCTGATAAGAAAGAGTTTCTCGCCGTCGGCTACACAAAAGAACAGCTCTTGGCGGTCATTCTTGGAGTTACGATGAAGACACTTTCAAATTATGTGAATCATGTCGCAAACACCGAGATTGACCAACCATTCAAGCCTTTCTCCTGGGCTCGTTAAGTTAAAATGGACACGTTCGTGTCGTTCTCCAATTGATCCTTGACCCCCTCGGCATTAACATAACGGTGCGCGAGGGGGATCACTTGGCTAAAGAGAAACTGGCAAATTTGTTGAATCATCAGGAGGTAAGAAGTTGGCGAACTCTCATGGCCGCTTTTCAGGCTGTTTACTCAAATCTTGAAAAAGAATTGGGCAATGAGGGCCTTTCAGTTTCCCGCTTTCAGATCTTATTTTATCTCTATTTTGAAGGAAATCATAAGGCCACGGCCCTCTCTAAAAAGCTGCTTGTAACAAGAGCCAATATATCTATGTTTCTTCGTCGGATGGAAGCTGACGGGTTGATCAAATATTCATTTCCGTCAGGGCAAAAGCGCCCTGAAGTTCTCTTGACCGCCAAGGGGGTAAGATTTTTTGAAGACCTCTTCCCCCGACATATAGGCCGTGTGCAGAACCTTGTAAAACCACTGAGTCAGCAAACTTTGTCTGAGCTTGAATCGCTAGAACGGCGCATTTCAAAAATGAAGGAAAACTAGGTCCTAAAATTGCATCAATCTTCTTGCAATTTAAATGTTAATATATGAACATTTAAATCATGTCGGTAAATGCGCTTGCGACCACGCCAGAAATATTAGCTGCGTTTCGTGCTCAGAATTGGGCTGTGCTCGAAGCGTTGATCAAGCAACACACTGAAATATTACTGAAGGGTGCCCTCAGCCTTGGATTTCGTGACCAGCAAGCCGATGATCTAGTGCAATCTGTATGGGCCACTTTCTTTGAGGTTGTTCCTGCCTTTGAAGGGCGCTCACAGGTGAAGACGTTTCTTTTTGGAATTTTAATCAATAAGTCGCGAGAGCTAAGACGAGAAAATAAAAAGAACGATCATCACGACCCAATTGATGAGGTAATGGAAGACCGATTTAACGAGCAAGGCGCGTGGTCAAAGCCTCCCATCTCCCCAGATCGGTTCATCGAGTCAGTTCAGACCCTTCAAGTCATCCAGGATTGTCTTGAACGGCTACCTGTGAATCAAAGGGCTGCCTTTTGCTTTAGAGAGGTCGAAGACCTTGAAATGCCAGAAATTTGTAAGATTTTGGATGTAACTCTCACTAACTTAGGAGTGCTTATCTACCGAGCGAAAAATCGCCTACGGGAATGCATCGAGAGAAAAACGGATGGGAAATAATGCTTTCGTGCAAAGAGACAGTTCAGATATTGTCATCTAACCAGGATCTCACGTTTCGACAGAAACTTGAGATTCGAGCCCATCTCTTTATGTGCAAACACTGCTCAGCCTACGCAAAGCAGATGAGAGCCCTCACAAATCAACTCAAAAAAACCTTCAAGAATCTCACTAGGGTTGAGACCAAAAGAGTGCGAGAGATCGAACAAAAGGTCATTGATGATATTAAGAGATCCGGCAGTTCTGGTCGCTGAAAATAGCATCAAAAAAATATTTACGCACTTCTTCACATAGGTTCGCGGCTCTCGCGGACTTCCTTATAGATTTGCAAATACTCGATAAAATGCAAAATTTGCCCTCAACCTTTCAGTTTGGGGGCGAAGAGATGAGTTCATTTCTGCCAGACAAATATTTGAAATTACTATATTTTTTATTCCATTCTTTTTCTTTGTAATAATAAGGCTTTCTTCGCCACTAATTGGCATGGGCTCTCGACTAACAGGGCTCTGCGGCTCAGGACAGAATGGAAAACCAAACTCGGGGATTTTCCGACAGGAACACGGCTTATGAGCAATTTTAGTGAGCGTCTAAAGAAATTCAGACTCCGAGCAAAGCTTTCCCAGCGGCAAGCGGCGAAGAAAATTGGTGTGCCTGAATCCACTTATCGGGAATGGGAGTATGGATCTGAAATTCGTGGCGAGCCGTATCCTCAAATCGCAAGCGCATTTGGCGTTACTCTTCATGAGCTTTTTGGTCTGAATGATGATCTGGGAAAAACCGCTGAAGAAAAGGTCGATAAAATCATCTCCGATCTTCAATCCCTCAAGTCCAGATTGAAGAAATAACGGACTTTCGTTTTTTGCACCGGAAGTCCGTTATTCTATTCGTTTTGTTTACAATATGCGGTAATCGTGCGACGACGGTTTCCCGGTCGGTGGGAATTCGCAGGACGCCCAACACTGCCAAGGAGAGAAGCTATCCTTTAACCCCGGAGGTTCGGTCGTGCAACATACACTACTCCTCGTAGATGACAAGAGCGAAAATCTCGACTTCCTACGCTCGATCCTAAAGCCTCAAGGCTACAGCATCTTTCTTGCCGAAAATGTGGACTACGGTGCAAGCCTCGTCAAACGGTATAAAGGAAAATTTGCGCTCGCGCTCATCGACCATAATATGCCAGGAAAAAACGGCGACGAGGCGATCCGACTTTTCAAGAACATTGATCCTGACCTCCAATGCCTAACCATCACGGGCGAACCGACAGAAGAGACGATCCAAAAAAACATGGCCGCAGGCTCTTACACGGTTTTGAGCCGTGCTCTTGGAACTGAAACTCTCAAATCCGTGGTCGGCAGCTATTGCGCGAAGTTCGATGCAAAAACTGAGCTTGCGAAGCCTTCTAGCATTGAGGGTTCAAAGAAAAACTTCATTGCAGACTTCGGCCTGATCGGTGCCTCGGACCATCTCGTTGAACTTTGCCAGCGGATCGACCGCTACGCGAAAACAGAAGAATCCGTTTTGATCCGTGGAGAGAACGGCACAGGCAAAGAACGCGTGGCACGAGCTATTCACTTGCATTCGGGAGTTGCAAATGGCCCTTTTGTAGCGGTCAACTGCGCTGCAATCAATGAGGGCGTGATCGAGAGTGAGCTGTTTGGGCACGTCAAGGGCGCATTTACTGGTGCTGTTCGTGACCGTGCCGGGTACTTCCGCGATGCGAGTGGTGGCACTCTTTTCTTGGATGAGATCGGAGATATGCCGTTGCCTCTGCAAGCGAAGCTCCTCCGTGCATTGCAGGAAAAGGAAATTGTACCCGTTGGCGCGACCAAGCCAGTCAAGGTTCACGCCCGGATCATCACGGCCACGAACGTCAGGCTTGAAGATGCGATCAAGGCGAGTCGTTTTCGCGAAGACCTCTACTACCGCCTGAACGTGATGCCGCTTCAGCTCCTTCCGCTCCGGGAGCGCATGGACGACATCGCGCCTTTAGTTCACGCGATCATGGAACGTTGGAACAAAAAGACCGGGCAGAAAAAGGAAATCCGAGCCCGCACAATCTCGGCGTTCAGAGCCTACTCGTGGCCCGGAAATATCCGAGAGCTTGAAGGGGTTATGGCCCGCGTGCTGGCAAGAACGGAAGCGTCGGTCATTGAGGTCGAGCACTTAGACGACAATATCCGCTTTCTCGGTGCGGAGGCCGAATCCGACTTCGCTGAAAGCTACAGGGGCCTACTTGCCCGGCACGATCTTGAGGAGCGCAAATTTTTAGAGTCGCTGCTCAAGAAGCTTTCTCTCAGCCAAGCGGCAAAAACGCTGGGCCTTGCTAAAGCGACACTTCACGGACGAGCCAAAGCATTAGGAATCAAAACATGAACCAAAGAAAGAAGGGGGTCCAATGAGTAAGAAATCAATTTTGTTCGCGCTTGCACTCGCCATTTTCGGCCAAGGAGCGTTTGCGGAAGAGTCGGTACGGAACAATGAACAACCCGCCCAGGTAGTGCCGTTGACACGAGAGCAAATCCAAAAAGGGATCGTAATTCTGCTCGATCAGGGCATCATTGAATGGGAAGATGGGCATTTCGTGTTGAAAGACCAGAATGCACTCGATCAACTCCGCCAACGTGGGCGTGTGGATCTGCAAGCAGTTGTCGATCACGTTATCTGCTATAAGCAGCAATAACTTTCAAGTGAAAACATATTGGATAGCTGTCCCGCTATTGCTTGTCCTCGCAGTAGCGGGCTTTTTGAATATGGGAAGGGATAAGATCATGCCTGCTGAAATCAGAGTCGCTTTCCCGTATAACCGGCCAGCGAAATTTTATGAACCCACGCGCATCCACTTA
>FRDC01002535.1_pt4 | contig 21209 bp, 29 predicted proteins | sample 1106171 | NCBI WGS metagenome assembly FRDC01 (sample SAMEA3930566, study PRJEB13176) | freshwater metagenome | biome: Drinking water system; feature: drinking water; material: water | place: Singapore | collected 2014-12-20 | reverse complement strand
GTCGTGGTGCCGTCGCCGGCAAGCTCGTTCGTCTTATTGGCGACTTCCTTCACCAGCTCCGCCCCCATGTTCTGGAACTTATCCTTGAGGGTGATTTCCTTCGCGATCGTGACGCCGTCGTTCGTCATGTGCGGACCTCCGTAGCCCTTGTCCAAAATCACGTTCCTGCCGCGAGGACCCAAGGTCGCCTTCACGGCTTTCGCCGCGATGTCGATACCCGCTTTGACCGCCTTTCGTGCGTCGCCTTCAAATAAAATCTTTTTTGCCATGGTTAGTGTTTGATGACCGCTAAGATGTTTTTCTCCTCGATGACGTAGTATTCGACGCCACCGACTTTGACCGATTCAAATCCGTACTTCGAAAAAAGAACGCGGTCGCCGGTTTTTACCCCCATAGGAATGCGGGCGTCGCCGTCCTCGTTCCACTTGCCTTCGCCGACCGCAACTACGGTCCCCTGTTCCGGCTTCTCCTGCGCGGTGTCGGGAATAATAATGCCGCTTGCGGTTGTCGTACCCAATTCATCAGCGGAGAGGGGTTTGACGACGACGCGGTCCGCGAGCGGACGTATCGGACTTGCCGAGGACGATGCTTTTGCCTGCGTGCTTCCTTTCTTTGCTTTTTTCTTTGCCATAGGAAAACTGCTTTTGCCTTTACCCCTGTTAAGAACACGGAGAGTATCCGTGAAGTTTCAGAATTATATGTACAGCGCGCCATGCCGTCAAATCCGCGTCCCTTTGCCGAATCGATCGAGCGTGCTATCCTTTTTTGAAAGATACTATGGCGCTCATCGCGGGTCTGTTGCCGGGCATACAAATCGTCATCGCAATTCTCCTCATCGGGGCTATTCTCCTGCAGCAGCGGGGGGCGGGCTTGGGAGGAGCGTTCGGCGACAGCGCGGGCGGCACCTACTACAAGCGTCGCGGGGCGGAGCTGTTTCTCTTCCGCGCGTCTATCGTCCTTGCGGTACTGTTTGCGGCAACGGCATTGGTCGCCTTGTTCGTGAGGTAAGCGGGTAGTGTCTTAAAACGAACTCATGGAATTTTTGCGTGCAGTACAGCGCGCCGTATCCCGGCCGAGATCGATTCCTTTTTTTGAATCCGTATGGAAACGGACGGCGCTATTCTCGCCTTCGGACTGGCTCGTGGTCTGGGTGCTCGGATTCGTAATGTCGTTCTCCGCCGCTGCCCTCTTGGCTGAAGCATCTTTGGCGATAACGACCGAAGTGCCGACTCGCGGCGGAACCTATATGGAGGGCGTCGTCGGCTCTCCCCGCTTCGTGAACCCGCTGTTGGCGGTTTCCGACACCGACCGCGATCTCGCAACGCTCATCTTTTCGGGTCTCATGAAGGCGAATCCCGACGGCTCGATAACACCCGACCTCGCCGATAGCTACGACATAAGCGAGGACGGCCTGACCTATACATTCGTTCTTAATAATGACGCACGCTTCCACGACGGCACTCCGGTCACCGCCGAAGATGTGGCGTTTACCGTACGGAGCGCTCAAAACCCCGACGTCAAAAGCCCTCGCCGCGTAGATTGGGAGGGAGTCGCGGTAACTGTAGAAAACGAACGCACCGTCGTCTTCACGCTCGCGGAACCGTACTCGCCGTTTTTGGAAAATACGACCTTGGGCATCGTGCCGAAGCGGCTGTGGGAGAAAGTGACCGCGGAGGAGTTCGCGTTCTCCGCATTGAATACGCACCCTATCGGCAGCGGCCCGTACAAAGTCGAAAATGTAAAAGAAAACAGTTCGGGTATTCCCGTCGAATACGGCCTGCATGCGTTCACTGACGGAGTGCGCGCACCTTTCATTGAACGGTTCATCATGCGGTTCTACCAAAACGCGGATGAGCTGAAAAACGCCTTGAACAAGAAAGAGGTGGAAGCGGCAAGCTCGGTCAACCCGAACTCGGTCAATCACGAAGTCGCGGTTCACGAAGCCACTTTCGGCAGGATATTCGCTGTATTTTTGAATCAGAATCAGAACAAACTTTTCGCGGATACCGTCATTCGCAAGGCGCTCGACACGGCGCTTGACAGAAAGCAGATAATTGATACAGTACTGGGCAGTTACGGCTCGCCGATACGCGGGCCCCTCCCTCCCCGAACGGATGATGCGACCCCAGAGGACGCAACCCTTCCCGAGGCACGGATAGAGGCGGCGCGCGCACTCCTTGTAGAAAACGGGTGGAAAGTCGGCGAAGGGGGCATTTTTGAGCACACGAAGACCGTCAAAGGCAAGAAAGAAACCGTCCGCCTCGCCTTTTCGCTCTCGACCTCAAACAGCCCCGAGCTGAAACAGGCGGCCGAATCCGTCGCACAGATGTGGCGGACGCTCGGAGCCGACGTTAGCTTGAAGTTCTTTGAACAGAACGACCTCAACATCGAGGTCATCCGCCCGAGAAAGTACGACGCCTTGCTCTTCGGCGAGGTGGTGGGCCGCGAACCCGACCTCTTCGCGTTCTGGCACTCGTCGCAGATGAACGACCCGGGCCTCAACATCGCCCTCTACGCGAACTCCGCGGTTGACAAATACCTTGAGGAGGCGAGGACGGGCACGGACTTGAAGAAACGGCGGGAGAGCGCGGAGGAGGCGGCGGAGGAGATAGAAAAGGAGCGCGGCGCGATTTTCCTTTATGCTCCGCACTTCGTCTACCTCGCACCGAAAACCGTTTCGGGAATCGCCTTCGGCACGATTGCAGTTCCGTCGGATAGATTCGACGCGATTGACCGGTGGTACCTCTCGACCGAGCGCGTCTGGCCCGTATTTCAATTTGAGATAAAAAATTTATTCAAATAATTATTATTGAAGCGCGCAATGCGCATAGAAAACATTTAGTATGACTCCCGACAATAAACCTTCAGGGGCGCCCCGCCACGGCAGGCGCTCCAGACCCTTCTCGGCCTCAGGCAGGCCGATGCCGCGCCGCGGAGGACATCCGCGGATGGGCGGCCATACCCGCCCGCCCTCGCGCGGCGGAGGCCGCGGCAGACCGCCGCACCACCGCATGCCGCAGCGGGCGGAACACCGCCACGTGAGAAATGAAGCGGCGGGCGAGATGCCGAAACTTCCCGTCTTGGACACCGACACCGTCCGCATCATCCCCTTGGGGGGCGTTGAGGAAGTCGGCCGCAACATGACCGTCGTTGAGACGGATGCGGGCATTATCGTCGTTGACGCCGGCTTTCAGTTCGTCTCCGAAGAGGCGGCGCCCGGCATCGATTACGTTCTGCCGAACGTCCGTTACCTTGAGGAAAATAAAAACAGAATCCTGGGTCTCTTTATTACGCACGGCCACCTCGACCACATCGGCGGCATCCCCTACGTCATCGACCACTTGGGCAATCCGCCCGTCTACACGCAGTACCTGACCTCCCTGATGATTAAGAAACGTCAGGAGGAATTTGCGCACCTGCCGCCGTTGAAATTAAACGTCGTCGAGCCGGGCGGTCGCGTCCTCGTCGGGCTCCCCGGCAAACCCCAGATGACGGTGAAGACCTTCCCCGTCACGCACTCGATTCCGGACTCGATGGGTATTTCCATCGTCACCAAGCACGGCAACATCGTGATTTCGGGCGACCTGAAACTTGAACACGAGGAGGGCGTGGCGACGGAAAAGGAACAGAAGAACTGGGGGAACCTAGGAAAGGACAAAAACATCCTGTTCATTGCCGACTCCACGAACGCGGAGAAGGACGGTTTTTCGATTCCCGAATCCCGCGTGTATGAAACCATCGAAGACATCGTGAAGAACGTGAAAGGGCGCCTTATCATCGGCACCTTCGCCTCGCAGTTCGAGCGCATGGTGCACATCATCCGTTCGGCTGAGAAGTACGGAAAGAAAATTGTGACCGAAGGCCGCTCGATAAAAACCAATATCGAAATTGCCCAGCGGGCGAACATTTTCACGCCGAAGGAAGGCACCATCATCCAGCCGCAGGACGTCGGCGACTACCCTGCCGACAAGATTGTCGTCATCGCAACCGGCGCGCAGGGCGAAGAGTCGGCCGCACTGATGCGGATTGCGACCAAGAAGCACAAATTCATTACGTTTAACGAGCGTGACACGGTCGTCCTCTCCTCCTCCGTCATTCCGGGGAACGAGATTTCGGTCCAAAAACTGAAAGACAATCTTTTGCGCTACGGGCTGACCCTTATGCACTACCGTTCATCGGACGTGCACTCGACGGGTCACGGCAACACGGGCGAATTGGTGTGGATGAGGAAACAGGTAAACCCGAACTTCTTCATGCCCGCCTACGGGTACCACTCGATGCTCCGCTACCACGCAACCGCGCAGATTAATGCGGGGTTCCCGAAGGAAAACGTCATCATTTCCGACAACGGCATGGTGATTGAAATCAAAAACGGCACGGAGCTTTCCATACGGAAAGAGAAAGTACCGTCTGGTCCGATGATGGTCGACGGATTCACCATCGGCGACATGCAGGAAGTGGTTATCCGCGACCGGCAGGCCTTGGCCTCAGACGGCATGTTCGTCATCATCGCGACCGTAAATCTTCGCACCGGCCAATTGAAGAAATCGCCCGACATTATTTCCCGCGGATTCATCTACCTTCGGGAATCGCAGGGTCTTCTGTCGGAAGCTCGACTTCTGGTCAAAAAGAGCGTCGAGGAGTCGGCCGCGGGCATGAACCCGATTGACCTTGAATACATCAAGACCAATCTTACCGACACCGTTGAGCGCTATCTCTTCCAGAAGACCAACAAACGCCCCATGGTCATTCCGGTTTTGATAGGCGTTTAAGGCGTATATTTCGTTAAAACCGCCCCGACCCCAAGTCGGGGCGGTTTTTGCTACACTGTCCCTCCCGATGAAGATCGAACGAAAATTCGAAAAAAAAGAGATACTGATACGGTGCGCCAACGAGCACTGCCCGAATCACGGCTTATTGCCGGTCTCATGGCAAGTGCGCATTCCGGGTGCGGATGAAAAGCTCTTTTTCTGCAAGTGCGTATGGACAATGGATAAGCGGGGCTGGCCTGAAGACATTAACTATAAGTGGCTCGGCAAGTATTCGTCTCCCATCGTGTGGGGAAAGAACAAGAAAAAACACTAGCCGCCAAGCAGGTACACTCCGCCCTGTTTTCGCACAAGTCCGTCTTTTTGAAGCGCCAAAAGTTGCGCGCGAATTCTCTTCGGACTGAACGGGAGCACGGAGAAACTCTTTGCCGCGCAATTTATTTCGGATAATAATTTCAGAATAGCGCCGCGGATTTCCCTGTCCGAGCCCTTAAACGGCTTCTGTTTTGCGTGGTGTGCGCTCCGCCTCGACGGGTTCGGAAGGGTTTTTTTGAGATGCGCTCCGTAATCCATGAGCGCCGCATACCATATGCGCGGTTGGACTCCCGCAGGTAATGAAATTGTTCCCAGTATTTCGTTATCGCGAACCTTTTTCCTATTTGCAAAGAAGTGATGCAGATATGCCGCACGAATGTTCGTCTCAATCATTAGTTCGGGTTCGTTAAAGGCAAACACCCTGACCGCTTTCGCCGTGTACGGTCCGACTCCGGGAAGTGCGATAAGCCCGGCATACGTACGCGGGAAGTCGCCGCGTTTTGCGGTGATCTTCCCTGCCTCATGAAGCATCTTTGCGCGGCGGTTATAACCCAATCCCTGCCACTCCTTAAGAACCAAGGAGAGCGGCGCGTTCGCAAGCCGCCGAGCCGTCGGAAATTTTTTCAAAAAACTTTTGTATTTCGGTATCACGCGGTCAACCTGCGTCTGCTGGAGCATCACCTCCGAAACGAGAATCTTGTACGGGTCTCTTGTTTTTCGCCACGGCAGGTTGTGTCTCCCGTGCTTTTTATAAAAACCGAGAACAACCTTGAGAAACGCCCTACGAGAGTTTGTATATGACATCTTTCCGTTCAACGACAATTTTCCAGCCGTTCTTTTTCGCGTGTTGGTAGAGGCCGCTTGCCGGATTAAAGCAAACAGGCGTATCGACGAGTTTCAGAAATGCGACGTCGCTCTCGGAATCCCCCACGCCGACGGAGCCCGCAAGCCCCAGTTTTTGATTCGCAAGCGTTCGCTTGACGACCTTCGCCTTGTCGAAAATTACATGCTCATCAATGACTTCCGCGGTCAGTCGGTCCTTCCCGTCGACCGCATACAAGAGCCCATACCACTTATCAAAGCCGAACGCGGGGCAGAAATAGTCGAGAATCACTTTCGGCGAATGCGACACCGCAAGGAGAAAATAGTCCTTCCGCTTCAAATCTTTGAGCAAATCCCGCGTGTAGCGGTACACATGTTTTGACTGGACCTCAACGACCTTCTTCGCGGCACGTTTAAAGTCCTTCATCGGGATGCCGCGGAAGTAGCGGTATGATGCCCCGACCATTGCCCGCACATACGCGTCGTAGGTCCCTTCCCTGTTCATCCACTTTTCCTTTTCCTTCCCGTACGAGCGCTTCATGGACGCGGGAATCAGACCCTCCTCTATAAGGCGCTCCACGAGTTCGATAAACAAAGACGAACGGAAGATGGTGCCGTCGACGTCGAAAACCGCGAGTTTCCTTTTCACATGCTTCATCTTATTTCGCTTTCGGCGCGCCCCGTTAGCAGTCCCTGGCGATTTTATTTTGCGCTGTACCACAGTGAAAACCATACTACATAAATGCGGGAGCGGAAATATGCCGCAAATTGGTGCGGGTGCTACGCGCAATCGTCAGGGCTTGCTACGGGGCCAGATGTCACCCGCCTTAGGATACAGTTTCGTCAAAGGATGGGCTCTGCAATCGTGCGGACGCGCAGGACACACGTAGCGCCCATAGAGAACGAGGCCGTTGTTGACGTACTTCCAGTCCTTTTTTGGGATGAGTGTTTCCAGATCCTTTGAGATTTTTTTGAGATCCGTGTGGTGCGTAAGATCGAAACGAAGCGCAAAGCGCTTCACGTGGGTATCGGTCGGAATCCCCTCCCACATACCGTACAACTCGCCTAAGATAACGTGGGCGGTTTTGTAGCCGATACCGTGAAGCGCCACCAATTCGCGCTCGGTTTTCGGCACTTTCCCGCCGTGATGCTTCACCACGTCTTTCGCGGCCGCGATAATCGCCTTGGTTTTGTTTCTGAAAAACGGAATTGAGGAGATTTCTTTTTTAAAGACGTGCGGTTTAGCCCGAGCGAAGTCGAGGGCCGTCTTGTACTTCTTAAAAAGTTTTGCGGTCGTTTTGTTGACCGCCTTGTCCGTACACTGCGCCGAGAGAATGACCGCGACGACGAACTGAAACGGAGTACGGTATTTCAGTTCCGACTTCGGTTTAGGGTATGCGCGCTTAAGGTACGCCGCGATGCGTCGGGCACGGTCATATCGCGAGCGCGCGGCTTGTCTATGTCCGCGAATCGGCATTCAGAGCGGCTTCTTCAAGGGAAAGCCTCCTTTCGAAATCATCAAGCAGGTTGTTCGCATCGCCGGGTGTACTGTTAATCACTTCGTGCGGAAGCATCAGCACTTCCAGCATGAGGTCAATGTGACCTCCGGACACGGTTCGCGCAAAGAGCGCGTTCAGACGAGGCGTGAAAAACGACAGATTTTTCTGACCTTCAGTCGCCATATTACGAACCGAATTCTTTAAGATCGGCAAGAACTTCCTCGGCATGCACTTCGGGCTTCACGTTCTCATACACTTTCCTGATAATGCCCTCCGGATCCACAAGAAAGGAAGTCCGCTTCGTGCCCATATAGGTCTTCCCCATCATCTTCTTCTCACCCCACACGCCGTAGGCGTTCAGAGTACGTTTCTCCGGATCGGCGAGAATTGAAAACGGCAAAGAATAGGCGTCCGCGAATTTTCGGTGGCTCTCGACCGTATCACCCGAGATACCGAACACGTGCGCATGAAGCTGTTCAAAGCGAGGGAAAGCGTCCCTTAACATGCACGCTTCCTTGGTGCACCCCGGCGTCATGTCTTTCGGATAAAAGTAGAGCAAGACCCATCGGCCGATATAGTCCGAAAGAGAATGTTCATTCCCGTTCTGGTCGGGCAATGAAAAAATAGGCGCTTTGTCTCCGACCGCGGGCATACGCAGGCCTCAGGCCATCTTCGCCTTCGCGTCCCGATACAAACTCACCACGACCGCGCCCAAGGAGGCGAGGTAGAGAAGTCCGATGGCAATCCAGCCGATGACGGGAATGAGGCAGAGAACGAACGACAAAACGACGCCGAGCAAACCCCACTTCCAATTCACGCGCACTTCCTTCTTCCACAATTTCGAAACCAGTGCGCCCGCATGGACCGGTACAAACAGCCCCGCGACGAGCAATGCAAACGCGTACAAGACCGCAACCAGAAGGCCGACGTAGATTCCCACGACGGACACAAACAACATGCCGATCATGACGGGCACAGCGCACATGGTGACGAATCCGAAGAGAACCATGAGCCAGAAGCGCCCCAAAGATTCAGTTGCAGTGGTGAGCGCGAAGTGTTTGAAGAACGAAACCACCAGAATGACCGCAAGTGCAAGCGCAATGAGCTGTACAAGAAGAAACACGCTAAAAAATGCGAGGGCGGCTTGCGCGACGTTTTCTTTAGCGGCCGATTTCGCCGACTCTATCTGTGTGAATGCCGCGTCTTCGGGTATCTTCGCCCCGTCCGCCGCAGCGGCCGCGTTCGGCGCGCTATACGTCAGCGGCCCCTCAATCACCGCGTTCGGACCGAAGGAGAGCGACTCTCCCGCGTGGATGATGAGCGGACCTTTGACGGTTCCGTTTATTGAAACGCTCCCGCCGTAGATTCTTGTCTCTCCGTTTATGATGCCGTCCATGACGACCGCTCCGCCCGCGATGATAGCGTCCCCCGCAACGACGGCTCCAGGAAGCACGTTCATGTTTCCGCCCGCCATGACCGCGTCCCCGTTTACATAGTGCGACACGGACACTTCGCCGCCCGCTACGCGCAAATCGCCCTGCACCAACTCCAGCACATCAACGGTGCCGCCCAAGAGAAGCGCGTCTCCCCATACCTGTCCGTTGACGACGAGCCGGCCGCCTGCGGCGACTAAATCGCGAAGCGGCGACGCGGAGACAGTGACCTGTCCGCCCGCGATGTAGGCATTTCCGGAGAGCACTTCGTCTTTGGATATAGTGACGGTCGGACCGGTCTTATAGATAGCCGCAAACGCCGCGACGGGGACGATAAGAAGGGCGAGGATGCCCGCAAGGAGGATACGCTTGTTCATATGGCACTATTGTACTCCCCGCTTTCGGCGGTTTCCAGCCCCGAAAAATGTCAAGCGTACTTGACATCTATGCTATACTATAAATATGAAAAATTATTCAATTCCAAGCGACGATGAGCTGAAAAAGCGCCTGACAAAGGAAGAGTACGCCGTCTTGCGTGAGGGGGCGACCGAAGCGCCCTTTTCCGGCGACCTTCTGAACGTTGATATGGACGGGCGATTCACCTGCAAGGTCTGCGGCAACCCTCTGTTTATGTCTGACGCAAAATTCGACTCCGGTACAGGATGGCCGAGCTTCGATGAGGCGATTCAAGGCGCGGTTGAATTGAAATCGGACGATTCCCACGGCATGCATAGAACGGAGGTCATCTGCACGCGATGCGGTTCGCACTTGGGACACGTGTTTGACGACGGCCCCACAAAAACGGGCAAGCGCTACTGCATTAATTCGGTCTGTTTATTGGCGGAGGAGAAATAATATGAAAACGGCGGTATTCGGCGGCGGCTGTTTTTGGTGCACGGAAGCCGTCTTTAAAATGTTAAAAGGCGTTATTTCAGTTGAACCCGGTTACGCGGGCGGCCGCACGGAAAACCCGACCTACTACCAGGTCTGTAACGGCGATACGGGACACGCGGAAGTTATAAAGATTGAGTATGACCCGTCGCAGGTAACTTACAACAACCTCCTTACGGTATTCTTCGGCTCTCACGATGCGACGCAGGTCAATCGGCAAGGTAACGACGTCGGTACGCAGTACCGCTCAATTGTTCTGTATGCAGACGAAGAGCAGAAGAAAGAAGCGGAGGCATTCATTACAGAATTAAATGCATCGGCCGAGGGCGGCGAGCCCATTGCAACCGACGTTGCCCCTTTCACGAAGTTCTACCCTGCCGAGAAAGAGCATCTGGACTACTACGCCCGCAACAAAGAGCAGGGCTACTGCCAAATCATCATCGCGCCGAAGCTGCAGAAGGTTCAGGAGAAATTTGCGGCACTTTTAGGTTCCCAGTCAACGTAGCTATATATCCCCACCCTTTGCCCGTTCTGCTATTTGCCCAAGTCTTTTTTGATAATACGCATCAACAATACCTGTGAAAGTAGCAAGTTCGGCATCATCCATTTTGTCTAAAACACCCTCTACTTGTTCTGCATGTGCACCGTGTCTCGCTAAGCTCTCCCATGCACGAACTGGGTCGCTACTGCCAGGCGATCTCGGGCTTCCTCCAATTGCCATTGAAAATATAATTAAACATAATAAGGTTAACTTTACCACTTAAATAAGCTCCAAACGCATTACTTCTCGCATCTTTCAGCGCCGCGACGGCAAACTCGTCTTTTCCGAAAGAGCCCATGAAATTACAATAAGTATAGGAGAAATTCGCCGAACTTCTCAAAAAGCAGTCGGGAGCGTAGGATGGCCGTATGGCCATTGAAGCGCCGGAAAATCCCCGCATAGGCATCTTGAAAGCGCTCGATGACTTTGAGAGAGATAACCCGAATCTACCTAATGCTCTCCTGTGGATTTCCATCCGATACCGCTCGCTTCTGAAACAGAAGGTCGGTATGTTTATCTACGGTCCCGTTATCGGGTACAAGACGCGACCAGAATCCGACACGGATACCGCGCGTGAGCTTCGTCGCAAACTGACTGCGATTGATAACGGCGTAAGCGACAAATTGCGCTGTCAACAAGGAGAAATTATTGAGTCCGTCTGCATTCGCGCGTACATCTTGGGACTCACGCCGAAATTGTATTCCTACACGCGAGTGGGCGGCACGCCCGTGAGCGAAGATATCACCATTACTTGAATCCGTTCGTTCCCGTTTCCTCCCGCTCGCCTATTTCAAATTCGTCCATGCCAAAGTAGTGCGCGATTTCGTGCCAGATGGTGTCGCGGATAATCGCTTTGATGCGTTTCTTCATGGGCTCGGTCGGCTCTTCGCCCCACGCCATCAGCTCGCCGACTCCCGCCTCATGCGCCGCCGCTTGGATAACGGGGTTCATGTAAATGGTTATGGTGTCCGGCAAAGTGCCGCCCACCCCGTACCCTTCCCCGCGCTCGGTATTCGGAATTCCCTTGTAGAGTCCGAGAAGCGTCTCACCCTCGGGCACATTGTTTGCTTTCAAATCCTCCGCGGACGGCACATCCTCAATCAACAGCGCGACGTTCTTCACTTTGGAGCGGAATTTTTCGGGGACCGCAGCATATGCGTCCGCGACCAGCTGTTCGAATTCTTTGGGTTTCATTGTTGATTCAATATAGCAACATCAGCGGGTTTGTCTTCTCGTACATACACCGCAAAAAATGCGACGCGGTAATCGGGCTCTTTCCACTTGGGCTTCAGCGCGTCCCGCATCGTCTGTGCGGCTTTCTTTGCCGAGCCGAAATGTAGCGAAACCGGTATCGGCTCCCCCTTAAATGAAGGCGCGGGCCGCGCGTCATCGCCCGTGTAGGTCGAAATAAACATTCCCTCGCCGTCGGTGAGCGGCACGCTCCAGCTTGAGAGGTCGATGCCGTCCGATGCGTAGCGCGCGATGTGGATTGCGGCATCCATGCCGCGCGAGGTTTTTACCAAGCATCCCGTGATGCGCGGCGTTTTATTTTCGTCCGGTTCATACGCCTCGTCCGAGAGCATGTAGGAGAGCTGCTGGCGCGCGTCGCGGTTATCAAGCGAAGATATTTTTTCTATCTGCCTGCCGTTTGCAACCGCGATGCCGTTGTCGAAAAATACGAGTGCGGGGTACTCCAAAAGCTCGGGATTTCCTTCCCGCGCTACGGTATCGTCAATGCCCCCCATGTAAATTCCGTTTCCCTCGCGGACAAAGCGCCGCGCCAATGAAGAGGGAGAGCGCCCTGTCGCGCCGTAAAGCAGAACGTACGCGTCGCCATCCTTCCCGACAACTAAAAAGCGGCCGGGGTAGCGTTCCGATTTCAGAAGTTCAGCGAGCGTAAGCATGTATTTTTTCCAAAATGGCGTCGGTCTGGCGATACAAGTCCTCTTCCGAACCGTCATTATTCAACGTGTAGTCGGCCATAGCAACCGTATGCCGCAGGTTCTGCCGCGCGGGGTCGTCGCCGTACGATTCGCGCTCCTCATCTTCCATGAATTTCTCAAACGATACATGGTCGGTTTCCGATTTCCGAAACTGCACGCGCGAGTAGCGGATGTTCGGGTCGGCATCAACCGCCAATAGGAGCATGCCTTTCCTCTTCAACTCCTCAACTTCGCCGACGGTGCGAACCGACTCAATGACCGCGTTCCCTCCCGCCCGCAGAGCACGCTCAAAAAGCGTGTCCAGAATGTAGCTCGGGCCGTGCTTTTTCCTCAAGTCGTTCGCGACTTCTATCATCGAATCGCGGTTAACGGGCATTCCGCGCCTTTCAATTTCCTCAATCAAAAATTCGCGAACCGAATACTGCCTAAAGCCCTTACCCTGCAAGTATCGCGCTACCGTCCCCTTGCCCGCCCCGTTCGTGCCGGTGATGCCGAAGATGACCATGGAGAGAGTGTACCTTAACGGACTTACTAATGCCTAGGGTGTTTCCGCCTCGAGCATGAATCCGCCCGACTGCAGCTCCCACAGTTTGCGGTACAAGCTGTCTTTATTCTTCAAAAGCGAATCGTGAGAGCCGTCTTCGGCAATCATCCCCTCGTTGACGACGACAATGCGATCCATCTTCCGTATCGTCGAGAGGCGGTGGGCGATGATGATGGCGGTCTTCCCTTCCATCAGAGTCGAGAGAGCGTCCTGAATCAGAAACTCCGAATGCGAATCCAAAGAAGAAGTTGCTTCGTCCAAAATCAGAATTGGGGCGTTTTTCAAAATCGCGCGCGCAATCGCCACCCGCTGGCGCTCTCCTCCCGAGAGCTTCACCCCGCGCTCTCCGACATACGTCCCGTACTTTTCCGGCAAGCGCTCGATAAACTCGTCGCAGTGCGCGAGTCGCGCCGCCTCCTTCACTTCCTCGTCCGAGGCGGACGGTTTTCCGTAGCGGATGTTCTCCATGAGTGAGCGGTGAAAGAGTATCGGATCCTGCGGCACCATGGCGACGTTTTTGTGCAAACTGTCCAACGTCACGTTTCTTATGTTCTGTCCGTCAATGGTTATCTCCCCTTCCTTGACGTCAAAGAGGCGGATGAGGAGGCGCACGAAGGTGGATTTGCCCGCGCCGGAGGGCCCGACCAAAGCGACCTTCTGCCCTCCCGGAATCGAGAACGTCACCTTGTCCAAAACATTCCGCTCTTCTCCTTCGAAAGTGAAGGTGACGCGGTCAAAGACGATGTCGCCCCTCGTCACTGAAAGCGCAGATGCGTTCGGAGTATCCTGAATGCCGTGCGGGAGCGCCATGATTTCGACCATTTCCTTCGAGTCGGCATAGATTTCGTAGAGGGTGCGGATGATGCGCCCGAAATCCCACAGCTGGTTCGTCAAAGCAATTACGTAGACCTGCACCAGCACGAACGTGCCCGCGGTGATGCCGCCCTTGCCCCAGAGTTCTATCGCGAAATAGAAAATGAGGAATTCGGCGACGAAAATCAATCCCGCCTGCACTCCGTCAAAGATGTTCGTGATGTGCCACGTAAACTTGGTGATTTTTGCCTGCGCGCCGGTCACATCTTTAAAGCGCTCGGTCTCGTCGGGAACGGCGGCGAAAAGATTCACCGTGTTCTGATTCGTGATAATGTCCGCCAAAACCCCCGTCGTTTTAGAATCCGCCTCGGAAACCTTGATGTTGTACTTTACCCGCCAGACGGAAAAAATGAGATTGACCGCAAAGAACGCGATAATCCATCCGATGATGACGTAGGAGAGGATGCGTTCCGTGTACCACGTGACGAAAATGGCCGCGCCGACCGTAACCAGAAGCGGAATGAGATTGAACATAATGGTATCGACCAGCCGCTCCAAAGAGCGTGCGAAGCGGTTGACCCGCTGAATCAGCGTTCCGGTAAAACTTGAAGTAAAAAAACTGTGCGAGTGGCGTATCAGATATTCGAATGCCCGCTGGCGCATGCGCGCCATGGTGTCGGCCTCCAAAGTTGAAATGCTGAAATCCCCCATGCGTCGAAGGGCCCAGCGTATGGCGTTTAAAAAGCCGACCGAGACGATGACGGCGATGAGAACGGGCACCGTTTGGGCGGGGTCGGTGCTTGTGGTCAGGGAATCGAAAAATTTCTTGTAGTAGACGGGAATCTGAACCGCGTTAATGAACGCCGCGCTGAAGAAAGTCGCTACCGCGATGAGAAACAGCCACGCTTGCGGCCTTATGCCTTTCCAAATTTCGCGCCAAACGTCCAAAACCCCCACGTCGGGATATTCTATTTCCTTCACAAAGTCATTTTCTCACCCCGCTACCGACTTTGCCATAGTCGCCTGTGTCCCAGTCGTTATCCACTTTTCCCAAAACGTCGGGGTTGTATACTGACCAGACGCATTAACAAACATACACAACACGCATGAAAAACACTCTCATTATTGTTGTTATTGTCGCCCTCCTCGCCTTGGGCGGCTGGTATTACATGAATCAACAATCCCCGCAGGGCCCTGAAGAAGCCGACGTCACGGCGGGTATGCCCGCTCCCGGAATGGAGGGGGTTGATGAAATGGTGGTGACAGGCGACGAGAGCGCGCCGACCGTCAAGGAATTTACGGTCGAGGGAGGCAAGTTCTACTTCGCTCCGAATACGCTTACGGTCAAGAAAGGCGACACCGTCCGCGTTACCTTCAAGAATAAGGACGGATTCCACGACTTCGTCATCGATGAATTTAACGCACGGACAAAGCAGATAAATGGCGGACAGGAAGAAACCATTGAGTTTGTCGCGGACAAAGCGGGCACATTCGAGTACTATTGCTCGGTCGGCACGCACCGCCAGATGGGCATGAAGGGAACATTAACTGTTACAGAGTAATATTCGAATTATCTAAAAAACGCCCCGTACGGGGCGTTTTTTCATTGAAAAGTTCCGCCTACAGTATCGAACCTTGCCGCAATCGCATCCGTGACGGCGGTGAATAATTTTGTTTTGGCGTCAATCGAGTGTGTCTCCTCAAGTTTTATCTTATCAATCGCCGCATTCAGCTCTCCCACAAGTTCCGAGCGCGTAAAGAAGGTCTGGAGGAAAAAACGATACCACGGGAGCGTGATTATGACGCGCGTCTCGGGAGTCGCCGCGTTCGGATTTATTGNGGAAATTCCCACGGAATAAACGCCAACAGTCGTCCCTCGGCGCGATACGAGAGCGTAATAATGTCGAGGGACAAAATAACTTCCTCAATCTGCTTGTTCTGAAGGATTCTTGACGTGGCAACAAGCGCGAAATCCTTTTGAGAAAGGAAGCGAGAAGATAGCTCCTCCAAAACCGAAAGTCCCGAGATGCCGCGCGCGCGAAGCGCCGCGCGCGTCTTTGCCCCCGAAATCGTGACCGAGTATCCGCCGCCGCCGTTCTCGTCGTCCGAAGCGCCGCCGCCCAAAAGAAGCGCCTGATTTCCGAGAAGCGCCCGAATGATATCTTCACCGCTGACCGCTTCTGTGGAGGTCTGCCCTCCCGCGCCGTTTCCGGCGGTTCCTTGATCGGTTCCGTTTGCAGTTGTTCCCGTGGTCGTATTCGCGTCGCCTCCGGTAGTTGCGGTCACTGAAACCGTCACCGTGTCTGTTCCCCCGCTTTGCTGCGACTGGTCGCCCCCGCCGCCTCCGGTTCCCGCGGTAGTATCCGGCACGTTCGTATCAGGCGGGAGAATCGGCGCGGGGCCCGTATAGTCGATATCGACGGAATTTGAATCGTTGCTATAGGAAACGGCGTGCGCGGTAAAGGCCGCGAGCCCCAATATCAAAACGGCAATGACGAGTCGCATCCCCCTTTTGTACCACGGCGAAGCGCCGCGAGGGTTAGCGAACCACAATCGGGAGCCACGCCCATGCGTCCCGCTCGGGCTCGCCCGATGGGTTATCTTTCTTCAAAACCAGAGTCGCCTTCCCCTCAAACGACGCGGGCAATTCGACGCGGGCCTTGAACGGCACAAACTCCTCCGTCATCCACTCTCCTTCCGCATCCGCATGCGTCTGAAGCACCACATCTCCTTTGGCATCTCTGACCTCTATCGGAAATGACGCTTCGAAGTACCACGTGCCACGCGCCTGTCCGCTTACCGAAAATGTCTTTCCGACGGTTTCATTCGGCTTCGGCGACTCTACGACGATAAGGTCCGCGGACGAGTTCGCGTATGAAACTACTCCGGAGGTTGGTGTCCCCTCTCCCTCATTTTTCGTAGGAGCGAGCGCCTCTTTTCCGAAAAACGCGTACGCGGCGACAAGTGCAAGGACAACGATTGCCCCGAAAATAATGTATTTCATATTCATGCGAGCATTGTCTCGCGGATGAGCCGACCCTGCAAATGAAACAAAAAGGCGGCTTTCAGCCGCCTTTTGTCTTACTTTTTCTCTTCTTTTTTCTCACCGGCTATCCCGTCAATAACTTTTTGCGGGTCGGGCGCGGGGGCTTTCATTGCCTCATCCAAAGCGGGGTCGGTGCCCTGCTGTGGCGGGGGCGTCGGCTGATCGTCGGGTTCGGTATCCATAGGGGGAGTATAACAGGTTGAAACTACTTTTCCATAAATGTGATGCCTGCGGGAGGTGCAAAGAGCGACTGATCCGCCGTCCACGGCGCACAGTCATAGGCATACGCTTGGTCGATATTGACGCCTTGGCCTTTGAACTTCGTGCTCGCGTCGGGTGTGCCGATTGTCGCTTTCGTCTTGAATCCGCTCGGAGAAAGGGGTGTCCACACGTACACGTATCCTTCGTTCTGAATCATATGACTCTCGACCGTCTGACTGACCTGAGGCACTTGGCTTGTAAAGTCGCCGCGGACTTTTGCACCGGACACATACACAGTACCCGACGAATGCGAGGTCTGATTGTCGACGTCAAATGTGCACTTCCAGTCGCCACCGCGCGACAATAAATCGGCGATTGAACCGGTAAACGCTCCGTTTGCACCTTCCGTTGCGGCGGTATCCGCGGTTTCATTCACGGAATTTTCCTCTGCACTCGGAACACCTTGCGGTACACCCGGCCCGTACGTGAAGTACGCGTATCCGAGCGCCGCGAGGACGAGAACCGCTACGATGCCCCACACCAGTTTCATTGACATAGAAAAACAATTAAATCGTAATGAGCCGAGTATACCACCCTCAGTCAAGGCGGAGCGGCTTGGTGGGCGTCATAATTGCGCGCGGGTCTTTCTTCCACGCATCCGAAACGTCCGCGTAGAGTTCAAGTTCGTTCCCGTCGGGATCAAGAATATACAACGAGTGCGTCACGCCGTGGTCCGACATGCCGACTATGGGTACGCTCGCCGCCTTGAGTTCACGGTACGCGGCTTTCAGCTCCTCGGTCGAATCGCCGACTTTGAAGCCGATGTGGTAAAGGCCGGGCTCCATGCCCTTTTGCCGCGGCTCGCGTCCGACTTCAATCAGGAGAAGTTCGTGGTGCGTGCGCTCGGAGGAGAACGCCGCGACACCCATTTCGCGAACGATTTCGCGAAAGCCAAGCGTGTCGCGGTAAAAGTCGGCCGACCGCTCGAGGTTCGAAACATACAACACCACGTGGCCGAGTTCGCGGATTTTCATCCTATGGGCTTTTTTGAACTCGCGCGAAAAGCATCAGCACTATGAGAAACGCAAACAGCGAAAACGCGACCAGAGGAAACGTAATGTAGTCGAATTCAAAGATAAAACGTTTCGCACAATCCCCGACACCCGAGGCCGGGCACGGCAACACGTCCGTTCCGCCCATCTGCAAGTAGTGCTGGTAGAGAGCGACCGCAGCGCCGAAAACCGAAAGCCACAGAGAATAGAGCGCGACCTTCGTATCCCTGACGAAAAGTGCGACGCCGAAGAGCAGGGCCTGCGGGAACATGAAAATGCGCTGGAGCCAGCAGAGGCCGCACGGAATAATGCCGTAGTATTCCGAATAGACCAAGCTCATCGCGACCGCGAACACTGAAGTCAGAAACCCGAGAAGTATCCCGTACTTTCCAAGAAGCGCCGCAACGGGTGCGGCAAGCGGATGCTTTCTCAAAAGATAGAGCGCAAAAAGAAGAACCGTTGCAATCTGGAGGAGAACGGTTCCGACTCCGACCCAGTAATTCAGTTCAAAGACGGTCATTGGTTTCCTTCTGCGGCACTTGCCGCGCCAGCATCGACATTCACGTCCGCAGGCGCCGCGCTTGAGTCGGGAAGCTGGCAATTGGTTTTTGCCGCCAAGTCCTGAAGTGCTACCTCGCCCGTTGTCGTGCTGCCGTCGGGAAATTCCCATGTCGGATAGGACTTCACGCCTTTATCGATGCACACTTGCAGTTGGCCGTTGCCGTCGGGGGTGGAGCACTCGACGTACGGGAGGAGTTTTGCGGACGAGCCGAACATCTTCTTCTGGTTCTGGCAGTGAGGACACCAGAACGCGCCATAAAACGTCGCGCCGGAGTTTGCGATGCACTGCGCGAACGCGTCCAGCTTTCCGGGCGCTGTCGGGTTCTGTACCGTGCCGAAGAAAAACACCGCACCGCCCGCGAGAAGCGCGATGATAATCGTACCGATGATAATCAGGTTGTTGTTTGCCATACCGAAAGAGTATACCCTGCTCGCGCTTCAGGAGGAAGTCGGCGCGTGCATGACGTTTTTCGTAAGGCGCGACACGCGGTACATGGCAAAGAGAAGAACGAGTGCGGCCGCGTACTGCCCGACCGTGAGAACGGTTCCGTAAAGGAAATAGTCGATAATGACCGCGGTCATGGGAAACGCGAGTTCGATGACGGTTGTGACCGAAGCAGGCGTCAGTTTCAATCCGCGATAGTAAATCCACAGGGCGAACATGCCCGTCGATAGCGCGATTACAAGAAGCGTAAAGAGTTGGACGCCCGTAATCGCGGTCAAGGACGGTGCCGCGCCCAAGGCGAGCACGAACACGAACGCAATCGGAACCGTGAGAAGGAACCTGAGGCCCGTCACGAACGTGTGCGAGTGGCCAAGGAGCGTGAAGCGCGAGAATGCGGTCGAGGCGCCCCAGCAGACGGCCGCGAGTAGCGCAAACAGAGCCGCATACACGTACGCACCGCCTTCTCCGAAATTCACCGCGCCGTTCGGGAACGTGACGAAATATCCCGCCCCCAAGGCAAGCGCCGCCCACCCGACATATGCGCGGGTCACGCGTTCCTTCAGAACCAGAGCGGCCGCCAGTACGGCGAAAATGGGCTGCAGTTTCTGTATCAGAAAGACGACGGAGAACGGAATGAATTGGATTTGAAGAAGCGCGGTCGTGAAGAATAGCGTTCCCAGTACACCGGAAAACAGTGCGACGACGCCGATAGCCCCCCACTCTCTTTTCGTGAGCCGCTCTTTCTTCCACATTCCGATGATGAACGGCAGAAGAATGATGAGACCGATCAAGTGCTCATAAAATACAATCGTTGAGGGTGGCAGGTCAAAAAGCGTACGGCGCAATACGCCGTCCACCCCCCAAAGAATGGCGGCAATTAGTACGAGAAACGGTCCGGAAAAAACTTGTTTCATGATTTAGATTTTAAAAAAAAAATAAACCCCGTTCGGGGTTTATGGCGCACGCCAAAGAGGCGTTTCCTTCTTTCATCCCGACTCTACGGTCGCTCGAGGAATTCCACCTCGTCATGCCTTGTTTCGGCTCGCGGAGTATACCGCCGATTGGGACTTCCTGCCCTTTAGAACAGGTCACCCGACCCCGAAGGAGCTCTTACTATACCATTCCTACCCTCGCCTTTTGAGCCCCGTGTCGTTCTCCAAAAAGCCGAAAAAAGCGCCGCTCCCCACGTACCAGAGCATGTGGACGGCTATCGCGTAGTACACGCCGCCTTCCACATTCAGAATAAGAAACGGAAGCACAAAGCCACCCAAAGTCGCAAAAAGGGAGAAGTACAAAGCCCAGATGACGCGCGTTGTGAGAAACATATGCAGGTGCGACAGGAAGAAGATGCCCGCAAACAGCGGCACCAGTGTTTCAAACGGCACGCCTGTTTTCGCCATGATGAGAATCAGGATGCCGGCGACCGTCTGCTGAAATATGACGTCGCCGGTTTTCGAAAGAAGGTACTTATCCTCAATTAGGAGAAACTGCTGGTCGGGGTTCGCTTCAGCGAGAATTTTCGGCCGCTTGCGAAGCGCCGTAAGGCGCTCGTAAATCCACGGATTGATTACCGTGAGAACGACGAGCGAGAGAAAAACGCTCGTCACCGAATGGAGCGCAAAGAGTGATACGGCGTAATCGGAAAACAAAAACGCGACAAAAAGCGCGGTGAGGATGAAATACAAAAATGTGAGCGCGGGATTTTGGGAAAATGAAAGGTGGAGCCGCCGGTTGATGATGTAGATGAACGTGAGGCGGTTGACGAGGAATGCGAGGAACAGGAGACCTATCTCAATCGCCGCCTCCATGCTGTATAGGAAGCCGAATGACGTTCTGCTCCGCCGCCTCTCTCTCGCGCCTCTCGTGCACGCCTCGGCGAAGAACATCGAGCGCTTGGAGCCGCGCCTGTAAATATTCTACGCTCGGGCTTTCTGCTCGAAGCGCAGGTTCAAAAATTTCGCAAAACGCACGCAGTTCATGGAGCTCCATCGCTTCCGGATTAAAGTGGGAGACATGCGCGCAAAAATTCGCCCGATTCAATTCGTAGAGCTGTCCGTTTACGTACTGATGAGCTTCCGCCTGAAGCTTTCGCACTGCCGCGCGCGCCGTTGCGCGCTCATCCTCCGGAGTCGGTCTCCCTTTTTTGCTACGACGTTCGTTTTGCCTTTGCTCGCTCATTTTCCGTCAGATATTGCTTGCGTAAGCGAACCGATGACGGAGTGATTTCGAGGTATTCATCTTCTGACATGATTTCAAGTCCGCGCTCGATAGTCAACTCCCACGGGGGTGTGAGTACAATGGCTTCGTCCGAGCCGGAGGCGCGGACGTTGGTGA
>FRDC01004483.1_pt2 | contig 21228 bp, 19 predicted proteins | sample 1106171 | NCBI WGS metagenome assembly FRDC01 (sample SAMEA3930566, study PRJEB13176) | freshwater metagenome | biome: Drinking water system; feature: drinking water; material: water | place: Singapore | collected 2014-12-20 | reverse complement strand
CGGGTATGATTCCAGTTGCGATTGGTTTGAATGAGGTATCCAATCAACGAACGAGTCTTGGCATTGCCGTTATTGGTGGTGTGATCAGTTCAACATTCTTAACGTTGCTCGTAATTCCAAGTGTATTTTCGTATATGGAACGATTCAAACGTCGAATGGTGCGCTTAGGCTCTAGATTTGTAACATAGGAGTCTGTCATTTCAGCCATAGAAATCGAAGCCAAAATTCAGGCTCATATTTACCAGGTCATTCCGATTGTTCAGTCGCTCGAAATAAAAATCGAGCGGCTAACAGAGGATTCTTGTGTGCTGTCGGCTCCATTAAAAGCCAATCATAATCATAAAGGAACCGCCTTCGGTGGCAGTCTTTACAATACATGTGTTGTTGCGGCTTATGCTTTGGTTTATTCAAAGAATTCTGCCGCTGAATTGGATCTTGTGATTCGAGACGCAAATATTCATTACATCGGGCCCGTTGATAAAGATTTTCAAGTCATTGCAAAGATCGACAAAGATGAATGGGCGCAAATGATGGGTGGATTGAACCGCAAGGACCGTGCCCGCATTGCTGTCACGGCACACGTGTTTAATAGAGGTGAAAACAAGGTCCTCTGTGAGTTCGCGGGTGATTTCGTATTTTTAAGGCCGCCACAGATCTAATTCTTTTTTAAGCCATTGATTGGTTTTTTGTCTCATTCTGGGTCAATCGACTTCGGTTGAAGTTTTAGTCAGTGAATAAACCATCGCCAGAGTCTCTGACCCCAAAAGTTCTCTCAATACAATTACAGTGGGTGCTAATCGATAAGTGTCTCAAAAGGAAACAGCCTGGAATTGGCTGCGGTATTGCAAAATAGTATGGCGCGTAGAGGTGTTGATTGGGCGTCATTTTAAGAAACAAGAAGCGGATCTTTTTCACTCTAGCCATTCTGACCATTGCATTTGTTTTTCAGAATTGCGGCGGTGGATTTAAATCGAGGCTTTCTGGGTCATTTTCAAATTTAACATCGCACGAAATTTCATTGTCGGGATTTAACAACAAAGGTTTCTCTATGCCAGGTATTGGTGCGAATGGGCACAGTTTGACCTGGGATGGACGCGTGATGATTAAAACAGTGTACAGTGCGACAGTTGGTGCCGGAGTGCATGAGGTTGTCGCCATTCGTCCACAAAACTTTCTTGTCAGTGATAACAATATTGATTCTACGCAAGCGTTCAGTTCACCTTATCTTTGGGCCGCATCTAATCATGGGTACCAGCGCCTATCAAATCCACCGCCCACTTTAGAGCCAATGCCATTAAAGTCAGTCAATGCATTGGCCGTCACAAAAGATGTGGATTATTCAGAAAATCCATATCGATCCAATGAACAAGGTGTCGCCAATCAAAATGGTGCATTTGATACTTACCGTACTGTTGTTTATGTTCAAGATTATCCCATTTGTGAGCCAACGGGAGCTGATTGCGATCCGAATAGTGTTCCTGTGCATTATCATATTGGCTTTTACAAAGTTCAAATCATAGTGCGCAATCCACGAACAGCTCATGCGGAAATCGAGTCTGTACATCGGACAACAGGCTTTCAACCTATTTATTCAAAAACGGGTGCGCCGATCGTAGGGATTGAGCCGACTTTGACAGCTGATGGTCGTCTCTTGATTTTTCAAACCGCTCCCAATTTTGGGACGATAGTTTTTACTTTCAATGAGGGCACATTTAATAATCCGTCATGGACCAACCCACTGCCGATTTCAGAGCTCTACAATACAATGCGCAATCTTCCGGTGAGAACTTCCGGCGGAGAAATGATCACTTTTAGTCAGCTTTACCGGATTGCACAGTATCCAATGCGTTTAGCTGATGGAACGGGGATCGATGGGCGCAGTTTTGGTGCCTATCCTTGGATTGATTTGGATGGAGAAGATTTATTTTTAACAACTGTTGTATTGCGTAAAGAAGACGGCACGCCAGATGGAGTTCGTGCCGGTCAAGCGGTGATTGGAGCCTCAACCAGAGGAATGCTAAATCACATTGATGGCGGAGTGAATTCAGATCGCTATCGTCTTTACAGATTATTTGTTTCGTCATTTGGTCGTACGCCGGGGCGATGGACGCCACCGGATTTAGCCGCGGGATTGCCGATCACTCAAAAAAGAATTACGTATCCTGTCTTTGCTTCCAATTCTCACATCTATTTTGAAACAAGCCTCGAAGAGTCTGTAGCTGGTGATTACGATTTATTTTTGCCGATGAGCGAAGCTTTGCGATATTCCTCTGGTGCCTATGATTATGATTTAACGAAAACACAGGATGCTTCGGGCCACTTTCACTTTGCGACTTTGCAAGGATCACCACAATTTTCTGATGATTTTTTCAATTGCACATTTCTTTGCGATCAAAATCAAGAGGAGCGTTATAGCGGTAAGGCCATGTATTTTAAGCCGACGGACTCTCTTGTTGTCCATCATCAGTCTCCTACTGGACATACGCTTTTGTCTCAGCAGGGGATGACGCTCTCATTTGCAATTAAACTTTTGCGAGAGCCAGGAACTTACAATTTTATTGCGCAAAAAAATGGTGTGTTTCATTTGGTACTCGAAGCCAATCGCCAATTGCATTTTTCTATTTACGATGAACAGGGTGAAAAGCGCTCAGGCTTTATGGGTCCACAGCTACCGCTGAATCAATGGGTACACGTGGCGTTCACTTACAATGGGCAAAATGGAAAAATGAAGTACTATCTCGATGGTCAATTGGCTGAAGAGAAAGTACTAGGTCGTGGGGCTTTAGCAACGGCTGTAACGGGATTGCTACTGGGTCCTACATCTGCAGATGGCGGAGCCGCTTTGTATGCGCTCGATCAAGTGGCACTTTCTTCTTTTGAACGTCCACTTGCAGATATCTCGAGGCAGATGTTTGGTCAGCGACGTATCGTCATTCCTAAGCAAGCAAGTCAATTGCCTTTGGGATTAGATCCAAAAGATCAAGTCTTTGCGCGGGATCGTCAGTTGAATTCTGAGTTGGTTGATTTAGGTCGTCATTTATTTTTTGATAAAACACTTTCAAGCAATGGCACAATTTCATGTGCTATTTGTCATCAACCAGATAAAGCGTGGACAGATGGTCGTGGTACTGCACTTGGAATTCAAAATCTTGTTCTTAAGCGCAACACACCCTCACTTTTAAATATGTCATTTAACTCTTCGTTCTTTTGGGATGGACGCTCATCAAGTTTAGCAGATCAAGCTCATGCTGTGATTTTGAATCCACAAGAGATGGGCGGTGACTTTGCGAAGATCTTAACTTACCTCAGTCAGAATCCACAGTACCAACCTCTTCTAAAAGGGCAAACGCCTACAGCCTCGTTAGTCGAGTCGGCGTTAGCTGAATTTGAACTGTCACTGCTTTCTGGAAATGCAAAGCATGATCGTGTGATTGCTGGAACTGAATCTTTCACGGAGCTTGAACAACAGGGACGTGATCTCTTTAATGGTCGTGCACGATGTGCCGAATGCCATACGGGCAGTAACTTCTCTGACGGGCTTTTTCATAACGTGGGCTTCTTAAGTGGCGAGGATCAAGGGCGATTTGTTACGACGGCGAACAGCTTGGATCGATTTAAGTTTAAAACACCAAGTTTACGTAATATTGAGCGTACGGCCCCATACTTTCACGATGGTTCAGTGGCCACCTTGGAGGCTGTAGTGGCTCTTTACAATACGGCGTCTCAACTGACTCAAAATCGGGATGCTGTGATTGCACCATTGGGTTTAAATGCGACAGAGGAACGAGCGTTAGTTGCTTATTTAAAGACGCTAACCGGGCAACTGCCTTCGATCCAAATTCCAACAATTGCAGACTTTAAACCGACAGTAATTCAAAAATTTGATGAAGCCGCGGCTTCAGCTGCAATCACCCAGTACTATCAAGATATTTTAAAGCGCGCTCCGACTGCTGCTGATTTAAATTATTATGTTGGTGAAGCAAGAAAGGGTCGCACGCTTGCGAACATTCGTAACGAAATACTAAATTCGAAAGAGGCACAATTTGTAAATGCGATCTCACAATATTTCCGAGATCATTTGCGTCGTGAAGCGACGGCAGCTGATTATGTATATTACGTGGGACAAGCGATGAATAATCGTCCATTAGCAGAAATCAGTGAAGAGATTCGGACATCTCCAGAGGCCATTGCAAAGGGCTATTATAAACCGCCCACGTCGTTTGATGAAGCTGGTGCAAGGGCGGCCATCACTCAGTATTATCAAGAGATCTTCTTCCGTGCACCGGATACCGCGGGCTTAAATTATTATTTGAATCAAGCTCGTGGAGGTCGTGCGCTGGCGGAGATTCGAACAGAACTGTATGCCTCTTCTGAAGCGCAATATGTTCGAGCCATTTCTCAGTATTATCGTGATCATTTGCGCCGAGAGCCAGATATTCCTGGTCTTCTGGCCCATGTACAAGAGGCGATGAATGGTCGATCTCTCAGTGAGATATGTGAGGCGATTCGAACAAGCCAAGAAGCTATTGATAAAGGCTATTATAAGCCGCCAGTAGCAATAGATTTTGCAGCGACGATCACACAGTATTATCGAGAAATTCTAGGCCGTGAGCCAGATGAAGGCGGTCTTGCGGGCTATGTCCGTCAGGCTCAAAATGGACTTTCACTCAACATCATTCGAGATGCAATTATGAACTCGGTGGAAGCCAATAACCGACGTGCAGTTTCGGATTGCTATCGAACACATTTGCATCGCGAACCTGATGCTGCAGGATTGACTTGGTATATGGGAGAGATTGCGACAGAGCGGATGTCCGTCGCTCAAGCTTGTGAAAATATCAGAACTTCACAAGAGGCACGCGATAAAGGTTATTACCCTTAAAAAGTAGGTTAAGCTTGTTGTGCTGTCGCCGCAAGCTTAACGCGTTTCGAAAGCGTTTTCAGTAATGCTTTCGACCAAGCGGGCTTGGTGAACAGCAAGTGATCTAAATGATCTATTGGAATTTCGATCAACTCACAATTGGACATAGCGGTGACGTCAGCCATCCGAGATTCACCGTTGATGTAAGACATCTCCCCAACAAATTCTCCGACTTCAATAAAACCGAGGACATTTTTAGCGCCATTCACATTATAATCAGCGCGCAATTGACCTTGTTTAACAATATAAACAAAATCGGCCTTTTCCCCTTGGCGAATTAAAACCTCGCCACTTGAAAGAAATCGTAAATAAAATTCGGCTTTGTCGCCGTGTGAGCAATAATTTAAGGTTTTTGTTAATGCCTTGTTAAGAAAATGTTCGCTCTCGAGATTTTCAACAAATTGAATGCGGCCCATAACGACTTCATCAACAAAACTTTCTTGGTCTGGAATCGGGGCGACAATAATAACAGCCGTGTTTGAGAGATTGCGGTTCTCCAAAATCATACGAGCCACTTGGTGACCACTATGTTTTGAAAGATGACCTTCTAGAACAACAACATGTGGTGGATCGTTGATAATCTTTTGCATGGCTTCCGACCCATCTTGAGCAGTAAAGAACGTAGACTGCGCAACTTGGGCTGCAATTCTTTTTTGTGCTGATTTAAGACTTTGAGGGTCTGAGAAGACTAGTAGAAATTTCCGCTTTTGATCTGCAATTAGCGCCACAATGACCTCGTTTTCTCTAGTGTTACGGATAAATGCAGCAAGATCGAGATTTTTCAGTTCGTGCTGAGTTTTTTCTAGAGCTTTTAAGTATTTACATAGACTTTAGTCATAACGGAGTAGGGTATAATGCGGTTCTCCAGACTCAAGACCAATCACTTTTACAGCTATGTGATGAAATTGTTATTACGTTCAGATTTGAATAAGAAGCGATGAAAAAATGTATAAATAAATAATTAATTATTTATAAACGAATTTAACGGCGCGCTTCGTAAAAATTTTATAGTGACACAACATATAGGCTCATGGTCTATTATTTTTGCTCTTAAAAGGGGACTAACTTAATTATGGTTAAAAAAAATATAGCTTTAGGCCTTTATTTAAAAGACAAACGCGTATCAAGTGGCCTAAGTCAAAATAGTGTGGCCGATAAATTGGGATATACCAGTGCTCAGTTTGTTTCAAACTGGGAGCGCGGATTGTGTTCGCCTCCAATGGATATTCTAAATAAGCTGATCAAGCTTTATAAACTCGACGCGAAAATTCTAATGAAGTGTATGCTGGAAGACACCAAGCGAGAACTTGCAGGTGATTTTGCACGACATAACATTCATGTGGATTCACGCAAATTTAAAATTGTTTAATTGTAGCTGCTCTAGGAACGTGTGGGCTAAATCTCAAATTGAGGATGCTAACCCCATGTAACGTTTGACAATTTTTAAATAATTGTCTGATTTTTGTTCGACCCTTTGATGGTCGTTATGGGTAAATAGTTTTCTATTGAAATTCAAGGTTAAATACTATAAATTTCGTCGTTGTTTTCTAACGTATTTGTATTGTTAATTTTATATGGTGTATTTATGAGTATTGAAAATCTAAGTATGTCTATTGAGAATCAAGAATACTATAACGTGAATTTACAACACTTCTTGACTTCATATGCTCATTTTTCATCTATTTTAAAAAATCATAATATTGAATTGCGGACTCTTAATCCCGCGACTCAAAATGTATTCAAAAATTTAGATGAAAGTCATCAGGTCGCGATTGTTGAGGCATTTGAAACATATAAACAATTGATCATTCGTGCAATTGACAGCCAGATTGATATACAAAATGAAGTCGAGCTACTGAAATTTGTTGTTAAGGATTTGCAAATAGATGTAAGTCCGGAAGCTTTGAGTAAGATAAAACCAACGCATATTATTGAAATTTACAATTTAGATTTTAAACAGATCTATCGAAGTTTAAATTTTCTTTCTTTTTGTGGATATGATTTGTTTGAGTTGTTGACGCATACGTTTTATGAACTCTATGAGCGCAGCGTTTCAATTAATGAATATCTTGTCGATGCATGTGCGACACTGAATAAGCGTCCTCACAACTATGTTGAAAGTTTGTCTTCAATTCCAACTCATTTGATGAGGGAAAAATTTTCTGGAAATCGCGGACATTTTCTTATCCGTTTTAAAAATTTATCTTTATTAAACAATATCTATGGAGAGCCTTTCGGCTATATCATCACAATGAGAATCAAGCAGATTAAAAATAGTCCCGCGTTAGGATCTATCGACTTTATCTAAGCAACTCGATTTTGATCATGTGAAGTGGAATTTAAGTTTGATGCTTCCATAACTTTTTCTAGTGACAAGGGTCGATTCTCTCGTATCCATTTTAGATAGGGGTCTGTATTGTAATCTCGGCCAAGCAGTGACCTCACTTCAGCATGCAATTTGTCCAAGTGATACCAAGGAACATCAGGAAACATATGGTGTTCGCTATGATAGTTGAAGTTTAGGACAACCCATCGACTAAGCCAGTATGGGTAAATACAGGTTCTAGAGATTTGATATTGTTGCCAAATCGGAAGACGAGTATCGCCTCGATATTGTGGGAGTTGCAAATGATGGGGAAAATTGACGACTTCTACGGCAATCATATAAAGAGCGAGAGCTGGCATCAGTACAGAGATCGTAAAATTGGATGGAAGTAGGGTGAGTGCGGCACCCCAAGCAACAAGAGGTGCTGCGAGGCTGAAGAGTACCTTACTTGAATTTGGATTTTTCATAAAAGTTTTAGCAGCTAATGACCAGAATACGATATGTTGCATGATTGCAAGAATTGGAAACCATGCATTCCATAATAGACTTAAGATTTTCTGCATTGTCTTGGGAAATCTCGGAAATACTATGGCTAACGCCATAACAGGATCCTTTTCAATGTTGCCGCTCCAAGTATGATGCTCTAGGTGGCTTCGCTTCCATGGTTCAAAAGGGAGCAGGCAAATGGATCCGCTGAAAATTCCGACAATTTCATTTATGTATGGATTCTTTGAAGCAGTTCGATGAACAGCCTCATGCATCAGTGCGAAATTTCGAAAAATGAGACCTACAAGTAAAGGAATTGCAAAGTACTTTAGCGGCGATTCGAATTCGCTCCAACAAATATAAATTGAGCCAACAAAAAGTGCGTTTACTGCGTAGTGCAGTTGCAATGCGTATGGCTTGTGCTCTAAATCCAGTCTTTTGCGGATATGTATGTATGTCGATTTGTCCATATAAGTCTCGTTTAATGTTATGCCGCATTCTTTTTTATGTAAGAGTTAGCTGATTCTATGTGTGTTGCTCCAATTTTATTTGACCATAGTCGTTCTGCTAGTGCGCTTTCACTAGGTTCCAGCTGCAAAGGATGACTTTTTGGAAAAAAGCCGATTAATTCTACAGGGCATTCATGCAAAACAATATTTTCTGCCAATTTTTTTGCACCTAATTTATAGCACATTGAGTGCATATTTCTATCTGCACGCATGCTTCCAGCCACTACATTGACTCCGGATTTGAAAAGATAACTCATCGATAATATCGTTATAATATTTTTAAGTGAGAATCCTTCAATCATTCCTCTGTAGTTCTGATCCACTGAAATTTGGCTACCAATGGCTGCAAAATCGCCATCTTTGCGCAAGTTTTGGTAGGCAACTTCCGGCCAAGGTAAGAAATATGAATCGGCTTTAATATTTGGATAACTTAGGTCACAAAATCGACTGCAAATCATAGCAACGCATTTCTCATTGTGGAAAATTGCAAAAATATCATCTTGCCTTGTAAAGTTATCGGAAGCTAATAGATGCGACTTGTTTGCCAGTGAAAAAAACTGGTTCCAAGAATTGTACCAATGTAGATAAGCCTCAGTTGCCAAGTTACGAAGTTCCACATTTTGCATTCGTCCAGTTAGAGTCACAAGCTGAAATTCCTCCCACTTCATACTAGCTCGCCTTTTTTTGCTCGATTGGGGCATCGACTTTCTGTTGAGCTTTAAAGTCGTTAAATAATTGGCGGATAATAATGAGTTCTTGAATTGGTCCCGATCCTTCAAGGATCTCGTAGGCTTTTGCGTCCCGATACAGCTTGGCGACCTCCGAATCCATCAGAAAACCTTCGGCTCCGAAAAGTTCTGCGACTCGGCTTGAAACTTCGACGCCGGTATTAGAAGCAAAGACTTTGGCCATACTGGTTTGCATTGAAGATGCAAGGCCGACTTGATCCCATTGTTCTGCTGCGTACTTTGTTAATTGCCAAGCCGCTTCTTTTTTCGTTACAAGTCTGACAATTTCATGTTGCAGTAGTGGTTTATCAATCAAGGTGGTGTCATTTCGGTAGGTCTTAGAATATTTTGTGCACAAGAGCTCGATCGAGCGATCCATTAATCCGACAGCACCCGCCGCTAATAAAGTTTTACTACGGGCTATGACATGGCTTAAAATTTTAAAGCCTTCCCCTGGACGGCCTAGCAAATTTTCCTTAGGAATGTGAACATTTTTAAATTCGATTCTTGCCGTATTCGATTCACGCATACCGATTTTGGTGAAAGTTTCTTTTATAGCAATCCCGCTACTATGGCCTGGTACGTAAAAGCAACTAACGCCCTTGGATTGTCCATTTTGATCGTACAACACAGCAAACACGGAAAAGTGACGAGCGTAACTGGCATTCGTAATGTAGCACTTTTCTCCAGAGATAACATATCCGTCTGCAGTTTCGTCAGCACGGCACTGTAGTTTTTTGATGTCCGATCCGACAGGCCTTTCCGTCATGCCGAAGCTCCAAAGTTCAAGGTTTTTTACGGTCGATGAAAATACTTTTCTTTGCAGAGCTTCAGAACCGTATAATGCTACAGGTGATTGACCTAGTACATTTGCGACAAAAGTAATATTGATCGCAGGTGACCCGCTACTCAATAAACGCGCGATCTGAATCATTTCTGCGACTGACTTTTCATTTCCGCCAAAATTTTTAGATATTCCGACGGAAAATAATCCCAATTGAAACATCTCTTGATAAGTTTCCATATCAAAATTTGAGTCGCGGTCATTTTTCATGGCTTTTGGTATCACTTTGGTCTGAATAAATATTTTTAAGTTGTCCATTTTAATTCCATTATGTAAACACTGAACTGTTTATAAAAAATCATCGGACTATCGGTGCTCTTGCATAAGGTCTATACATAAAAAATTATTTAATTGCGTCTATCGTCACTATGAACATAACAATTTGTGAATAAAAAATTAGTTACTTGTAAGTTCCCCATCCAATTGTCGAGTCCTTCAGAATAAAGGCTGGTTCTATCTTCACCGGGTGGGCCAAACGAACAGATCTTCATTTGGTGATTATCTCAAGTCGGTCGAGAGGACCTTTCCTGGCATAATCTTGGCATATAGTGGTGGTGTATCAACCACAGTCGATATATTGGATTTCAATGCGCTTTTTGGGCTTTCTTTTTTTATCACTGACAATCTTTGGCGCGTCTCAGCGGGCCTTGGCGCATGTTGACACTTGTGAAAGCAAAATCACACGGTCTCAGGGGGCGCATAGTACAGCTTCAACACGTGCTTTAACTTTAAGCGAAGCCGAGGCTATTCTTGGAAACTACAATCCGGATACTGAGAATGGCGGTGGGCCCGGGCAATTGGTGCGTCGGGCTGTGCAGTATTTGCTGACCCATGACCAACACAGTGTGCCTGAGGCGACTTATAATTTAGAGGTGTTATTAAGTGCAGTACGCTATTTGTGCAGCATGTATGTCATGTATTGGAAAGCCAATCGGATTGAAAGCATAGATGGGGCTGGAACAGTGGGCTTTGTCGGTGATGCGGGTCATGCAATAGTCATCAATGCAAAAGGCGAAATTTATCGAGGCACGATCTACATTGATAAGTCGAGATATGCGAAGCCATTTGCTTGGAACGGAGATTATTCGAAAATGACTAAGGTAGGGCAGATTCCAATTGCTCCAGTTGTAGTAGCCTTTCCTTAATGTGAACGCCACCGGCATAACCGCTAAGGGCGCCATTCGATGCAATCACTCGATGGCATGGAACGATGATAGACAGTGGGTTGCGGCCATTGGCGGTCCCAACGGCACGTACGGCCTTTTCACTGCTCACGTTTTTGGCGATGGACTTATAAGAGGTGGTTGTCCCATAGGGGATTTTTTGTAGCTCGCACCAAACCATTTTTTGAAAATCAGTGCCTTGGATATCAAGTGGAATCTGAAATTCTTTTCTTTTGCCCTCAAAGTATTCGCGCAATTGCATTTCTGCCCGAGCAAAAATGCCAACGGCCAAAGAATCTTCATGCAATGATTTTGTAATGGGAATGTCTTGCGGTTGCCAGTATACGCCTTGAAGGCCTTGGCTTGATGCGACCAAATAGAGGGGGCCAATGGGTGAAAACATTTTCCACTGAGTTAAGTGCATGCAACGAAACTTCACACTTTTTCACGTAAAAATAAACGAATTTATTTTTTTTGATGCAGTGAAATTAGTAGCCGTTGTTTGGATAACCGAACATCGTGACGCCGGTGACAGTGCCTGGGCTAAAAGTACAAGATTCAGTCGTGTAATCGCCATCGCCTTGGTATCCGCCAAAGTTGGGATTATAAATACAAGCCTCTCCAGATTCACATAAACCATCATCGTCACCAATGCCATCATCAGGGTCTACAATTTCGGTTGCATTGCGCACAAAGATTTCGCCAGTGTAAGTGTGAGTGATGACATCAGAGCCTGACGCAGCACTAGGGCAGCTGGATCCATTTGTGAAGGCGCCATTCGCGGCAGAGCCATCTCCGGTGCGGTTCAATGCCGTCGTATCGGTGACCTGCAATGCTAAATCCCAAATACTGCAAGAGCCTGTCGTACAGCGGCCCACGTTATCAGAATTCGGGAAGGCAGATCCGTTAAGTCCCCAGCCACGAAAAAGTGTATCAAACGAAAACCAATCGAGCGCAGACGTTGAATATGAACCTAGGCCACTTGTGCTTGTTGGATTAGTGTCCGAAGTGACTTTGCCAACAATTGTAGTGGATCCAGTAAATGACGAAGTCACTTGTGTACCTAAAGTTGGAGTACAACTGTTATCCAATCCTGACGCATTCGAGAAGCATGTGCCATCGGTTTTAATAATCCCTTTGAAATCTACTGACGAACCCACATGAGTTAAAGCATAGGCGCCTGGGCTTGCAACGGCAACGTTTGCAACAGTCGAGTTATTCACGACACCACTGGAGATTCCAATCTCGACTCCCCAATCATTGTTTAGACTTAAAACATTGCGGATCACATAGTCACTTCCACTATAGATGCGTAGTCCGCCATAATTGGTCGTGCCCGCATTGGCAATAGTCACATTTGATAGTCGAAGGCCGCTTGCGCTAGATAATGAAATTCCACCGTAGTTACCACCAGCAAGTACGACATCAACAACCACATTGCTTAAAGAAGAGCCCAATATATGTAATCCATATGAGCTATTATTGAATGCATAAAGGCCACGTACTTTGTTTGAGTTAGAAGCCCCATTGATTGCAAGGCCATCACCGTTGTTGCTGAGGTGAAGATTTGTGAGGTAATTAAATGAAGAGCTGTTATTGAGTAGAATGCCATTGATCGTATTGCTGGACGCATATATTTCATCCAGTCTATTATACTGTGAGCTGCTGTTGAGCTCGACGCCACTAATGCTATTGATCTGAGGGGTGATGTTGGTCAATCGACTTCTTTCTGTACCGCTCAGTAAAATGCCACGACTGAAATTGCTCGCCTTGATATTTTGTAAGTGAGCAAACCTGGCGTTAACCAGGAAGATTCCATTTTCCGTTGGGAAAGTACTGTGATAGCCATCAAAATTTCCTTCGATCCATAAAAAATTATATCCTGGTGATGCGATCATGCATCGCGTATCTGCGCCTGCTAGCGCGCCAGTTGTACCATGACAGTTGTCAGTTGCGGTGCCATTACTAGAGAGACTAGAATTGTACTGTCCTACTATCGCAATGCGATCCGCCTGGATATTCAATCCAGCTGTAGTAATGTTAGAAACAAACGTATAAATAACGCCGGAACCAGTTAATGATTGTGAGCTTGCATTTGAGCTTAACGCCACAATCGTATTATTCCACCATGGTGTTGCAGGATCAGTTGTATAAGTCGTTGCACCGCCAGTGATAATGACGCTATTGTTAGCAAAACTGCTGCCATTTAAGACATCACTTAAACCCATTCCATATTCAAAACCTGAAGAGTAGAAAATGGCGTGCCCACTGATATCTGAGCAATACCAGGTGAATGCGCTGAGACTGTCGTAGGCAGTAAGTCCGGAGCATGTGGCCTCAACAGGTAAATCCACTTTCCGTAGCAATCCACCGTTGGTGCAATCCGTATGTGTACCCGCGATACAAGCTGTATCTGTTGAACCATAAATATAGTCATTCCAGTTGGCACCATTGTTAGGGTATTTCGCGGTCACCACCGGAATAAAATCAACACTGAATGAAAACTGGCTGTTTGATGCGGCAATTGGGGTTCCACTGACTGTGGCTGTGACCTCGACATTATAGCTATCGCCATATACAAGAGCACATCCAGAAAAATTATAGTTTAAAGTGTCTGCGCTTTGGGTAACTGGGCCACATCGAATAGTTGTTCCATCCGCTTCAAATATTGTGACAGTATATGATGTTTCGCCTGTGACATCGTTCCAGTGAATTTCGGCATATTGTGAGTTTTCTAAAACATTATCTGCTATTGTATCGACTCCGCCAGTAACCCCAGTAATAGAGAAGCTGGGTGTGTTTATACCAGTGCCCGTTATGCTTCGAGAGGAACTGACAGTTCCGACTCCGTCGTCGTAATAAATATCTAGAGTATCGTTAAATATTGCGGCCGATAGAGGATCAAAACTCACGACCACTGTACAGCTGCCGGAGGCCGAAAGAGTTGCTCCACAAGTACCGCCGGTACCTGGATAAGATCCACCTTTAAAAGTGTAAGGTGAGGTTATGCTCGACCCAGACATGCTGGTTGCTGTAGCAGCTCCAACGTTAGTCACCGTGAAAGTATGATCTTGCGTATTGCCAACAATGACCGATCCATAATCATATGTCGGCCCATCGCTTAATGTAAGAGTAGCCGTAGGTACGACGACTCCAGTTCCTTGTAGGTTTAGATTGATGGCGCTGGCCCCAGCGTAAGAAAGAGAAATCGAGTCTGTGCGTAACCCCGAGTTCGTCGGAGTGAAAAGCAATTCAATTGTACATGTGCCAGGGAATATTGTGGTACCACAGGTTCCATTTGTTCCTGGGTAAGAACCACCGACATAAATAAAATCTCCGCTCAGTGCTGAACCACTGACGGATGTTGCATTCAGTGCTCCAGAATTTTGAACGACAATAAAAGTGCTTAAGCTAGATCCAATATTTACGTTTGAAAAATCATAGGTTGCACCAATCAAAAATGAAAGTGATGCGGGCGTTCCATAAGTAAATGCGGAAGAAAGTGTGGCAGTTTCAACTGAACGCATGACATTGACATCGTAAGTTCCGCTGGATGCGGCTGTTGTTGTGCACGTAATCGTGGAGCTCGTGTAAGAACTAACAGTACATGGGGCAGACCAATTTCGACGCTTGTCGATCCGTCAAAACCAGTTCCGGTAACTGAAACGACTGTTCCACCAGCAGTTGTGCCAGAGGTTGGAGACACGGCAGTGACAGTCAGTGCAGTGGAAGCCGCAGCACCAAAAGAGTAGGGAGTACAATCTTCAAACGGAGTTGTTGACCCCATAGAGGCCGGTACGTTCAGAGTGACATTTACATTTCCTGGAACCAAATTCATAGTGACTTGGTCCAAAATACTAGGTGCTGAGAATGTGGATGGGCTTAAGCTGCTCAGAGCTGTTCCATCAATAGACTTACAGTCGTTGATATTGCTGGCCTTAAAGCCGATCAGATAAATCGTCCGTTGATTTCCCGGAGCTACTTCGAGTACCTGTGTGCTACCAGCGGGAAATGTTCCAAGAATCGTTCCGGGCTGCATTACAGTTGCGCCACTTAAGTTAGTACATACGTGTCCATTGCCTGTTGGTGCTGCGACTGCGACTGCGTAACAGTTCAATTGTGATGATGTTGAAGGGATACTGAGCCCCCATTTACTGGAAGACGTAAGAGCACCAACACTTTGAGAGATTTGACTAGAGGATATTGAGGATTGTGGAAATGTGATGGCAAGACGACTTGTCTGACCATTGGGGCGAGAACAACCAGCTACCACGAGGCCTGCGAGGGCCAAAATTAACTTCAGCATGAACTTACGATCCATATAGTCTTATCGGATTATTGAGGATTATCGTGCAGCGCAAAAATGAGACGTAAATTCTTAGATTGAGACGATGGATTTAATTCATAATCGATTGGATTTTGTTTAAGTCCTTGCTTCGCGGCATATCCGACTTTATATCTACAAAATCAATACAGAGGAGTGAGCAGTGACAAAGCGGCATTTACGCGATATTGCCATCGTAATTATTGTGGTATTTTTGGTGACGATCTTGGTCTTTCCAGAGATTTATGGAACGAACGAACAGTCTGTTGATACACCTCCTCCAGAGCTTGAACTCAATAAATAGTCTTTACTTGCTCGACCTTTGCACGGTCGAGCATTGAAGTATCGACTCGAAGCTCACTTTTCGCTCAAAAATTTACGTTTATATCCCGACATAAGTATACGGTATTTGTTGTTTTTTTATGTGGGAGTAAAACCGTGTCCTTGGATCCTGTTGATATTGATGAAATTCAAGTGAAAGTCGTCATTTTAGCGAAGAATGTGACGGCGTTAAAAAGTGTCGCGGTGTTCTTTCGACGTCGTGGTTGGCCGGCCGTTATTTTTGGATCCTTATCGAAAGCTGTCGAATACATTCAAGAGCACAATCCAGATTTTGTTCTGATTAGTTTTAATCACCCGCACCCTTCAATTCAGAAAGTTCCAGAGCTTTTGAACCAAAAATTTGCGGTGGACTGTATTGGATTTGTTGAAGGGACTGATGCCATCAGTGTCAGCAGTCTGACTTCAGCTAAAGTAAAGCATAAAATTTTTGGCCAACCGACCGGCCCGAATTTATATCGGGGAGTCAGACGCATTTTGGCGGAAGCGCTAGAAATAAAATATGTTGAAGCAGAAGAAAAACAAGTTGAAGAGAAAGAAGACGCGGCCGTTCACATTTTTGCTGGAGAGAAACGAAGTTTTAAACAGTTGCGCGAAGAAAAACGCACGGGTCTTCCAGCTGGCAATCCACAACAGCAACAGCAAACATTGATGTCACGAGCCTTTAGTCAAGCATTCGCTGGTGCCTCAAAGAAAGAGACTTTTCATGAGGTAACGAAAGTGGGAGTGTTTCCAGTCAGTTCGAAATTAACACCAGGTTATATTGTCGTTACACCACCCGAGTCTTCTGCGCAATCCGAAGATCAGTTTTTGAGTTCATGTCAAAATGTACTTTCAAGTGCACTCGATACATCGCAATTGCCCGTCCAAATGGATTCTGGATTTTGGATGGATGTGCCGAAAATGAATTTTTATGACTGGGCCAAAAAGAACGGGGCCTTCACATTGCAACAGGCACATGAAGGAAAGAATTTAGGCATGTCTTTCTTGCAAAGCGAGAAACCGCTGCCAACCCCTCGTGTGTCTCGAGAGAAAGATATGTACTCGATACCCTTGGATGAGATTGCGCCGGAAGTACCGGTCAAGTTTAATTTATTCCTGCATTTTCGCCATAACAAAAAATTCTTTTTGTATTTGCGCCCAGGTCGATGCCTTTTGAAGATACAGAAGTCGCGTTTACAGCAGCGAAATGTTAAAAATATTTATGTGAAGTTATCGGATCTAAAAAAATTGAAGCAATTCTTCGCAGAAGTTTCATTAAAGCGAACTTTTACTGATAAAGCGGCTTGATGCTGGTCTACAGTCGTGGGCATCGGGGCTGACGTCAGTCGCGTCTAAGTTGTGGCGGTTTGAATTATTTGTTTCAATAGTTATATATGAATAATTTAATGATCTGTCTGTTCACCTTGTGGATGAGTATTTTTTCTTCCGTAGCATTAGCGGCTTCCGCTAGTAAAACGCTCTCAGGTGGAAAGGGTGATATTGCATGGTTTGCTGTTGGTAGTGGCTCGAACACAGTAAGAGATCCCAAGGCTATCGTGGATTTAGATGCAACATTATTGGCTGCAGCAGGTATAGATGGTCGGATTTTTGGACCACTAGGCTTTTCTATTAGTATTGCTGGTATGACCTCGCAAGGTTTTATGAAGTATGACTATACGTCACCGGACAACACTCATTACACTTCAAGCCGAATGAAGGTGACAACATCTGGTGTTAGTTTACAGGCCGGCTTGCAGATAAGTTTAATTAATATGTCATTTGTTCGTTTATTTGCGACGGGTGGAGGATTTGTATCGAGCTGGGAAATGAAATATGAATCGGAAAGCCCAATCTACAATTCATTTCCAGACACCCAATATCAAGTTTCGCAAAAAGATATGGTAAATGTGGGAACTTATGCAGAAGCAGGTCTTGAGTTTTTTGTGATCAATGGCTACGGTTTGCGTTTTATGGGGCGAGTGGCAAACGGGAGAACTTCAAAAGTAGATGCCTTGGCCAATAAACAAATGACATTGCAAGAAGTTGAAGGCTTAGTTGCGATTACACATCGACTTTAAAGTTTTTTAAAATCCACGTCGATGGCATCGGCCTTTTTGATTGGATTTTGCCCAGACATTTGCCCGCCACCAAATCGGCGAATCACGACTCGGTTGCGTCCAATGGTACGTTTTTCAAAACCTTCACCACCAAAAGCGACAAGCCAACTGATCGTAACTAAAATTGGATTGGTTTGAAAGTAAGCAAATGTTGCAAGTACAGCCACTAAAATACGTGGGAAAAACAACCAACTGAGCCACCACAAAACTCCACCGCTCGCAACCGAGGAAAACAACAAAGTTAAACGCGGGAAGAGGGTAATAAAAATTAAAAAGAAAATACCGTGATTTTCAAAATAACTAACGGTTCCAAAGGGAACATCAAACTGGGTCATCAGCACCCAAGACATGGTGGCTAAAACAAAGAAAAATAATAAACCTCGAATTAACATCGGAACCTCTTTTCGAGACAGACAATTGACAGAAAAATTCTGAAAAATCAAATTGTTGGCACGGTTGTCGCTATATAGCGCGCATAACTATTTAAATAGAATTGAGGCTGTATGTCTTTGGCGAACTTTGGGTCGGTGGGTGAAAAATTTATTCAAATCATGGGTTTAACCCTATTTCTTACGATATCTCCGGCGCAAGCCCAACAGCGAACGTCAGCGGATACACCAAATGCGGCCGAATATTTATCAGGTGCAGTCATTGTTGTTCCTCCTGGAAACCGCTTCCTGACGTCGCCACCATATTCAGCGAGCGTTCAAAGAAAGTTTGACAAACCTGGAGCGACAACTCCGGAACAGAAATTTCAAAATGCCATTTCTATTTTGAAGAAAAATAAATTTCCAGCCGCATTAGATCGCATTGCTCCGTTATACGGGGTGACGCCGTTGCAAGTTTTAGCATCAGTGGTGGGTGAGCATACATTTAATACAGATATCTACGATTATGCTCAGGGCATTTACATGAATATGATCAAGGGTTGGATTGGGAATTTTGACAGCGGCAGTGTGAAGCTCGGAGCCCTTCTACGAGAGCCGCCTTTTCAAGTCTGTGATCAACAGTATAAAACAAGTTATGGTCGTTGGAATTGCTATGTTGTGGTTTGGGATAAAACTTATCGCGGTCGCAATGGATATTCGGCGAGCAATTTAAATAATACATTTTTTAATCCTTATTTTGCGGGCCATACTTTTGGTATTGGGCAATTAGATCCAATGCGAGCATTGATGGTGGCCGATCATGTGGCTCGAGTGCGTGGTCGTCGTATGATTACTGTGGATGATCCTGAGGGTGTTTACACAGCTATTCTTGATGATGAATCCAACATTCATTATGCATCAGCGAATATTGCGGCGATTATTGATACTTACAAACGTGTTGCCCACTTTGATATATCAAATAACATTGGAACTATTGCGACTCTCTATAACTTAGGAGCAGAAGGACGCCGTGCGCATGAGCTCTATACTAAGAATATGCAACGCGCGAATGCAGGTCAGCCTCTAGAGTGGCCTGTTGAGAACTTCTATGGCTGGAAAATGAACGAAAAAGAGCCCGTCTTAAGAAAAGTGTTATTGGACGCAGGTGTTCGAAATATCGATTAAGCAATTATCGAGACGACATTTTCTTAATACGTTGTAGGACCGCAGGAGATTGAGTTGGTAAGTGGACCGCTATAAATGCATCTGTGGTTTTAAATTCAGTATCCACATTAAATTCAACAAAACGCACACCAAAATCAGGGTAGATTTTCAACAGCGGTGGGATATTTCGCTCTTTCGTTCCTTCGATGTCTTGAACGAGCTCATTTAAACCTTTAAATGAATTCGCATCGTTGATTTGATAAACATCAAATAAGAATTTCCATTCTTCTTCAGTAATTGGCGATTTCATTGATGGTGGGTTTTTTGTTTGAACCAATCGTTCGGGATGACGGAGGTATTGATTTAAAAATCGAATCATCGCCATTTTCGAGAGATCATGAAAGCTATTGCTGATGCTGACCATGCCAATTAAATATTCGTAATCACTTTCTGTGTAAAGACGAGCAATTCCATTTAGTAACAGGAAGAGAGGTTGTTTTCGTTGATAGGCTTTAAGAACAAAAGAGCGACCGAGTTCAATACATTTTCCGAGCTGCTTTTGAAAGTCAGCGGAGTATGCCGCAAACTGATGCGAGTAAATGCCAGACAAATCATTATTATATTTTTCTAAAATCTCTTTTAAGAAACCTGCGCGATAGGCACCGACAATTTTTTTTGTTTTCTTATCCCAGGCTATGAGGTGATGGTAATCGGTATCGAATTGGTCGTTATCCCTAGCTTTGCCAGAGCCTTCACCCACTTCGCGGAAAGTGATTTCCCGAAGTCGTCCAAGTTCTTGTACCACATGAGGGATATCACGGCCTCTGGCAACATAAACTTCGAAACCTGAATCAGGTTTATCGGGTTCATTGTCACTTAATAATCGCATTTTATTTTTGACTTCGGCTTCGATCAATTCGGCTGGAATTTCATCGGCGATGGGCTCATCAAACTTTTCTTGCCACTTTACAGAAGCGGATAATTTCTTTTGTAATAAACTTCTTAATCGCAAGTAATCTGCGATTTTTTGATGAGCGATCTCGGAATCTGGATAAAGTGTTCGAATTCTTTCAAGGCGAGTTTCTTCGATGGGAGCACGAAACGAAACTTGTACTGTTGTTCCGGTACGTTTCGCCAGTGCTCTTATATTCATAAGACCTGTGAAGTAGCTCGCCACTTCTGGTCGAACACCTGGAATATCCCAAACCTTACGAGCTAAGCGATATGCGAAGTCCGTTTGCCCCTCAACAAACGCAGAAACGATTTGGACTTTTTGTTTTTTCACAAGGTCAAGCATGGCGATCATACTCGCGGACCACTTTGGATCCACAAAGTAATCGCCTATTTTTTCTGAAACTTCTGCGGAAGGAAACATCACGATGGCTCCGCCATTGTTCCAATGACGAATCATTTGTCGAGAAGCGGCTAAACTTTTGCGAGGATCCGTCATGTCGATAAAAATGGCATTCTCGGGCATGCCAGGAACGCCTCTCAGACCTTCATTTAAAACAATTTTTACGTCGCGACGTTTGAGTGAATATAAAGCGGCAATCGCAATACCATCGATACCATTGATCGGGTGATTTGAAGATACAAGCGTAGCTCCTGAAGCTGGTAGGTGTTCCACATCTGCAGGATGGGCATCCAGCCCAATTTCCATCGCATCAGCTAAACGTAAAAAATACGGAGCATCTGACTTGTCTTGTGCAAGTCGAGCTCCTGCTTTTTCGAGTCGCCCAAGTCCAATAAGCGCTCGTGCCGCTGCTGTTGCGAGTGGGCTATTAACCAAAGTGGCTTTGCCAGTTTGAGGATCAAAGTGAAGTGGGGCCTGTAGAACTTTTTCGCAGCCTGGCTCAGAATCCGCAAATAAGGGAATAGAAGAGCTGAAGATAAGTGTGATCAAAAGCAATTTAAGCAAGTTTTAAGTCCTTTTGGCTAGTGTAGATCTCGTATTTCA